>Ga0164313_10003105_pt1 | contig 14816 bp, 10 predicted proteins | sample GuaBasSedimGuay4_FD_113735 | JGI IMG/M metagenome (GOLD analysis project Ga0164313, IMG submission 113735) | Subseafloor sediment microbial communities from Guaymas Basin, Gulf of California, Mexico - Guay4, Core 4569-4, 0-3 cm | ecosystem: Environmental > Aquatic > Marine > Hydrothermal vents... | reverse complement strand
GGGCTCAGGATATCGATACTACAACTATCAACAAAAAACGACTCAAAATAGTACTTGTCAGTACGGGAGTTGCTTATACAGCAGGTATGGTTGCACTCAGCCAGGCCTGGTATAAAAATCAATCTGGTGATGGAGGGTTTAATTTCTTCAATGACAATGCCCAGTGGAATTATATAGATAAATTCGGGCATATGTATAGCGCGTATCAAATCAGCCGGACAGGCAGTGAAATGTTTCAGTGGACTAATATGTCTCGTCGAAAATCTGCCATATGGGGCAGTGTACTCAGTCAGGCACTATTGATACCAATAGAGATCATGGATGGATTCTCAGAAGATTACGGGTTTTCCTGGGGAGACATAGTGGCAAACATGGCCGGAGCAGGCCTTTTTCTTTCCCAGGAATTAATATGGCAAAAGCAATTTGTAAAGATGAAGTTTTCTTTTCATACCACCGCTTATGCCCCACTCAGACCTGAAGTACTTGGCGATGGAATTCCCGAAGAAATACTAAAAGATTACAATGGCCAAACCTACTGGTTTTCTTTCGACATTTATAATATACTCCCAAAAGGCAATAAATTTCCTAAGTGGATCAATATTGCCCTGGGTTATGGAGCCGATGGTATGGTTTATGGCCGTGAGAGTGATAACCAGGAACATGGTTATGAAAGTTACAGGCAGTACTATTTCAGTATCGATTGGGATCTTTCACACATTCACACCAACAAAAAAGGCATTAAAATACTCCTATTTATTGCCGATATGATTAAATTGCCGGCACCTGCATTAGAATTTAATGCAAAACAAGGTATAAATTTTCACTTTATATATTTCTAACATGACCATGAAACCTGGAGACTCTGTCAGACTGTTACACAGCACTGATGCTGGCAAAATTGTCAAGATCATCGACAATAAAATGGTCGAAGTAGAAATCGAGGATGGATTTGTAATACCTGTTCTATTGCAAGAGCTGGTTCCCGTAGCAAAAGAAGAAAAAGCAGAATTTGATTTTACAGAGGATACTGATGAAACAGCACCGGTTGCATATACAAACCAGGAGCCTGAATTAGATGATCTGTTATTTGCATTTGATGAAAAAGAAACTGGCGAACTTGACGTTTTCTTTATTAATAATTCAGATTTCACAGTTCTTTATACAGCTCATGGAATCATAAACGGGATTGTTCACGGACTATACAATGGCCTTGTAAATCCCAGAACAGCAAAATTGCTGGACACCACCGGAAAGAATGCACTTTCGCATTATCAAAGAATATCCTTCCAGATAATTCTCTATACCGGTCGAACAACTGAAATACCTACACCCATTATAAAAGAAGTGAGCTGGAACCTCCATAAAATATTAAAGAAAAAGCAACCTACACCACTTCTTGACAATAAAACAAGCCAACTGAGATTAAATCATGACTTGATAAAGGTGGACCCCGATCAATTAAAAGAAAAGATGATGGGTGATTCACTTACAAATGATAAAACTACGACAAAAGCATATCATGGACCGGAAGAAATTGTCGTAGATCTTCATATAGAAAAACTTATTGATAATCCTTCTTCACTCAAACCAGGAGAAATATTGGAGATTCAGGTAAACACTTTTGAGAAAACTCTCGATAATGCCATTGTAACCGGTGCAAAAAGTATCAAATTCATACACGGATTAGGAAATGGAACATTAAGGCACACAATCCATAAAAAACTGGGTAAATCACCCCTTATCCGATACTTTAAAGACACTGAAAAGAGTAGATTTGGATATGGAGCTACTATGATTTACCTCAAATAGTACATGCTTTTTGTTTAACACAAGTTACTAAACTTTTTTTATAACTTTTTTTATTAGAAATTTAACTAAAACAATATATGGTATTTTTATTTTATAAATAAATAGTAACAATGAATTTCGATTTTAATGTTTTTATGGAGAACTATGCCGAGCAAATCGGTGGGCAATTTTCAGAATACGATAGTAGCAAATCCGTAATCATTGTTCCGCTTGACGACAACAGGTTCCAGGCTGTATTAGGTGTTATGAAACACAATGACAAGTTTAATAAAATGGGCGTGGAATTTTCATCCAAAGTTTGTCCGGATGCAGAGGATATTGATTACAAAAGACTCATAATGGAAAATGCCAAAACGTGTTATGCTAAGTTTGTGACTGTTGATGATTTCATAAAAGTTGAAGGTTCCACTTTTATGGAAACCACAACAGAGGAAGGTCTCAAAGAAATCATCCAGGAAGTTGCACAATTGGCTGATGAGTGGGAATACAAACTTACCGGATTGGATGTAAACTGATTTATCAAATTTTACATTCAGATTTGCCCCGTTGTATTTATTATTAAAACCACCGGGGTTTTTTTATTTAAAATAAAAGGTGAAATTTGTATAAATGCAGGCCGTCTTATCGCTTCTGATATACATTTTTGTATACCAGGGGAGGAAAGTCCGGACAACAAAGAGCACCGTACTTCCTAACGGGAAGGTCTGTCGCTGATAAGCGATGGAACAGAAAGTGCCACAGAAAATATACCGCCAGGCCTTTCGGGGCAGGGTAAGGGTGAAAAGGCGAGGTAAGAGCTCACCGTCCGGATGGTGACATCCGGGGCAGGGTAAACCTTACGGGTTGAAAGACCAAATAAATTCCACTTATTACCGCAAGGTAATATAGAGTTGCTCGTTCAATTCCATTAAGGACAGTGGGATGGGTAGGTCGTTGGAGGTAGCCGGTGACGGCTGTCCCAGATAAATGGTAAGAGTCCCGAAATAATTCGGGATACAGAATCCGGCTTACAGGCCTGCATTTTTAAATGGAACATTGGAATTGTGAAATATTGGAAAATATAATTGATAGATGCTCGTGACTTTCCATTATTCCCAATTAAGTATAAGCAAAATCATTATCGCATTATTGCATTACCTGTCTGCTCACACACTGGCTAATACTCTGGCAGGCAGGCAGGTTGCATTGTAGCATTAATTCAAAAATATGACAAAAATACTGATCATTGATGACGAAAAAAGTATTCGGACAACCCTACGCGAAATTCTGGAATATGAAAAATACGATGTGGATGAGGCAGTCGACGGAGAAGACGGCCTGCAGAAGATCAAAGAAAACGATTATGATCTGGCACTCTGCGATGTAAAAATGCCGAAAGTAGATGGCATTGAATTGCTCGGGAAAGTTCAAAAATTGAACAAAGATATACAAATGATCATGATCTCAGCCCATGGCACTATCGAGACTGCCGTAGAGGCGGTAAAAAATGGCGCATATGATTTCATTGAAAAGCCTCCGGATCTAAACCGCCTCCTTATCACCCTGCGAAATGCCCTGGATAAATCTTCACTGGTAACAGAAACAAAAGTTCTGCGAAAAAAAATATCCCGTACATATGATATCATCGGGGAATCAAAAGTCATCCAAACTGTAAAAGAAACAATTGAAAAAGTAGCTCCCACCGAAGCACGAGTGATGATTTATGGTGAAAATGGAACCGGTAAAGAGCTCGTAGCCCGCTGGCTACACATGAAAAGCCCACGTGCCGACAAACCCTTTGTGGAAGTTAATTGTGCGGCCATTCCATCTGAACTTATCGAAAGCGAACTGTTTGGTCATGAAAAAGGATCTTTTACTTCGGCTATCAAACAACGGATTGGGAAATTTGAACAAGCAAATAACGGCACACTATTTCTCGATGAAATTGGTGATATGAGCGCCTCGGCTCAGGCCAAAGTACTCCGTGCCCTGCAAGAAAACAAAATTACACGTGTGGGAGGTGACAAACAGATCAAGGTAGATGTGCGAATCATAGCTGCAACTAATAAAGACCTCAAGAAGGAAATCGAAATCAACAATTTCAGAGAAGATCTTTATCACAGGATTAGTGTCATACTGATTCAGGTTCCACCACTTAGGGAACGAAAATCGGATATACCATTACTTGTCAACTGGTTTTTAGAGGACATCTCAAAAGAATACGGAACACAGAAAAAACAATTTAACTCCAGTGCTCTGGAAGAAATAAAAAAATACCCATGGACGGGTAATGTACGGGAATTAAGAAACGTTACAGAACGCCTGGTAATTATGGCCGGTGAAGTCATAACACCGGAAGATATTAAGAGGTTTGTCTAACTGTCTTGAGGAGCAGGTTGAGTAGTCTCTACACTATCTTTTGTATAGGTAGGACATGTCCTTTGTGTACATGCTGCCAACAAACCCACTAATAACAATGTTGCGATCAAACTTTTCAATTTCATAGTTTTAGTATTTTGGAGAACAACAAATTTAATAAAAAAAATATAAAAACCTTACATCCCGGCAAAAACCTGTTTAACAAAAAAAACACTTTTCCTCCTCAATATAACATGAGATTACATCCTCTCTGTTCTGTATTGTCCATCCTGCCAAGCACACGAAACCTGCCTTCATTATCCAGCACTCCCAGATCCTGAGTTTCAATAAAAGCGCATGAATACACATTTGCAAGGTCAATAATATTAATTGGGCCGCTTTTGCCATGGGGCATAACTGCAAAGGGATCATTTATGTCCCGAATATATACTTTCATCCATTCGGGAGCCTGAAACCACTCATTTTTCTGCATATATGCCTGAGAATGTAACTCCGTCATCCCGTATTCGGAGTGAATTTTAACACCTGGAAATTTATTTTTTAATAGCTCATGAAGCTCCGGACGAGTCAATTCACGTCCCCTACCCTTCATTCCACCTGTTTCTACCAGAATAGTGTTGTCCAAAGGCATGCCATATCGTTCTGCAAACTCCAGCAAGGCAAATGTCACACCCACCAACCATACTTTTTGACCCTTTTTATGCAATTTTTTTAATTTTCTTGCAAGGCTCTCATAATCATTTAAATAAAATCCGGAGTCTGGTGAACTGCTGAGACTTATATAATGTTGCACCATATGGACAAGTGAAGCGTTTTTTCTCTCCAAATATGAAGGCAGTAGACCAATTATACAATATTGCCGGATATCGCCATAGAAATCTTTGAAAATTTGCTCTGTGACTTGTTTGTAATATCCTAAACTTTCTATGTAATGATTGCTTGTATGAAGATCTGTAGTACCACTACTACGGAAAACAGCCTCTTCCTGAAAATTTCCTGTTATAACTTTATGTTCCTTAAAAAAACGTATGGGCAGAAAGGGAATGTCCTCAACACATTTTACCCTTTCGGGGACAACACCAAGGGCAGATAGATAGCGCCGGTATATATCATTTTCTTTTGCCTGCACCCTGAAAAGACGCAATGCCAAAGAATCAAATTCCTTCGGTTTTAAATTAAAAATATTAGATTTAAAACTATTTATCAGCTTCACCCGTTATATTTACAGTTTAGAACCCAAAGTTAACTCAGGAAATAGATGCAAAAAAGCGTACCATGGTTTTTATTGCTAGCACTCATTGCATACGCATGTTTTGAACGACCTGTATTCTCGCTAACACCCACCATTGATTTAAAAGATTTTTATTTCACCGCCACAGATTATGAATTGTTAGACTCAATGAACATAATTATCAAATTTGAAGATGGTGATGGTGATCTCGGTCTAGGGGCAGATGAGACCTACGAACCTTATCACCTGTATGATATCTTATTTAATGGCGACAGTATAAAAATTGGAGATAATGATACACTACCACCCTATAATTGCATTGATTATGAGATCATTAGAAAACCATATGTGCCTGGTACACCGGTAGAAGCTGATACCTTTTACGTTCAACGCAACGACAATTATTTTAATTATTTTCTTGATTTTTACATTAAAGAAAATGGTCAATGGAGATTGTATGACCCGGCTATTGAGAGGAATTGCTCTCCCCGGTATCATGGAAGATATTTCCATCTCAATACGAGTGGAAATGAAAGACCACTTACCGGTGAACTTAAATATGGGTTGACATCAGGATTCCGACTGTTGTTCCGGTATGACACGCTAAAAGTTCGGATACAAATCCAGGACCGTGCGTTGAATCGCAGTAATTATGTTGAAACAGATCCTTTTTTGATACAGGATCGTTACCGGTAAGCAGTGGGCAGTCTTCAGTCAAAAGTCTTCATTACACATTATCGCATTATCGCATTATCGCATTTTACTCTCCTTCCCTTAATATATCCCAGGAAACTTATGCGGATCAGATTCCTGCATCATGTTATAAGCTGTAATAAAAATATCTTCTGCATTAACTTTTGAAATATAGTCTCCATCAGAACCGTAAGCCGGTCTGTGTTCTTTGGAGGATAATGTAGCAGGAGCGGTATCCAGATACTTGTAAGCATCCTGCTTCTCCAACACCTGCTGCATCATGAAGGCCGAGGCACCCCCTGGTACATCTTCATCAGCAAAAATAATCCGGTTGGTTTTTTTAACAGAATCCAGGATCTTATGTTGCAGGTCAAAAGGCAATAACGTTTGAACATCAACTACCTCCATGGAAATGCCAACTTCTCCCAACTGCGCTGCCGCATTTAAAGCAATATGACATAATGCGCCATAGGTCACCAATGTCACATCTATGCCTTCTTTAAGCACTTCAGGAACACCCACCATAACTGTAAATTCCATAATATTTTCCGGAAGACGCTCTTTCAATCTGTAACCGTTAAGCGTTTCAATAATAAGAGCCGGATCATCAGACCGCAACATGGTGTTGTAGAAACCTGCCGCTTGCGTCATATTTCTGGGTACAAGTATATAAATACCCCTGATACTGTTCAGTATCATACCCAGAGGCGATCCTGAATGCCAAACCCCCTCCAGTCTGTGACCTCGCGTACGAATGATCACCGGTGATTTTTGCCCACCAAATGTGCGGTATTGAAGACAAGACAGATCATCTGAAAGCGTCTGAATGGTATAGATCAAATAATCGACATATTGTATTTCCGCTATAGGCCTCAAACCCCGCATAGCCAACCCAATCCCTTGTCCAATTATGGTCGTCTCCCTGATGCTTGTATCCATAACACGAATTTCACCATACTTATCCTGCAAACCGGAAAACGCCTGGTTTACATCCCCGATTTTTCCGACATCCTCTCCAAAGGCAACAATTCTGGGATCCCTTGAAAGTGCTGCATCAAAACATGCCTGTAATACCTCCCGGCCATCAACCAACTTAGATTCTTCATTATATAACGGCTTAACCTCCTTTACTTTCAAAGCCGCATCATTTGACTGACTATACACATGGGAGCTGTACTGCTTCTGGATACGTTCATTTTTTTCACGCATCCAATTAAGAAGATTTTCTTTAACAAGTGATTCCCGATCTCTCGCAATTACCAAAACCTTCCTTACGGCTTTTAGTATATCCTGCTTTAAAGGGGTTTTATTTGCTGATAATTCGCGGCTTATCTCCTGAATTATCTCATTCGAGCCCAAATCAGATTCCAACTCCTCAATGTGATTTACTACCGCATCCCGGTCAACTATTATACTGTCTATGTAGGAATTCCAGGCTGCATCCTTGGCTTTTCTGGCTTCCTTATCAGCCTCTTCTTCTATTTGCTCCAACTGCTCTTTATCTGCAATCTGATTATCCAATATCCATTCTTTGAATTTGACGAGACAATCATATTCGCTTTCCCATTCCAACCGTTCTTTAGATTTGTACCTCTCATGTGACCCAGATGTTGAATGCCCCTGTGGCTGGGTTAGTTCTGTTACGTGAATAATTACGGGCACATGCTCTTTACGTGCTATTTCCACCGCTTCCCCGTAAACTTTCATCAATTCTACATAATCCCAACCCTTCACCTGAAACAATTCAATACCCCGTTCATTCTCCGTTCTCCTGAACCCCTCCAATACTTTTGATATATCTCCCTTTGGAGTATGATATTCATTTGGAACAGATATGCCATACCCATCATCCCATATAGAAGTAAGCATTGGAATTTGCAAAACAGCAGCGGCATTTATGGATTCAAAAAATATTCCCTCCGAAGTGCTGGCATTTCCTATGGTACCAAATGCCACCTCGTTACCTGAAACAGAAAAATCCTTTAATCCACTGAGTGCCGGATTATTACGGTACAGTTTTGAGGCCCATGCCAAGCCTACCAATCTGGGCATCTGAGCTGCGGTGGGTGAAACATCAGCACTGCTGTTTTTCATCCCGGTTTGAGGCAACCACATCCCTTCATCATCCAACATTCTTGTTGCAAAATGGCCATTCATCAACCGTCCTGCAGAAGCAGGATCTGCCGAAACATCCGTATGTGCATACAATTGCGCAAAAAATTGTTGGAAGTTAAGCATACCGGCAGCAAACATGAAAGTTTGATCGCGGTAATAACCTGACCGGAAATCACCATTTCGAAAAACCCGGGCCATAGCTATCTGTGGCAATTCTTTTCCGTCTCCGAAAACTCCAAATTTTGCCCTTCCCAGAAAAACCTCTTTTTTTCCCAAATAACTGGTATGTCGGCTGGTCCAGCCAACTTTATAATCATTAAGTACCTTTTTTTTAGAAATGTTGATTTCCTTAAGTATTGTAGATTGATTCACAAATAATTTGATTTATAATCAGTATTTTTTTATCCTCCAACAGGTTGTTAAACAAATCTAATAAAAAATATTATCGTTTCAAAGACACCAATTACACCTCTCTGCAAGTTATAATTTTGCAAATCAGACATGTGTATTAACAAAATATTCTAATACTAACAGCGCCTAAAATAAAACAAAATTCTGCCAGAGCTCATTAAGTCGAATAAAAACCCCTGTTACTTTATATAATACAAAAGTAAACTCAAACTAATATCAGCTTGTAAAACCTGATAAATTACAGTCCGGCAAATTTAAAATACTTACAATTCATTCATTGCCAATTATATGGCTTGTTTTTACATATAAAATAATTGCTGATTTACCAAGGAAATTAGCTGGGCTTCATTATATTTAGGCAATGTAAATCTTAAAATAATTCAAAATGATAATCGGCGTACCCAAAGAAATCAAGAACAATGAAAATCGCATCGCAGTTACTCCTGCCGGCGTGAAAGAGTTGAACAAGCATGGTCATCAGGTTTTTGTACAATTTGATGCCGGTAATGACAGTGGCTTCTCGAATGAAGAATATGAACTGGTTGGAGCCAAAATATTACCTTCAATTGAAGAAGTTTACCATAAAGCTGAAATGATCATCAAGGTTAAAGAGCCGATCGAAAAGGAATATTCGCTGATCAAACCGGGGCAACTTGTATTTACTTACTTTCATTTTGCATCATACGAACCTCTAACCCGTGCTATGGTAGACAGCAAAGCTGTATGTCTCGCATATGAAACAGTTGAACATGAAGACCGTAGCCTGCCCTTACTCATTCCAATGTCGGAAGTAGCCGGCAGAATGGCTGTTCAGGAAGGCGCAAAATATCTTGAAAAACCTATGGGTGGTAAAGGTGTACTTCTCGGAGGTGTCCCTGGAGTAAAGCCGGCGAAAGTTCTTATACTTGGAGGTGGAATTGTTGGCACACAGGCTGCCAAGATGGCTGCAGGCCTTGGAGCTGATGTAACTATTATGGACATTAGCCTCGCCAGACTTCGGGATCTGGCTGATTTCATGCCTGCCAATGTCAAAACACTGATGTCGAATGAATACAATATTCGTAAACTCATCGCAAATCACGATTTAATCGTTGGGGCTGTGCTGATACCGGGAGCAAAAGCGCCCCACCTGATCACCAGGGATATGCTTAAAGAAATGCAAGCCGGAACCGTCCTGGTTGATGTTGCCGTAGACCAGGGTGGCTGTATTGAAACCTGCAAACCAACCACACACGAGGATCCAATTTTTATTATAGACGATGTCATACATTATTGTGTAGCAAATATGCCTGGCGCTGTACCCTACACTTCAACTGTTGCACTCACCAACGCAACACTTCCTTATGCTCTTCAGTTGGCTGACAATGGCTGGAAAAAAACATGTCAGGTAAATAAAGAATTAAAACTCGGACTAAATGTTGTCGATGGAAAAATAGTATATGAAGCCGTTGCCGATGCGTTTAACCTACCCTACACCCCTGTAGAAGAGGTTTTATAAGACTGTATAAATAATTACGAATTGCGAATTGCGAATTACGAGTTACGAGTTACGAGTTGCGAGTTGCGAGTTGCGATAGAATTGGGCAAAAAAATAAAGCGGGACTAGCGTCCCGCTTATTTAACCTAACTACCAACCACACTAAAAGATTTTAGATTGATTATTTAACCACAAATAACCCTAAAACCGGTTGAAAAAAATAAACTCCTTTTAAAGAGCCTTAACCAACCAATGTCTTTATTCCCTTTATGCCGAAATCATGCCAGAATTTTATTTGACTGAAAATCAGCTCTTTATAATTATAGAATAATTCATTTTTGTCCCATATTGGGGTATTTTTCCCATATTGGGACTGGTTAATGCGGCAGAAATTAGAAAAAGGCCATGAGTATTGTTATTCTGAACTCATTTTGAGTCTTACTTTCTGCATGTTCCATTTATAGTAGGTACTGTGGCTATTGGCCGCATCAGAAAAGACCATGTACATAGTTTTTCCATCATCAGAAATCCATTTAGGGGAAAGTTGTGGGAGATAGAGCCGGTTGATCTCTTCACCTACCTGCCAGTTTTCCTTCCAGTAAAACTGCTGCCATGGGCCCCAAGGTTTTTCTGAATATAAGAACATCAGGCTTCCTGATTCATTATGAGGACTGCTGGACAACACTTCACCGGTTCCCGGACGTTGAGCACCACCGGTAGCCATAATAAAAAGACCGAGTTTTTCGTTCCATACCACACTTGGTGACCAGGAATAAAAGCCCCATCCATCAGAAAAATGATGTACAACTCCACGTTTAGTTATATCTCCCATGATCCATTCTGCACTTCCGTTTTCATTTATTTTTGCGAAATACTCCCATTTGTTGCGATCCAAAATATCTTCCTTTTTTACACGGGCCATATTCAGGTTAGCTGCCCTCTCTCTTCCTTCAGGTGAATACAAATACACATAACCATCCTTATTCTGGCTGTAGTCCTGTCCGAACTGAGCCACTGAAATAAAGGAAAAAGCATGTTCAGGTTCGTTAAAAAATAATAGCTGATTATCCCCTTCATTTAATAACCAACGATTGAGATCATGCGCATCTGTACCATTCCAGCGCTTCCATTTTTCTTCGCCTTTTGGGCGCCAGATTAATTGTGTGCCATCAAACCAGCTCCAACCTCTCCTGGCACCACAATGTGAAATAAATTGATATAAATTTCCATCAACGGAAACTATTCCATACCCGTACCAATTCCAGTCATGAAGAAGTTCGATACTGGAAGATGGGAATTCTATGACTGAGTCTGGTGGAATTATTGGTCCATGAATTTCTGTCAGGCCTGTACGCGAATAGTCAGGGTGATCTATCATTTCAGCATGAAAACTGGTGATGTCCGGGCCACCGGTTATTCGCCATACATGATAATTTTTAAAATCTCTTTTACTACCGTCTTCATTATACCAGCCTCTTCCATCACATTGTGCGGTATAAAGGGCGCCATCCTCACCGATGGTCATACACCAATTATCTCCATTATCACCCAATCTTACTATTTCAGGATCAAATTCAACATCAACCGGGAGATTCCGGGATTGATGGCATGTTGTCATCAAAAAAAGTACCAAAGGAAATATCAATATGCCTAATATTCTTCGATGATTACTGCAAGTTTTTAGAATTATTTGTTTCATATGTTTAAAAATTTTATGCAAAGGCGCTAAGATGCAAAAAAGTATTTATTTCAGAATATCACAAGTTAAGATTAAATACTCAAAAAATAGATAAAACTATTTGTAAACGAACCAGGCTGTGGCTACACAATCTTTATCAACAATTAATCTCACCCATCTGGCCTGGAAATCATCCGGAAATATGTAATCAATAGTTTTTTCGGGCTTGACAGAAATGTCCTTATAAACCATCCATGGTCCATGACCCATAGGATTTACTTCAATGGTAAATTTGACCACATCAAGATGATCATGCCGAAATGAAACTGCCTTTTTATCATAAAATCCAATCAGGTATGGATCTGAAGGAGTACTGGAAACGACCGGTTCATTCTTCCATGGACCACCCTGGCCTACAGGCTTACCCATTTTCCACAGATCATCAATTACACCTGCCCACAGAGCTGCCTTGCCATTCGACGATCTAATTATATGGCCATTACCTGCATCTTTTGTATCAATTCCCGTCATTACGAGCATACCTCTGTATGAAGCATAATCATGAATACGGAAATTGTGAGAAGATATTGGACGGATCTTTGCAAATCCATCTGCATTTTCAGCAGGCAATTCATAGAAAGTCCCGTGACAATTAAACAAATCCCTTTCAGTGGCCACTTCACGACAAATACGCATCTGAGCATTATTGATCAAATCATCGAATTGGCTATCCCCTTTAGGCAACCTCCATCTACGACCCCTGTCATCGATGATAAGTATTGAGGATTCTTCAACCGTAATTACATTTTCAGGTATCGCAAATTTTTCCTCTATGAATTGCTGTGTCTTAGGGTCATCCTTTTTTACCAGGCTCATTTGCCCATTAAGTTCATAGTACCCGGCATTTGATCCATCAGCATTCCGGGCAGAAAGTCCTAATGCACGACGATTGTTACCCAGGCCATACAGCAGACCGCCTAAAACTTTCTTTTTATTATTCAAAGCCAAGCCGTTAAAAATAGAATCCGGAGTTAAATTCCTTTTATCATCATCAGAATACGTAAACTGAACCGTGACTTTGGCTGAAATATTTGTAAATACCCTAACCCACTCGCCAGACTCATGATCCATAAATTGTATCCTATCTGATCGACCGGATTTTACTACAGCAGACTTTAAAAAAGTCCAGTTTCCATTACCATCTTTATCAATTTCAAAATTAAACTTTACCTCAGATTCGCCATGGTTGGATATCCATACCGTGCGCTTTGGCCAACCGGAAAACAAGAAAGGTTCTGATTTTTCGCCAGCTGTTATTTTCTCATTTAACCAAACTGCTCCCGAAGCAGTGCCCGGGCCAAGTTGATCCGGCTTATCCACTGAAGTGAACCAAATATTAGAGTTTGACTGGCCGGGACCTTCTATACCTCCTTTTACTTTTCTCTTGTTTAGAAATTCTTTTTGTGCTGAATCATCACACCCAAAAACCAATTGATTATTCCATCTGGCAAAATCACCAATAACTTTTAAATATGCGGATCTTGGACGAATACCTGCTGTATTTTCACTGGTAAACCCAGAGGGAAATCTCCAAAACATCCCATGCATAGTCATGAGATAATCAGCATTTATCTTTGTGCCAATATCTCTGATTCGAGGCCATTCCGTATTCCAGCCATGAGCCCCGTCATAACTGTGACTTGCTTTTGGCAATCTAAAAAACGACCATGATCCATTATCTCTAACCCCCAAAATTAGAGATTTATGATCCCAGCCTGTAGCCCATATAGGATCCGTCTCCGGGTTAGCATTCCCATAAATTCCTCCGGGACCGGTCACTTCGACAAATTGGTTACGACGAACAAGTACCCAGTCTACTCCGTCCCATTCCATAAGTGCTCCAGATTCAATATCAAATTGAGTAAGTGCTTCAGGGACGGACTCACCATTGTTAGAATAAACAAGCACTCCCTGACCGGAATATAAACCCTTCCCATGGGCACCAGGCAATAACGAATTTGCTCGAACAGGAAGCTCTGAGTCCCATTCTTCCTTCATTTCCCGCATTCTCATATCTGTAACAGTTTCATCCTCATATAATACATTAACATCTAGTGTATTCACATCCACTTCATAAAACCCTTCTTCCATAGCGGCGAAATATATTTTTCCCTCCGGATCGAATAAATGCCGGGCGTTTCCCGTGAGCCGTCCGGGCATAATGGTATGGGATATTACACGAACGTTTCTTTCTTCATCTACCACGTATGGTCCAATAAAAAGCTGTTTGCTCTCCTTGTGAATCATTCGGTTGGCATGAGTTCCACCAACACTTTCTTCTCTGATTATCTGATGTAAATCAGGAGTGATTTCATACAATTTATCTGATGAACCAAAAGGGTTTGAGGCAGCATAGGTGATCACCCATAAACGCTCTGCCCAGGGCACAACAGCGCCTGTGCCACATTCCGATGATTCATTATTATAATAGGCTAAATGTGGATATATGCCACTAAAATGTGGATATTCACCCACAGGTATTTTTTGCAATTCTTTCTCTGAACAGGCAATATTTATTACGATAAGAAAACAAAAAGCGTATAAATATTTCATAACTTGTAGAATATTAGTCTGTTTTTTATTACCTAATATTTCATGATTACATCTTTCTCCCTGGACTCAGGTGTGACTTTCAGGTTTTGAATAGAGCCAAAGCTGATATTTCCTTCAATAATTGTGTTATAAGGGGCATGCAATTTAAAGCTTCCACTCCACTCCTCAGGCCAGGCCGGAAGTAGATAAATCTTTTTTGAGTATGGATCCACTTGCATGAGCATCGACTGGAATGCTTTCATTAAAACCCCTCCATGATCCTGATCAGGGGTCCAGTCGTAATTTGGGCCCCAAAAGGCAGGGAAACGTGAACCTTTGTCATAATTTTTAGCACGGCCAACCAGATTATCCCTGGCTTGCTCAGTTAATCCGAGGTAAGCCATAAATATATCATCCTGCCTCCACCCAAAATCTCCCTTATCCCAGCGATG
>Ga0164313_10003104_pt1 | contig 14817 bp, 10 predicted proteins | sample GuaBasSedimGuay4_FD_113735 | JGI IMG/M metagenome (GOLD analysis project Ga0164313, IMG submission 113735) | Subseafloor sediment microbial communities from Guaymas Basin, Gulf of California, Mexico - Guay4, Core 4569-4, 0-3 cm | ecosystem: Environmental > Aquatic > Marine > Hydrothermal vents... | reverse complement strand
TGTTCCCCACTCCCAGCCGCCGGTTTGGATGAATTCACCTTCATCGCCCTCGAAGTCGTACTCAACCAGTGTTGCGATCGAATCGAGAGTGAACTCGACCGTTGGCTCGGCCGCCGAAAGGTTATCTGCCGCCTCGAGAGTCGCGAATCCCTCCTTGGTTACTCTGAAGATATACCCACCGCTCGAGACAGGGCTGAAGACAAAAGACCCGTCGGATCCGGTCACGGTACCAGGAATACCGGTGCCGATCAGGTCAACGGTTGCCCCGTCAACTGGTGCACCCGTCTCCGCAGACGTCACCATGCCCAAAATCGAAATCGTCGTTGGAGCCCCCATTTGCACATCAACCGTCGTGGACTGCCCATCGGTCGTTGCAACAGAGTCCACAACAACATTTGCATATCCGTCAGCCTCGACCATCAATGTCCAATTCCCCGCCTCGATCGGCCGGTGATAGTCGCCGACGTCCGGATCGGCATAGGCGAAGGTCTTGAAGGTCTCGCTGTCGTGACCCACGACCTTTACGGTCGCGGCAACAGGATCACCCGAAGCCGCATCGGTGACGACTCCCCGAATGCCGCTGAGAGCCTCTTTCATGAAATCAAGCATCGCCTGACGGTTGTAGTTCCAGTGCGCTTCGAGTTGGTTGGAATCCAGGGTCTTGACGTCAGAGAGCTCGATGGTCACCTCACGGCAACCGTGGTAGAAATTCATGAAATCCTGGCGTCCACCGTCGATCGAGTACCAGTCATAGCCGTTAGTTATGCCGTCATCCCAACCATCCATGTAGCCTGTAGGGGCTTCCTCATGGACGGCGTCGGCGTAGACTCGACTGGCCGTCTGATACCAGGCGTCATCGGGATGCCGAACCGACCACACATCCCACGGGTAATTGACGACCTCGGCACCGCCGTGGAAATTGGCGGACATTACGAAGTTCTCACTTTCAGCCAGATCAATCATCGCCTGGATCTCCGTATACCAGCTACCGGCATCGGGATCATCGCCAGCACTGGGATCTGGAAAGCTCCGGTTGGGGTCGGCGCCGTTCGAAAGACTCCGCTGGGACCCGGAGACATTTGAATCACCACCGGCGAAGGTCCCGTCCGGGTTGGCCAATGGGTTGATCCAGATCACCATATTGTCTACAAGGCCGGATATCTCGGAATCTGTGGCGTAGAGCGCGAGGAGGTCATCGATCAGACGCAGGGTCAGAACGTACCCGGCGGTCTCGTCACCGTGCATCGTCGCCGTGTAGAAAAACTCCGGCTCATCTTCCTCATCGCCCGGGTTGTCGGAGATCTTGAGCGCGAGCAACCTGTGGTCACCGTCCTGGGTGCCACCGAAATCTACCAGGCTACAGAGGGCCGGATAGGTCGTGGCGTAGTAGTTCATCAGATCGACGTACTGGCTGTAGGTGGGATAGCAGTTCCAGGTGGCCGGCGGTTCAAACGGAGGTCCGTCCGGATCGGTACACATGGTCAGGGCCTGAGGGTCTCTTTCTTCGATCACTACCTCAAAGCTGTAGCCCTGCCGACTGAGTTCCTTGAGTTCCTCGGCCGTGGCCCAACCGTAAAGGTCAAATCCGCGGGTTCTTTCCTCGAGATTAATAATCCTGCCAACCCGGTCCTGCTCCGCCCGGTCCTTGACCTGGAGGCGGACCAACGTCGGTGGTTCAATCGCCCACAGGCCACCACCGGCCATCAGAAGGAAGATCCCACCAACCAGAACTCTCAGCACACTTTGCCGCATTTCGCCTCCTGGTGCCGGAGAGCCCCCCGGCATAGCCAACACCGCCGGGGATTATAGAGCATTCGGCGCATGCTCGAGAGGTCGGGAGCCCAGTTGAGAGGAGAGGAAAGGTGCAAGAGCAAAAAAGTGCAAGGGTGAAAGAGCCAAAAACGGCTCAAAATCGGGCGGCTGCTCACGCGACCTTTTCCTGCCATCGGGCTCTTTTCTCCAACCTGGGCGGACACGGGGGTCCGCCCCTACAGACCTCTTCGACCGGCGTCCTCGCATCCCAACCTCCCAGAGTCCTGGCTTCCTTGCGTCCTTGCGTCCTGGCTTTCCAGCCTCCCAGCCTTCTTGCTTCCCAGCCTTCTTGACCTTTGACCCTTCCAGCCGGACAATAGACCCATGAGTGAATCTCAGAAGATGTGGAAGGCATTTGAAGCCAACGAGATTTCACATTCCGTTGCCCACTACCTGCTGGCGGTAGCCGACCACGCACAAGACGGCACCTCTCCCCGAGCCGCCGATATCGCCCGTACGCTCGAGGTGTCCCGGGCCGCCGTTTCGCTCCAGCTCCGAACCCTCAAGGAGCATCGTCTTGTCGAGGTCTCCGAGGACAATCGAATTCATCTGACGGCCCTCGGACAAGATCTCGTAGGCAGGATCGCCTCGAAACGTCAGGTTCTTAGGGCCTTCCTCAAAGAGATCCTCGGCGTCGACCAGGCGACGGCGGAGGCCGACGCCTGCAAGATCGAACACCTGATCTCCGAAGAATCCGGCGCGGCGTTGGTTCGGTTCATGACCTTCCTTCGCAACACGGATACCAATGCCCAGAGCTTCCTTGACGACTTCAACAAGCTGACCGCTGCTTGTCCCCCCGGGACGACCTGTGACTTCTGCGTTAAGGAGTGCCTTCTCAATTCAAGAAGCCAGAAAGCTGGAAAGCTAGACGGCTAGGAGGCTGGGAGGCTGGGAGGCTAGAACGGAGGACAGCATCGCAGGGCCGATCCGTCCTTTCTTCGTGCCTCTTTGTGGCTTTTCTTTGTGTTTTCTTCGCGTACTTGCCGTCTTGGCGGTTCAAATGTGTTCCCGTTCCGTCTGAGTTCACAATGCACGATCGGAGTCGTGCGCTCCCACCTTGCTTCCCAGCATCCCTGCGTCCCAGCTGCCTCGCATTCTGGCGTCCCAGCCTCCCAGCTTTCCAGCGTATTTCACCGGCAGTGATGTTCACCGCTATGGTCACTGTCCGAATGGCTGCAACTAGAGTCCCCGCTCTGCAAATCGCCGGCCAAGAACGATTCAGCGGCCTGCCTCGGGGACACGCTGGGCGCTCCAAGTACGACCTGAATTCCCCGCTGTTCAAAGAGCTGGATCGCCCTGGGGCCCATTCCGCCCGTGATGACGATCGAACCGCCCACCTCGGCGATCCACGCCGGCAGGACGCCCGGCTCGTGCGCTGGAGGAATCTCGGTTCTCTCCGCTGATATTTCTCGTTTTTCGGCATCAACATCAACATCGAAGAAAGTGTAGGTACGGCAACGACCAAAATGTTGACTGAGCAGATTTCCGTTGGTCGGAATGGCGATGATCATGCAAGGGCCTCCTGTTGGTGGTGAGACGGTAACGTTCCGCCCACGACTTCTGTGCTTTCGGCAAGGACCGTTTGCAGCCTGTTGTGTATGTGACGAAGGGCCTTGCCGACCCCGGTGGTTGCATCAATGGGCACGGCGCCCTCCCGCTGGGCCTTGGGCACGGCCTCGTCGTAGGGAATCGTTCCGAGGACCTCGATCCCTTGAACCTCGAGCTCTGCAGTCAACGAGACCACCAGGGCCGGATTGAGATCGGCCTTGTTGATGACGACAGCTGCTGGAATATTGAAATGTTCGGCCAGCGCCAGAACCCGGCGCAGATCAGAGATACCCGGAGGGGTCGGTTCGGTGACCAGGAGGACCAGGTCAACCCCGGTCACCGCCGAGATCACGGGGCATCCGGTCCCGGGGGGACCATCGATCAGCAGCATCTCCGCCTCGTTCTGACGTGCCGCATCGGCCGCGACCTTTCGAACCTGGGTCACCAGCCGTCCCGAATTCTCACCGCCGACGCCCAATCGTGCAAAAACCAACGGGCCGATCTCACACGAAGACAGTGTGCAATCTCCCGAAACGGCGTCGTGCATCGAAAAGGCCTGACTGGGGCACACCAGCGTGCACACGGCACAGCCTTCACATTTCAAAGGGTCGACTTCAACGATTGGAAAGATCTCCCCATCAACCATGGACAAGGCCCCATAGCGGCAATATTCGACACAAAGTCCACATCCGGTACACGCATCCGGGTCGACGACCGCAAGCTCTCCCCCGATGAAGGGAACAGCCGGAACCTCGGCAGGATGGAACAGGAGCGCAAGGTTGGCCGCATCAACGTCGGTGTCGGCCACCACGATGCGGCGTCCCTCGTTGTGCGCCAACGTCGCCAGAGATGCGGTGACGGTAGTCTTTCCGGTGCCGCCCTTCCCGCTGATGACTGTGATGGTCTTCATGCGGCCCTCTCCCGAATAGTACGAACCAGGGTATCTCTCAGGGCCACGAGATCCTGTCGAAGGTCGGGTGCAGATTCAACCAGCGGCCGGGACCGGGCGTAGCCTTCGGCGACCGCCAGAAGGTGGGGAATTTCGAGTACGACAGGGATACCCTCTCGGGTGGCGTACTGATGCACTTCTCCGGTGCCCCAGTCGGCCCTGTTGACGAGGATGGCTGCGGGCCGGTTGATCCCCTTGAGGGCTTCGACCGCCAGCGTCAGATCGTGCAGGCCGAACGGCGTCGGTTCGGTGACCAACAGAACGACATCTGCTGCCTTTGCAACCTCAATCATCGAGCAGTTGGTGCCCGGTGGCGAGTCAATAATGACGTCAACCCGGTCGTCCACCTCTTTGAGAACATCTTCGATGACGGGAATGGGATGGGCCTCTCCCGCATCGAGTTCTCCCTGGACAAACCGGATAGAACCGGCATGGCCGAAACGCACTTCTCCGATTCGCCGATCGACTTCGTAGATCGCCCGGGTTGGACAGACCAGGCTGCAACCGCCACAGGCGTGGCAGAGCTGGTCGAAGATCATCCACTTGCCCGGCACCACGGCCAGCGCATGGGAACGGCAGAAATCCGCGCAAGCACCACAGTAATTGCAGTCCTCCTCGCGGAGCCGTGGCACCGGCACCGTCACCTGAGCGCTGCGCTCGATTTCGGGATGCAGCAGCAGGTGGGCATTGGGACCCTCGACGTCGCAATCCAGCAACGTCACCTCGTCCCATGAAAGGGCCAGAGACGTCGCGATGGTCGTTTTGCCCGTGCCCCCCTTTCCGCTGGCAATAGCAACCTTCATCCCGCCCAACCGGCAGCGGCGTCGCAGTTTTCCAACTGTTCGAGTTTGCCGGCTTTCCAGGCAGCCACAGCCTCGGAGACCGTGCCGCCACCGATGCCGAAGACCTTGACGCCGGCCGCCGCCAACACCTCAAATGCCTTCGGGCCACAATGAGCGGTCAGCAGAACCTCAGCCCCTAACCGAGAAACTGTCTGGGAAGCCTGGGTCCCAGCACCGTGTCCTGCGGAAACGGCCTCATTGGCAAACGTCTGGACATCACCGGTCTCGCTGTCAACGAGAATCATGAACGGCGCCCGGGCAAAGCGTGCATCCATCGGGGCATTGATTCCCTCAGATGCTGCGGTCACACAGATCTTCATTTCTCCACCGCCTCGAGACGGCTCTTGAGTTCTTCGATCTCCCGCTCAAGGTCGGTTTGTTTCCGACCGACCGGGGCTTCAATAGCTCCCTGAGCCCCAAATCCTCGACCTAAGCCACGGCCCATCCCACGGCCCATCCCACGGCCTTGGCCTCGGCCCATACCGCCACCTCCACCGCCCATGCCGCGCCCACGGCCGAAAGCCGGCGCCTCGTCGTATGCTGCGGTTCCTCCGCAGTCTCCCAATCCTCGTCCTGACATTGCGCCTTGTCCCAACGGACCCGTTCGATTTCTTCCTGGCATTTTGTTGCCTCCTTTTCTCTCGGGGTGTCGAAGCCATGAATTTGACCTCGCCCCTTTTCTTTTTTAAGCATATGTCCAAAAATGCCAGATGTCAAGACCCAGGATCGTGGGCCGTATTTGATGCGTTGCACGCATCGGAGTAGGATGACCGGCGTTGCGGGGCCGGTTCGGACCGGCCGGAGGAAAAATGGCTCATCACAGCTCTCCCCAGACGTTTAGCGGCCCGTTCACGGTGGGCCAAGATTTCCCGACCCCATCGCTCGAAACATGGCGGGAGGCGGCCACAGCCAGCCTCAAGGGCCGCCCGCTTGAGCGCCTGACGCAAACGGTGGATGACGGCGTCAAAATCAAGGTGCTCTATACCTCGGAGGACCGGAGGACCGACCCTGGTCTGCCCGGCGTTTATCCCTTCACCCGAGGCGGGACCGACCAACCCCAGAATGTTTGCTCCTTGTTCAAACACCCAGACATCGACCTCGCCGCCCGGCAGATCACTGAGGAGAGGCAGCGGGGGGCTCAATCGGTCTGGGTCCGATTCTCAGGCGGTGTTCGATGCGGCATCGACCCTAGATCGCCCGAAGCGGCCAAGTGGAACGGCGACGGCATCATCGTTGAGACCGTCGATGATTTCGAACGTCTCTTAGCCGGCATCGACCTGCCGACAACGCCCATTCATCTGGAAGCCGGCGGAAACGCCTTTGCGGGAGCCGCAGCCTTCATTGCTGCAGCCCGCCGTCGCGGGATCGCGCCTGAGGCTCTCTCCGGTTCGTTCAATCTCGATCCACTGGGGGCTCTGGTCGGTGACGGGGCGCTGGTATGCGGATTGGACCGCTCTTTCGACATGATGACCCCTCTCGCCGCCTGGTGCCTCAAAAATACACCCGGAATCAGAGCCTTGTCGGTCTCCACCCTGCCCTACCACGAGGCCGGCGCCACACCCGTACAGGAGTTGGCCTTCGCCCTGGCGACCGGGATCGACTGGCTGCGTATCCTGGAACGCGGTGGCCTCAATGCTGAATCCGGCTGTCGGCAGATAAAGTTCATCTTCGCCATTGCACGAGATTTTTTCACTGAGGCCGCCAAGCTCAGAGCCTTCCGGCGCCTCTGGGCCCAGGCTGCTTTCTCATGTGGCGTGGATGGCCCCGAGGCGGCCGCCGTGATTCACAGCGTATCGTCAACGAAGAACCTGACGGTCCGGGACCCCTGGGTCAACCTTCTCAGAGTGACCGTCGGCGCCTTCGCGGCGACGGTCGGCGGCGCCGACACCATGACAACACTGCCGTTCGATTCTCCTGCGGGTCCGTCAGATCCGTTGGGCCGTCGCATGGCCCTCAATACCCAGACCATTTGTCGTGAGGAGTGTCATCTCAACCAGGTTGTCGACCCCGGTGGTGGTTCGTGGTTCATCGAAGGGCTGACCGACGATCTGGCAGCATCCGCATGGTCGCTCTTCCAGGAGATCGAAGCCAAGGGCGGCATGAGACGTTTGGTCGCCGACGACGGGCTGGCCGCCATGCTGGCGCCGACTGCCGAACGGACCCGTCACCAGGTCGCCCATCGCAAGGCGCCGGTCACAGGCGTCAGCACCTGGTCCAATCTGAACGAGGCCCCCATCACCCGGGACACTCCTGACATCGATGCTCTACTCAACCGGGCTACCTCCCGGAGACCCAGCGAAGATGGCTCAGACATCCTTGAACAACTGGCACAGCAGGCGACTGGCGAAGTGGGTTCTCTGATGGAAACCGCCATCGAGGCCGCTGATGCCGGCGCCACCATGTGTCAATTGGCCGAAGCCCTGCAACACGAATCCCGACCCTCTCGCACCGTACCCCTGCCCCGTATCAGCGATGCCGCCCCCTTCGAACAGCTTCGTGATGCCTCGGATGACATTCTTGCGGAGACCGGCTCACGACCGGAGATCTTCCTGGCCAACCTCGGCCCAATCCCCGAGCACACGGCCCGAGCCATCTTCGCCAAGAACTTCTTCGAGGCCGGCGGCATCGAAGTGGTCACCAACAGAGGATTCAACACCACCGAGGCCGCCGTACAGAGTTTCAAGGCATCGGGTGCCCATTTGGCCTGTATCTGCTCATCGGAAGCACTCTACGCCGAAGGCGCTGCGCCGCTTGCCAAGGCGCTCAAACAGGCAGGGGCACTGACCGTCTGTCTGGCAGGCCGTCCAGGAGACAACGAGGCCCGGTGGCGGGAGGCCGGCGTCGATCACTTCATCTTCGTCGGCTGCGAAGTCCTGGAAACCTTATCGACATTGATGAAGGGGACGGAGGTGGCATCATGAGCCGCATCCCGGATTTCACAAATGTGCCTCTCGGTCCCTCAAATTCAAAAAGCACTGCAACCAGGGCCGGCACCGGCCCGGTCTGGACGACGCCGGAGGGCATCGACGTCAAGAGGGTGTACACGTCAGACGACCTCGATGGCCTGGAACACCTGGCCTCCCTGCCGGGTATCCCGCCCTTCGTGCGTGGTCCCTACCCCACGATGTATGCCAGCCGCCCCTGGACAATCCGCCAGTATGCGGGTTTCTCCACGGCAGAAGAGAGCAACGCTTTCTACCGGCGAAACCTCGCCGCCGGCCAAAAGGGCCTGTCAATCGCCTTCGACCTGGCAACACACCGGGGCTACGACTCCGACAACGCAAGAGTCCGTGGTGACGTCGGCATGGCCGGGGTTGCAATCGATTCGATCATGGACATGCGCATCCTGTTCGACGAAATTCCCCTGGACCAGGTCTCTGTGTCGATGACCATGAACGGCGCCGTCTTGCCGATTCTTGCCCTTTATATCGTCGCCGCCGAAGAGCAGGGCGTGAAGCCGGAGCAGCTGGCCGGGACCATTCAGAACGACATCCTCAAGGAGTTCATGGTCCGCAACACCTATATCTACCCGCCGGCACCTTCGGTTCGCATCATCGGCGATATCTTCCGCCACACCGCCGAACACATGCCGCGTTTCAACTCAATCTCCATTTCCGGCTACCACATGCAGGAGGCCGGAGCGACCCTCGACCTGGAGATGGGCTACACCCTTGCTGATGGCATCGAGTACCTGAGGACCGGCATCGACGCCGGCTTGAACATCGATGCCTTCGCTCCTCGAATCTCCTTCTTCTGGGCGATCGGCATGAACCCCTTCATGGAGATCGCCAAGATGCGGGCCGCCCGTCTCATCTGGGCGAAAATTACCAAATCATTCGGCGCCACCAAGGCGAAGTCGATGGCCCTGCGCACGCACTCCCAGACCTCGGGTTGGACCTTGACGGCCCAGGACCCCTACAACAATGTCATCAGAACCTCGATGGAGGCGATGGCCGCTGCGATGGGCCACACCCAAAGTCTGCACACGAACTCGCTGGACGAAGCGCTGGCCTTGCCAACGGACTTCTCGGCCCGCATCGCCCGAAATACCCAGATTCAGCTGCAAGAGGAGTCCGGCATCTGCCGGGTAGCCGACCCGTGGGGCGGATCCTTCTATGTCGAAAAGCTGACCGCCGAAATTGCCGAGAAGGCATGGCAGCACATCGTCGAAATCGAGGCTATGGGCGGCATGGCCAAGGCCCTGGAGAGCGGTCTGCCCAAGATGCGGATCGAAGAAGCCGCCGCCCGAACTCAGGCGCGAATCGACTCCGGGCGCCAGACGATCGTTGGGCTCAACCGTTTTCCCCTGGACCACGAAGACGAACTCGAAGTTCTCAAGGTCGACAACTCGGCGGTCTACGAGGCCCAAATGGCTCGTCTGCGCGAACTCCGTCAAGACCGAGATCAGGCTCTGCTCGACGAGAAACTGGCCGCCATGACCCGATGTGCGGAATCAGGAAACGGTAATCTACTGGAGTTGTCGATCGAGGCAGCCAGAGCCAAGGCCACCGTCGGAGAAATGTCCGATGCCCTGGAGACAGTCTTCGGACGACACAGGGCTACCATCAGGTCGATCACTGGCGTATATGGCCAGGAAGCGGGAGAGAATATGACGCAATTGACCGAGGCCCACCGCCTCGCAGATGAAGTAGCACAATCGGAAGGCCGCCGGCCTCGCATCCTGGTGGCCAAGATGGGCCAAGACGGCCACGATCGCGGCCAAAAGGTCATCGCAACAGCTTTTGCAGATCTGGGATTCGACGTCGACGTCGGCCCAATGTTCACCACGCCCGAAGAAACTGCCAGGCAGGCCGTCGAAAACGACGTGCACATTGTTGGGGTCTCCTCACTGGCGGCGGGACACCTGACCCTGGTACCGCAACTCAAACAAGCCCTGGTCGAACTGGGCCGCGGCGACATCCTGATCGTCGTCGGCGGCGTCATTCCTCCCCAGGACCACCAGGCTCTGAAAGATGCCGGTGCGGCCCTGATCTTCGGCCCCGGAACGATCGTCTCCGAGGCCGCCGTCACCCTGCTGGAGGCACTCAAGAAGAAGATCGAGGCTTAGGGGCCGGGGCAGTCGACAGCAACAGTTGACAGCGTCAAGTGCAGTTGGCCGGTACAGCGTCAGATGGCAGCGTCCGCGCCAGTTCCCGCCGTCGGCCTCCGGTTTACGAACGCGGTCCCGACCGAGTGGAGCGACCCAACTGTCATTCCGACCGAGCGGAGCGAGTGGAGGAATCTCACCGACTCAACCGCGACCATGTCCACATCACGTCCAACGAAACAGACACTGTCCCCTTTGTCTGCGTGATATTGGCTGGGGAGATCCCTCCACTCGGTCGCTCCGCTCCCTCGGTCGGGATGACAGAGAAACGGACAAGCCCTCGATCGGGATGACGGGGAAGAGGGAGGTGCATCCCGGAACACCGACACCGTCACGGTCCCTGATCCTACCCCGGTCCCGGCCCACTGGCGCTGAGTCTGCCGACCGGCGCGGACGCTGAACCTGAAGATAGGCGGGAACAGCAACGAGCTCGGGTTGAGGTACCCTTGAGTGACAAACTGGAGATGCACGATGAAGCAGACCTTATCGGCTGTCTTTGGAGGCTCTGATGTTCGACGACCTTTGTGTGACAGTTGGAACCAGCAATAATGAAGATTCCTTTTCTGCAGGCGTCGAGGCGGCAAAGGCCGCTCTAACCGACCGGGAACACCCTCCTGAAGCGCTACTGGTCTTCGGTTCGTGCCGGTTTGAGCACCGCAAACTGCTGGAGGGAATCGCATCGGTCACCGGTTCACTGCCGATGGTTGGAGGCACCACGGCAGGAGAAATTTCAACATGCGGCTTCGGCACCGAGTCGGTGGTCTTGATGGCATTGAGCTCAAGTGTGCTGAGTTTTGCCACCGGTATCGGCAAGCGCATGAGCGACGACGAAAAGGCCTGCGGCGGAGCGCTCGTTCAGGATCTGAAGACCAAGGCATCCCTTGAGGATGCTCTGACGCTGGTGGTTTTCCCCAACGGCATGGGAGGTGATGGCGCCCGCGTCATTGAAGGCCTTCACGAGGAAGCGGAAACACCCCTGGAAATCGTCGGCGGTTTTCTCGGGGACGAATTCAGGTTTGATTCGACCTTTCAGTTCTACGACGGCGAGGTCTACCGAGACACAATGCCCGGGCTATTGATCTCTGGAACCGACCGCTACAGAACAGGGATCGGTGTATGCAGTGGCTTCGAGTCCATCGGAAACCGGTTCTATTGCACAAACGCAGAGGGCAACACCGTCAGAGAGTTCGACAATACGCCGGCCCTGGATCTCTACAAGGAATTCCTCGGTGAAGAACGATCAGGAAGGCTCCCTGGGGTCTGCCTCGAGTACCCATTCGGTTTGATTGACCGCAAGGTCTCCGTCGCAGGGAAGGAGTACTTCCAGCTGCGTTGTGGCCTTCAGGTCAACGAAGAAGAGAAGTCAATCACGCTGGCGGCATCCATCCCGGAGGGGGCCGCAATCACCCTGACAACTGCATCTCGCGGGGACATCATCAACGGTGCCAGGCTCGCGACGGAACAGGCGATGGACAGTCTGAACGGTGCAACACCTCGGGCTGTTCTTGTCTTTTCCTGCGTCGGGCGACGTGTCGTCTTGGGCAGAAGAACCGGCGAAGAAATCGAAGCCGTCAAGAAGGTTCTCGGCAGGTCCGTTCCGCTGGTTGGTTTTTACACCTATGGCGAGATCGGTCCGATCGACAAGACCCAGGAGGCTCTTGCTGGGACCAGGTTTCACAACGAGACGGTCGTCGTCTGGATACTGGGAGAAACTGAATGAGGGCGGAGGGTCACGCCAAGGCCGAGCCCACGCTGGGAGAACTCAAGGCACGAATCTCCGAATTGGAGTCCGAGGCTTCCGAGATTTCCAGAATCAAGCGGGAACTCCTGGAACAACAAAGTCTGCTCAAGAAACAGAACCTCAAGGTCATCCGAAAATCCCTTGACCTTGCCGATATCAAACGCGATTTCGAGGACCGAACCCTGGACCTCGAAGCCACCAGGGCTGAACTGAAAGGCCAAAACGTCAAACTGGTCAGAAAATCAATCGAACTCGCCGATATAGTGCGGGAGTTCGAAGACCAGCATTTTGCTCTCGAAATCTCAACCAGGGAGCTTGAGGAGAGCCGAGAGCGATTTCGAAACTTGGTTGAGAGCTCCAGCGACTGGGTTTGGGAGGTTGACAGGAAAGGTGTTTACACATACTCAAGCCCCAAGGTCGAAGATCTGTTGGGCTTCAGTGCTGATGAGGTCATTGGCAAGACTCCATTCGACTTTATGCTGGAAGAGGAGATACCTGAATTGCGCGAGGTTTTTTCTCGAGCCGCAGAGAACCAGGAACCCATCGAGAGGCTCGAAAATACCGGCCTCCACAAGGACGGCTACCACGTCATCCTGGAGACCAGTGCGGTCCCGATCATCAATTCCGAAGGCGTCCTTCTCGGTTATCGAGGAATAGACCGTGATATCACCGAGTCGAAAAGGCTCGAAGCCCAGATTCGCCAGACACAGAAAATGGAGGCTATTGGCCAGTTAGCCGGCGGTGTGGCTCATGATTTCAACAATCTACTGTTCCCGATCATTGGTTATGCAGATCTCTTGCTGATGAAAACTCCACCCGACGACCCCATTTACAAAGACCTCCGGGCCATCCAGAAAGCAGCCTTACACGGAAAAGACTTGACCCATCAGATTCTCGCATTTTCGCGCCGACAGGTGCTGAGAATGGAGGTCATCGATCTACTGAATGTTCTCGAGAACTTCGAGGAAACCCTTAGACGTACGATTCGAGAGAACATCGATCTTCGGATCTCCTCCCGGACGCATGACACCGCAAACATCAGAGCAGACATATCACAAATCGAGCAGATCCTACTGAATCTGGCCCTCAACGCCCAGGATGCACAACCCCATGGAGGTGACCTCCGTTTGAAGGTCACAACCCGTTCGGCGCAAGAGGTTCCTGCAGATGTAAGTACGGAAATCCCCACCGAGGCCTTCGTAGTCCTTGAAGTTTCAGACTCGGGCTGTGGGATGGAGCCCGAAACCCTCAATCGAGCCTTTGAGCCGTTCTTCACAACCAAGGGCAAGGACCGGGGGACGGGATTGGGTTTGGCCACCGTTTACGGGATCGTCAAACAGCACGGAGGCTACATCACCGTGCGCAGCAAGATACCCTGCGGCACCAGCTTTTTTCTCTACTTTCCACTGGCAACCGGGACGACCCGCAATAACGACGAAGCCACTGAAGACTCTACGAGCAAGGGAGCCGGAACGATTCTGGTTGTCGAAGACAATGAAAGTGTTCGAGACGTCGTCTGCAAGATTTTGCGGACTCACGGCTATACGGTTCATGAAGCCACGGACGGCAAGGACTGCCTCGAACGAGTCACAGATGAGGGCCTCTCTTTCGATCTGCTCCTGACCGATGTCATCATGCCGAGGATGAACGGGAAAAAGCTTTACGAAAACCTGGCCAAGGACTTCCCCAACCTCAAGGCACTGTTCATGTCCGGTTACCCGGAGAATGTCATCGCAACGGAGGGCATTCTCGATAGCGCCACCAATTTCGTTCACAAACCCGTTTCGGCGAAAAACCTGCTCAGCAAAGTGAAGAGTCTATTGATGGAAAACCAATGAAACGGCCTCAACTGACGATCAACGACTACATTGAGGGCATTCGGGGAAGCGACCGCGCGATCCTCGGGCGGGCGATCACTCTGGTCGAGTCCAATAATGCCGAACACCGGAAGCAGGCACAAGAACTGCTGCGAATTCTCCTTCCCGAGACAGGGGGCGCTCACCGAATAGGAATCTCCGGCGTTCCAGGCGCCGGCAAGAGCACCTTCATCGAGGCCTTCGGGGGTCGTCTGGTCGAGCAGGGTCACCGGGTAGCCGTACTGGCGGTTGACCCGTCGTCCACCCGTACAAAAGGCTCAATCCTCGGAGACAAGACACGCATGGAACGACTGTCCGCCATGGACGAGGCTTTCATTCGGCCCTCCCCCACCGGCGGTTCACTGGGCGGAGTTGGGCGCAAGACCCGCGAGACGATGATGGTCTGCGAGGCCGCCGGCTTCGACGTCATCCTGGTGGAAACCGTCGGTGTCGGTCAGTCCGAGACTCTCGTTGCGGACATGGTCGATATCTTCCTGGTCCTGGTCCTGGCGGGCGCCGGAGATGAACTTCAGGGTATCAAAAGGGGCATCCTGGAAATGGCTGACATCGTCGCCGTCAACAAGGCTGATGGCGATAACGTCAACGCCACACAGATCGCCCGAGCGGAATACGAGCGAGCTTTTCATCTCTTCCGGCCGCCGGGCCATGCACCGTGGGATCCCCGTGCAGTCATTTGCTCGGCGATGACCGGGCTGGGACTCGATGATCTTTGGGCCCTGATCGAAGACCATCGCCGGATGATCACAATGAACGATGCGCTGGCCGACAAGCGTAACCGACAACGGCTTCGGTGGATGTGGTCGATGGTCGACGACGCCGTGATGGAAGCCGTGCGCTCCCATCCCGGCGTCTCGTCACGGATCGTCGGTCTGGAAACCGATGTACTGGCCGGCACCACCACAGCCACAGCCGCAGCCGAGGCAATCCTCCGTGCTTTTGAT
>Ga0164313_10003103_pt1 | contig 14817 bp, 15 predicted proteins | sample GuaBasSedimGuay4_FD_113735 | JGI IMG/M metagenome (GOLD analysis project Ga0164313, IMG submission 113735) | Subseafloor sediment microbial communities from Guaymas Basin, Gulf of California, Mexico - Guay4, Core 4569-4, 0-3 cm | ecosystem: Environmental > Aquatic > Marine > Hydrothermal vents... | reverse complement strand
CTGCTGATCGATCTCGAAACCGCGAGTGCGACGCTCGAGAGGATCTCCGAGTCCGGGGCGCGGGTGGTGATCGACGACTTCGGGACCGGATACTCGTCCATGGCCTTTCTCAAGCGATATCGGATCCACAAGCTCAAGATCGACCGGTCATTCGTGGGCGACATGCGCAGCGATGTTCAGAGTCGCGCAATCGTCCGTGCCACAGTACAACTCGCCCGCGATCTCGATCTTGCCGTTGTGGCCGAAGGCATCGAGAATGCCGGCACCGTCAAGGCACTCACCGAGATAGGTTGCGACGTGGGGCAGGGGTTTTATTTCATGCGCCCCTGTGCTGCGGACGAGGTGGAGCAGCAGATGGCCGGCTGGGGACCGGTGTAGGACCGGTCCGGCGACCATAACCGAAAAGTTCCGAGCACACCATTATGCCGTTCTGTGGGATGACGAAGAATGGTGCCAGGTTCGCACATTCGAATAGTCGGCGGATCGGTAGATTTAGAATGTGCGAATGTATGAACCTGACACCATTTCTTTCCGCCTGATTGGCGGATGGTCGATCGGAGGGTTCCGCGCCGCAGCTCTTTGTGATCGGGTACGGGAACGGTAACGATTGAGGCGGTTTCCTTCTTCTGCATCACGGGGTGGCTGCCGCGTTTCCGACCTCGATGAAACCGTGCCCGGCGAGGATTTCGCAGACCTCTTTTCCGGATAACACCCGGCCACGTTGTTCAAAAGGTACAATGATCCCGTGAGTCATCTCATCGAAGAAGCGCGGAACCTGCGTGTGTGCGCGAGTCGACTCAGAGACCTGGGTCAACGGCTGCCCACCACAACGGATGAGGTCGTCTCGACGCTCGAAACGGCGATTGAGGCCGGCGACTCCAATGCCTTCACAGCCCTGCTCCTCGCCGCGCTGGCAGCCGGTCATGAGATCGATGCTTCGATCTTACGACAGGGTCTGGGCCTGACTCGCGATGCTCTGTCTCTGACGATTGTCGTGGGTCATCTCGCCGGGGACCCGGCCAACGTCATCCTCGAGATCGTTCACGGTGAACGGTTGGCTACGGAGGAGGCCGCGCACGCACTCCTGTTGGCGATCCTGTGGTGCAGGCAGAGGCGGATCGAGCCGCCGGGCGGAATCGTGAACGAGGCGCGTGTACTCGGTCGGCGGATGCGATCCCCCGGAGTGCTCCTGATGCTCGCCTGTATTGCGCAGGAGGTCGATGACGAAGGTCTGTGGGAGATTCTCGGTGGGGCGCCGGTCGAAACGCTCGCAGAGGACGCTAGGGTCGTCCGCTCGACGCTCGCATCGACCATGGCCGATCCTGTCCTGGACGGCGTTCCCCAGGAGCCGCCACCGTTGGTTCACAGCGGTTTCACCGTTCGTCGGGCGGCGGCCCGGGTCGGGCGCAACGAACCGTGTCCCTGCGGCAGCGGAAAGAAGTACAAGAAATGCTGCTATGCAAGAGACCAGAAGAGATTGAGCAACCCGTCCGACGTCGCCGGCGTCACTCTCCATGAGCTCCGTCAACGACCCGAGCAACACCTGACACGGGATCGATTGCTGAGCATGGAGAGACACGAGCTGACCCGGTTGAATCCCGCCGAGATTGAAGCCGACCTGCTCCCCTTTCTGATCAACGAATTGCTCTGCTTTCGTGAGACTCGCGCAGCCTACGAGGTGTTCGCCGCCATCGGATGGCCCTCGAATCTCGCGGGCCATCACCTTGATGCAATGGAATCGGCGGCGATGGACGGTGATGCCGAGCTGGTACGTGATCTGATGGCGCTTCGACCGACTGATTCAGAGTTCCCGGCCAACCTCAGTGTCGCAGTGCGGTTGGCGCTTGCCGGCGACAAACCAGGACCGATGCTGCAAACGGTCGAGGAGGAAGCGCGACGAGCTCTGCGAGATTCTCGTGACGAGCCGGTGGATCTGGCCTACGGACTCCTGAGCCATGGTTGCCCGGGGCTCGGAATTCTGGTTGCGCGCGGCGTGATCCCGTTGGCCGGGCTCCTCGACGCCGAGGTGCTCCTCGAGACTGTGCTCGAGACCCGTGACCGACTTGATCTCCCGCCATCGGATCCGATCGAAGAGGTTCTCGATACCCTAACCACGAGGCACGAGGAGTGGGCTGACACGGCCAGGCTTCGCAGGGGCCTGGTCGCGAAGCAGCACGAGCTCGACGAGCAGGATACCGAGGCTGCCAGGTTACGCGCACGGCTGGTACAGCTGCAGCATGAGATCGAAGAGCGGCGATCTGCGGCCGCCGCGGTTGAGCCGGCGGTTCCTACAAACGACGTCGAGCCCGCACAGGATGCCGATCCGGAGATCGACCCGGAGGTCGTGGAGCTGCGCCGCCGTCTGGCATCGGTCAAGGCCGATCTCAAACAACGTCATACCGAACGCAACGAGCTGCGGCGGGCGGTCGAAGGCATGAGCAGCGAAATCGAAGAACTGCGGAGCAAGGGCGCCGAACCGGCAATGACCGATGACCCTGGCTTCGATCAAGAGCTCGACCTCCTGCTGCCGGCCGAGGGAATGCAATCACACCCTGTACGATTGGCCGAGTTCGGCGCTGGTTTTCGCTCCGATTTGGAGTCATTGCCCAAGCGCGTTGCGAGGTCCGCGTTGCGCCTGGTGGGCGGTCTGTGCGCAGGCGATCCTCAGGCCTTCTCCGACGCCTGTCGAATCAAGCTTGACCGAACGCTGTGGCGTGTTCGAGTGGGCCGCAAGCATCGGATGCTGTTTCGCCTTGACGCCGACATCGTTCAGGTCCTCTCCCTTGTGCCGCGTGCCGACCTCGAAAGGGCGATTGCATCCCTGGTTAGAAGTGCGGGTTAGTTGTCTCACTCAAGATGATGGGTGCGAGATGCTGCGATGAAACTGGCGCACCCGGTGCGCCACCGCAATGAGCGAAGCGAATTGCAGTGATAAAACTGGCGCGTCCGACGCGCCACCGCAATTCGTCCGACGAATTGCTGCGATGAGCTTCCCCAAGTGCCCATGTCCTTCACCACAAACCAGGCTTCCGTTATCCAACCCTCCTATACTCTTGGACCTCCTTCTCGCGACCGACGGCCCGAACCGCTCGCGCACCGTCAACGCCGCGGCCCGCCTGAGCACCGATGGAAGCTGGACCGGTTTGGGTTGCTTTTTGGTCCCGTTTGTTGCGACGGCAGCTTTCGGAACCTATCTTCTAGGGATTTCAGACGCAGTACACTAGGATGGTGAATAGAATCAAGAGAGAGTCGGACGGAAGTCGGATTACCCGCGGCGACGCTCTGCTCCCTTTTGAAGAAAACTGGAGGTGGGAATGGAATCGAACGCACCGGAACGAGTATCGAGGAAACAGATGGAGGCAGAGCTCATCGACAAGGCGTGGCGGGAACCGGAGTTTCTCCAGGCCCTGACTGCAGATCCGACCTCGGCCATTGAACGGGAGTTCGGCGTCGCGGTCCCCCCCGGAGTTAAGATCACGGTTGTTGAAGAGTCTCCCGGCCAGATCTTCCTGGTGGTTCCGGTGAATCCATTCGACAATGCCGATCTGGAACTCACCGACGATGAGCTCGAAGTGGTCGCGGGCGGGGCACAAGGGGGCGGAAAGAGCGGCGTCAACCTCGGGGGAGGAGACCTTGACCCCACGCAGAGGGCTCGGATCGCGGGGGACAGGTTCCCGTTTGGACCGTGAGTGTGTGTGACAACCTCTCTTGAGATTCGACTGGTCGAGGCGACATCGGAAGACGACATCGAGAATGTTCGGCTGGTGCTCAAACCAGATGAGATTTGGCAGGCCCTCGCCTACCCATCGTGGCCGGCTTGTGATGATTGGCAGACATCGTTCCTGGAGCGAATACGAGCAGCGTTCTTCATCGTGCACCGGTCCGGTGGGACCATCGGAGTTCTCTTGAATGGTCTCTCCAGGTTCGCCGATTGGGGCTATGTGGAGTTTGTCGTAGCGATCACCGATCACAGGTATCGACGCAGAGGGTTCGGGTGGCAGACCCTGGGCCTCGGAATGGACTTCTGGTTTGCTCGAGGCGCCAATGTCTGCTGGTGCACATACTCGAAGATGAATCCGGGGTCCCTCGGGATGGCGAAACGTATCAAATCCCCGAAGATGTCCAGTGGTCCAACGGTTCTGCAGTGCGTTGATGGTGTTCATCCGGCCGGCGCCGGGGCCTTCACCCGCGCCCAGTGGGAGGAGGCCAAGAGAGAGATCGGGTGGGTAGGATGAGGCGCCCTTCTCGGGGGACCGCCGCGAATCGGACGGGTGCCAGGTTCGGAATGGCGCCAGGTTCGCAGATTCGAATAATCGGCGGATCGGTAAATTTAGAATGTGCGAATGTCTGGCACCATTATGAGACGTTCTGCTATTCTCCGCTTTAGTTAACAGTACCAGCCGCTGAGAATGCATGCGCACGCCATAAAAAAGGAGAAGATATGGCCAGTTCTCGTCTCCAAGAGTTCATACAGATGGTTTCCGAGGATGAGCATCTACAGGAGCAGCTCAAGACTATCATCAACGAACGTTGCCCAGAGACAACCGAAGCGTTGGCGCAGATTTGTGTCGACATGGCACGGGACCACGACTTCGAACTGTCGCTCGCTGAGCTTCATACATTTGTTAAGAACATGGCAGCCGATCCCGAAGGCATCGAGCTCACCGACGAGGAGCTGGCCAGCGTGGCCGGCGGGCAGCAAGGGGTGCTTATTGGTAGAGGTCGAATGGGAACACCGCTTGATGTGCTCAACAGGTACGGCGGACCGTAGGACCTGAAGTAGATTCTGGACAGATGGCGCTGCCCGGAGCGCACATTGGCTAACGGAGTCCGCCGTGTTGAACACAATGGACGACTTCCTTGGATTGTTGACCCGGGATCATCTCTCGCCAGAGCTGGTTTCAGCGCCGTCGTTCCGCAGATTACGGCGGCTGGCTCGTGAGTTGCCTCCGGTGTCGTTTGGTGGACTCGAATGTCGCCTTGGATCCGAGAATCAACAAGTCGACCTGCATCTCGGGCTGAGAAGGGCAAAGATAAGCCTCCCTTCCAGCTACCTCGAACACGCCGCCTGGAGACTGCTCCAGGAGATCGTAGACGCGTGGGTCGACCCAGTCTCTCCACTGCGTGATTGCCTGCAAGGGATCTTTGTGTCAGTGGATATCTCCGAAGACGGAGAGTTGCCCACGGCCCCTTCTCTGTACTTGCAGCTGTCGGGCGGTCCGAAAGACGACGTGACTGTCCTGCGCTGCCTCGACAACCAACTACAGGCGGTGGGCGACTGTGAGCGAGCTTTGGACGTTCTTCATCGGTGGATGGATTCGTTTTTCCCGGGCGCGAGCCTCATGGAACTGGGTGTCATGACAGGTCGCCCAGGTTCCGTGATTCGGGCCCAGCTTTTCGGCATGACGAGCAGTACCATTCGCGATTTCCTGAGAAAAACCCCATCACTCTTCGACGTCGACAGCCAACTGTTGGAAGCGGCCGATGATGTCGATCGAACGGCCATCCTCGTCGATGTTGCCGGGAACCAGCAGCCTGAGGTTGGGATCGAGTTCTACATCGACGCGCAACCTCCGGTTGAAGACCGCTGGTCCAAGCTTCTCGACGACCTCGTGCGGGCCGGCGCATGCACTGCTAAAGAGAGGCAGGCCCTTCTGCGCTGGCCGGGCGCCCGGCAGCAGATGCCAGGGGACAGCGGCTGGCCGGCGGTTCTCACGCTTGGGGATCGCCTTCTGCGCGAGCGCGCTGTCAGCCTGTTTTGGCGTCGCCTTAGCCACATCAAGCTCTCACCATATTCAGCCCATGGAGTCAGGGCCAAGGCGTATCTTGCTTTTGGACACACCTGGATCCCCCGTCACTTTTTTGAGTGATCAAGATGCGCCGAGTAGCTACTAAAGTGGGAGACTCAAACGTAATTCGATGAAAGGAAGAACGTTTGCTCTCACCTGAAATGCAGCCAACCGTTTCGTTCCACGCCGTCACCAAATGCGGTGGGCTCCTGGCGCCGTTTTACTATTTCTATTTTCCTATCCATCAACTCGATGTGGCCGATTTCTTCAGGTTCTTTCCCATCTTGGTCTACACCGAATCTGCCATTTACCAGATGGACGAAGAGAACGAGATTGGCCTCAAGGGAGAATCAGAAGAACACTGTGAGATCTTATGCGACATCCTGAGAAAGCAGGGACTGTTTGATGAGAAGATAGAAGAAGAGTTCAGCCGTGGTATGGAGTACTACGAGATGGAAAGCGCAATGCGTAGCGGCATGTCCTTTACTGATGAGGATGTTGTCCGGGCGAGTCGTAGTAAGTGCTTTGATGTCAGAGTCTTGCATCGCCTGCTATTTAGAATGTTAGAAAAACCATACGATGAGGACCTGCTGGAGACCTTGTGGGTTCTCGAGGCCTTGGCCGACGCTGAAGATGACATTCGACAATACAAGATCGATGTCGAACGAAATGTCTTCAACGCCTATCACCTGTTCGTTAAACTCTACGGAAAGGACGGCAAGAAGCGCATTCGTGAGCACACCACCTCACTGGAGCAAGAATATCTCACGACCATAGCCGAGTATCCCTCTGAGACGCAGCAACAATATGCCAAGCTATGGGAGGGCTATCGAGCAATAGTGCCAAGACCGGAGATTCCAGAACCCATATTGTCATGTGGCAGATTCTCCGATTTGGCCTGGCTCTTTCGCGATGATTCCGTAGAGCCGAGCCGGCGGTGATGGTTGCCTTCGGCTACCGGGCCGATGGCCCGATGTTCCCCAGAACCTGCCGCGTGATGGACCAGGTCGTCTCCTGGGCGTGATCTCAATATCGGCTCTTTGCAGAGGCTCGCCAAGGGGTACGAGAACAATCATGAGTTCTTCGGTTTCAGTTCTCGATCACCCAGGCGATCATTGGGTCGAGAGACGGGAAGGTCGCGAAGCTGGAATCGTGCCAAACAGACCCCAAACGAAATGGCGCCAGGTTCGCACATTCGAATAATCGGCGGATCGGTAGATTTAGAATGTGCGAATGTATGAACCTGGCACCATTCTGCGAGGACCCTCGGGTGTCGGGCTAATGGTGGCACCAAAAAAACCCGCGCTCTCCGGAGCGCGGGTTAACCAGGCCAGACCTCAAACCCCGCGACCCTGAAGTGGTTGTCGAAGGTGAAGGCCCTCGGGATGCCGGAGTACTTCATGACCGCGAACGAAAGGCAGTCGGTGAAGCTGAAGGGCTGGTCGTTAAACTGTTCGAGCAGTTCAACAGCGCGCCGCTCGTCATCCAGATCGGTGCGTATGATCGTCAGCTCATGCGAAGCAAAGAGCGCGCGTGCTCGTTCTGCGGCAAACTGGTTTCCAGCCCGGCGTGCGAGGAGGGTCAAGGTTTCGTCGAGGACGTGATTCGTCGTGAAGCACCGCCGGTTGCCGGCGGCGAGCTTTTGCCATGCGTTGACAGCCGTTGAGTGGTATTGATCGCGCGCCACATACCGAGCGACAAAGGCGCCGGTATCGATGAAAATCATTCGTCCGCCTGGACTTCCTCGTAAAGGTACAGATCGTGCTCCTCCGAGAGGTTGGAAGGCGCCTGTCCCAGAAACGTTCCGGAGTCGGCAAACAGCGGATCCTCTGTTCGCTCGAGCGGGGGTTTCGAGACTGCATTTGTCAGCGACCTTCGAACTAGTTCACCGAACGAGATGCCGGCAGCAGCCGCTCGCTCTTGAGCCTGACGTTTGAGTTCCTCCGGCAGCATGATCGTCGTTCGGTTCATTAGTCCTCCATAGCCATAATAACATAGCCATAACTCGAGTTTCCAGCAGAAGGTAGCCGTAGCCGTGCCTCTAGGAGCTTGCACCGAATAGACCCTCGATGGAAGCAGTGAGGTTGCCGGTAGGGTTTTCGCCGAGGGTCGATTCGGCACAATCTCCTACTTGACAGGGAGCTTCTAATGGGTGGCGCCGATGTGTTCAGTTCAAAGGGGGTTCCGGCTCATGATTTGGGAGCTTTGGTATTTGCGGCCCTGGCGAGATTCTTCCGGATCTGTGGGGAGCCCGGCGCTCGGCAGGGTGTTGATCGGCATCGTTCGGGTGGCACCCATCCACCGGGACGCGGTACCCTCGGATGGTGAGGATCACCTTCAACGAGCGTTTCAAACTGCCGGTGACCGATGTCTATCAGTATTTCCGGACGCCGGCGGATTGGGCACGGCTCTATGGCCTCGTAGGTGAACCCGCTGACCTCGGCGACGGGTGGTACGCCATCGGTCTGAAGGCCTTCCCGTTCCCGCTCGTTGCCAGGAACATCGAACACGAGCCGGAGCGGCTGGTTCGGTGGGTGTTTCGCGGATTCTGGCGGGGGAGGGGTGAGGTCCGGTTCGAGGAGACCGACGACGGTGTCATGGTCAGCGGATTCGAGGAGATCGCCGTCCGATGGCTGCTCTTCCTCTCGCCGCTGGTCGAAAAGACGTTGTTGGAGCGGCGTTTCCGCACCATCTGGGAGATCGGTTGGCACCGGCTGCGCAAGCGGGAAGCCGCCGAATAGTGCCAGGTTCGCACAATCGAACAACCGGCGGATCGGTAGATTCAGAATGTGCGAACACGGGTATCCCCTTCACTCAGGTTGGTCCAACCGCGAAGGGTGTTGACTGCGCCTTGGCCGCGCACCCTAAAGGGCGCGCCTACGTCTATCCCCCTCTCTACCAGCGACTTTGTCAACTGTAGGCGGGTCCTTTAGGGCCCGCGGCCATACAGCTAACGGTCAGATTTCCGATCAACCTGAGCGAAGGGGATACCCGTGATGTGCGAATGTTTGAACCTGGCGCCATTTTTCGTCAACTCTTGGCAACCTCGTTCGATCACCGGTGAACCGGCGCGAGAAGGCCATCTGGCACGTCTATTTTTTGTTTTGGATCCTAGGGCCGACTGTCGGTGTGAATGTCGGGGTGTAGGTCGGTATCGTAATCGATCGCGAGACGCCGCAGAAGAGGCCGCCGCCGTCATAGACAAACCTGAAGACGACGTTTGTGTATCCACTTACGGGTATTGTCTGGTGGTCCCAACCTGCCCATCCGGCCGTGAATTCAGAAAACCGATTGGGTTGGATCGGGATACTCGTGTAGATACGGACGTAGCCTCCTGAAAAGTCACCCTCCGAGATCGATCCGATCTGATCAAGCCTCAGATAGTCCAGATACTGGTCTAGATGAACCCAGTCCCAGCTGAAATCCACTCGCTGAATCGTCAATGAGTAGTTTGGATTTCTGTTGGAAACAGAGTCGATCCGCACCTGGTTGGTGGCCGACCGATACATCGCTCCAACCTCAAAGTCGGAGCACTCAGGGGGATCCGGCGTGTCGGTTGGTGTCGGCGTCGGCGAGGGGGTCGGGGTTGACCCCACTGTGGAGTCCCACCGGTCGGTTGTACCGGTCTCGAAGTCATCGAGAAAGATCGGATCGGGTTCCACAATAGAAAGATCGTCCAGGGCGAACCGTCCAAAGATCCCACCCGCTCCTTCGAACTCGATGAAGGCGATACGCCGACCGAGCGGCGCGCTGAACTCGACGTGATTGAAGTGGCAGAGGTCGTCGGAAGATCCCCTTGAACAGGGACTTCCACAGCCTGTGGCACCGCATGCGTCGAGGAATCGCTCACCGATCTCAATCCCCGATTGGTCATAAAAGACGACCGTCGGAGTTCCAAATGATGAATCCAGGGAGTAATCGAAGGCGATTGATTTGACGGTCGTGAAGAACGTGATGCGAGTGTCAATAGGCCGGTCTGGGGATCCCCACAGCATAGCAACTGTGTTCGGCGGTGATTCGTTCGAAATTCCAAAGAGTTCACCGGCGTTGGAGTCCAAAACGCCACGCCAGGTTTTCGCGAAGACCGCAGAACTCAGATTGCCTATTGGATCCAAGTCGGCGACTGTTTCGAAATCAATGGTCGTCCGGGCAGCGTGTTGAGTGGTGCCCTGGTGTTCTGTGGCTGCACCCAATAGACCGGTTGCTTGGAGAATGACCGCGAGGCAGACCATCGAACCGGCAACCAGAAGCGCGAGGGGCTTGGCCTGGTACGTCATCATGAACCTCCTCACCCGGTTGATCGTTCGTCTCTCATGGTTAGTTTATTGACAAATACTTCTCTCAGAACAGACTCAATTCTAGATCGGAATCAAAGAGTATGATTGTCCCGAATGACACAGGATTGTGAAAGCTGAATAGCCGTGCCGCAGCCATCGGCATTGGGTATGGACGGGGAGAGAAGTTGACCGGCCAACAGCCACCCGGTGGTGGTACGGGACGCGGGCAGGGCGCACTCCTTGGATCCGGACTCTCCTTGCTCCGGGACCAGTATTCGGGGAGCACGTTACCCGAAGCGGCATCGTCAACTCGCGCGGCAGCCCCTTTCGATCATTGTGGAGTCCCACCGGTCGCTCGTTCCGGTCTCGAAGCCATCGAGGAAGACCGGATCGAGCCCCCGGGTCAGCTGCTCGCAACCTGCTCGGCAACGTCGACTGCGAAGTGGAGGATCCTGACTGCATCGAGGGGTTCGGTGTGGTAGCCCGAGTTCTTGGTGGTCGTCTGGCGGATGACCAGCACCTCGACCTTGTCCTGCTCGTCGAGTTCGATGGTGACGTCGGGGGGCGCCCGGTGACCGGATTTCGCCTGTTGAAGACCGAATCCGCGACGCGCAACCAGCACCGCGTAGAAATAGGGGTAGGAACGTCCCTGGACTTCGTTGAGAACGACCTGGCCGTAGAGGCCGAGGAAATCGGCGTGTCGGTCCTTGATGTCCACCTTGAACTTGACGTCGTCGGGGATTTTCGTCGACGACCCGCTGAGGAGCATGAGGAGATTGACCTTGTGGTCGGCCAACTCCCGGCCCGATTGTCCGAGGACGTCGCGGATCGCCTCCACCCGAACCATCAGTTTGGGTCGAACCAGGATGGAGCGCACCCCGGTGAGCCAGTGTGGCAGCAGCAAGACCATGGCGTCGATCACGAGGATCCGCAGCACTCCCCACGAGAAGAACGCGAGGGCGGTGATCGCTCCCGCAACGACCAGGAAGAGAGCGGCGCCGGAGGCGTTGGTGATGTCGAGCAGACTGAGGTCCCACTTCCGCATGCGTCTGTGGAGCCCGGTTAGATCGTCGAGGCGGTCGACCTCGACCCGCTCCCACTCGGCTGTCGGGTCGAAGGCCCCGAAGTCCACGCGGTTGTCGTAGCCGCGGACCAACAGCAGCAGATTGCCGGCAGCGATGAGCAGCACCCCGGGAAGGACCGCCGTCATGGCGAGCTGGATGGCGAACCCGGCGGCCATCAGGCCGAATGCGGCGGCCATCCGCGTTTGGTACCCCATGGACGGAAGAACGTGGAACACGACGATGGTGCGATCTTCGGCGCGGGGAAGAAGCTTCATTCGAAACGCCCCATGTCGACCGGCCCGAATCCTTGGGATCGTTGCAGTTCGCCGAACCCGAACTCACGCCAGTACAGCGGGCAGGCTCCATGGCAGATCTCGAACTCGGGACACTTCCGGCACTCCGGGTGGGCGAGGTATTTTTCCCGATGTTGGGTGGCGCGGTGCGAATCCCAGACCGCCTCCACGCCATGCTCGAGGAGGTTGCCGACGCTCTCGTCGTAAGACGAACAGGGAAGGACATCGCCGTTGGCGGCCACCGACAGGAGCCCGTCGCAGGCGCTGCAGCCCTTGTTGCCGAGCCCGTGCGCCACGGAGTTGAACATGCACATGGGCACCGGCGAATACCACATGAATTCGACCCCAACGCGCCGGCTCTCCGCATGAATCCGCTCGAGGTGGGGACCGATCTCACTGTAGGGGACGGCGAGGCCGGTGTTGAGGGTGGCCGATCCGGTGGGGACCAGCAGGTTCATGCTGAATCTCTCCCGTCCGAGACGATCCTGGACGAAAGACGGCATCCGGCCGCACTCGTGGAGGTTGTCCCGGTTGATGGTCGTGTTTGTGTGGACGTGCACACCGGCTCGATCGAGGTGCTCCACCGCGGCGAGAGATTTTGAGAATGAACCGGCCACCGCCGTCACCCGGTCGTGGGTCTCGGCAGTGACTCCTTCGAGGCTGACCTGGGCGGAGTCGAGCCCCGATTGGGCAAGAACCGAGGCGAGGCGCTCGTCCACCAGGTTCCCGTTGGTGATGAGGTTGACCCGCATCCCCAGATCGGAGGCGTGGCGAACCAGCTCGGGGAGGTCGTGCCGCAGCGTCGGCTCGCCGCCCGTGAAGCTCACCGACGGCACCTTGCCCTCTTCGAAGATCTTTCCGAGCACCTCGCGGATCTCCCGACCGGTCATCTCCCGATCGTCTCCGGCCGGATTCGTCGTGCAGTTGCACCCGGCGTAGCAGAAGGAACAGCGGAGGTTGCACCGGTAGGTGATGGCGACTTCGGAGAGGATCGGCAGCTTGGAAAACCGCATGTCGAAGGGTTCGACTTCGACGGCCGGTGAGGCTGTGCCCTCGTCGAGACGGCCTTCGAGCGATCGTCTGACTTCGACCATGAAGAGCGCCACGTCACGGATCCGCTCCGGCGAGCGGCCGATTTCGTCGAGGACTCGGGAGATGCTGCGGCCGTCGAGAAGATCCTTGAGCAGCGCAGCCCCCTGCGGATTGAGTTTCTGAGCCTGGTTGGGGCGCTTGATCAGGAGGTTGTCCTCGAGGCGGACGAAGACATAGGGTCGAACGTTGTCGATGAACTCGTCGATCCAGCTCAGGTCGAGGATCTCGGAGGGTGGTCGATCCGGTCTTGGACCGAACGCTCGCCGGAAGGCCTTGGCCAGCCCCATCAGTGCGATCCTCCGCTGACGCAGGCCGAGTGGCACGCGGAGTGGCAGGCGGAGTGGCACGCCGAGTGACACGCTGAGTGGCATGCGTCGTGACAGGCGTCGTGGCATACCTGGACGTCGAGGGCCAGGGCGGTGTCGACCGGCGCCCGTACCAGGTGGTCGGTCGCTACCGGGATGTCGGTCTCGTGCAGGAAGGGGTCGCGGTTCCGGTCGTAGGGCGTCCGGTAGTGGGAGTGGCCGTGGTGGTACCACCAGTACCAGCTTGCGTCGGATCCGCCGCAATCGTACTCAACCCCCTGCTCCCGCTCCCAATCGCCGATCAGTCCGGCATAGTGGCTCTTCGTCGCCTCGACATCGGCGTCCCACGCCTTCTGCTGGATGGTCGTCACGGCCAGGTTCATCAGCTCCTCGAGCTCGACCTGATCGAGCTGGCCGTCGTCTGCGATGGCATTGAATAGGAGCTGTTCGTATTGGTCGAATCGGCTCGTATCCGGCGCGTCGATGATGGCGACCTTCAGCGGCGACTCCGCGATCACTTCGACAAAGCCTTCGGCGACCATGGAGGCGAGCATTCCGCCGACGATGCGTTTGAAGGGGATTCCGAGGTAGAACGCCGCCTCGAGGCGGGTCAGCTCGCGGCAGATCTTGCCGGGTTTGCGAAAGCTGGACAAGATGAGCCGGGGCGGGGTCCAGTCGAGGGTGTCCCACCCGATGTCCGCGAGCCCCTGGTGGGCGGTGATCATCGATCGTTGTTTTCCCGTGACGACCACAAAGGCCAGACCCATCAGGATGAGTCCACCGATCCCGAGGAACCAGCGCCGGAGGTCGGGGCCCTCGTCCACGTCTGCAACAGGCTCCGCGCCGGCAGTTTCGTTAACCACGTCTGCAAGCCGGAACCACCCGGCCGGAAGGTACATTTGGACCCGCATGTGAAAGCGGTTGCCCGGGCGCTTTTTGTGGAACACCAGTCGCAGCCGATTGTCCTCGCCGCGCTGATAATCGATCAGATACAGATCGTTGACCCAGGGCTCGGTGAGTACGGAGTCACCCTCGCCGACGTACTCACGTGGTGTGACGCCGTCCGGCAGGATGTGCGGCAGCAGAATCTTCAGGGTGTAGTGGTCCTGGTTCCCGGCCTCGTCCCACTGCACCGGCGCCCAGTTGAAGACCACGAGCTCGCGGCCGTCCTCGGCCGTCGTCGGCTCGACATAGCCGGCGTCCGAGAACGAAGTCTCGAAATAGAAAACATAGGTGAGAGTTCCGGACCCGACACCCCGGCCGCCGGCAAGGACGATGTCCCAGGTGTCGGAGGAGACCTTGTCGATGCTCAGCCCGTAGCGGTTGCCGTCGGAATCCACCGCGAAGGAGTCGGCGGCGACCCGACCGATCTCGAGCCGATCGTTGCCCTGGAAGTAGAAGCCGTGCAGCTCGCCCGACAGGACCGCCCACTGGACCGTGTAGGCCACGACCGCCGAGCCGTCGGCCCGCAGATCGACATCGGTTTCCACAAAACGGATCTCGCCCTTGCCCGCGACCGCCACCGAGACGTGGAGGATGGCGAGCACCAGGCCGAGGACGAGCTGTCTGAGCACCATGTATCGAGTCTACAAGGTCTTGCCGGGGATCGGCTTTTCAGTGCCAGTTTCAGTGCCAGGTCTAACCTTCCTAGCCTTCTTTGTTACTTGCTTTCCCTCTCCGCCCTTTCTGCCAGAGTCCGGTCGAGGTCCTCGAAGCGTTGGGCAAACTCCGGGTCCTCCACCAGGCCGGCGCGGATGGGATTGAGGTGGATGTACACGATCAGTTGTTGGAGGTAGGCGTTGTCACCGACCCACTCTGCCTCGAACCGCCTCGGCATACGCGGCATGATCTGCTCCTCTCAATATTGACTACACAACAAAGTCAGAAAGGTTAGACCTGAGAATCCTCTAGAAGGCTCCCCCTTCAATGAGCGTGTACGCTCGTTGTTTGCGGGAACCAACTCGCTGTGGATAGCAGCGGGAGAAGGAGGAGCCAAT
>Ga0164313_10003102_pt1 | contig 14819 bp, 13 predicted proteins | sample GuaBasSedimGuay4_FD_113735 | JGI IMG/M metagenome (GOLD analysis project Ga0164313, IMG submission 113735) | Subseafloor sediment microbial communities from Guaymas Basin, Gulf of California, Mexico - Guay4, Core 4569-4, 0-3 cm | ecosystem: Environmental > Aquatic > Marine > Hydrothermal vents... | reverse complement strand
CTTAATTTTATCAACTGTCTCTTCGCCAGCTTTAATATCTACACCGGAGTCTTTGTAGGATATGCTTATTTGTAATTCCAATAGTTCGTTTTTTTTAAGTTGTAAAGATACAGATTTAAGTAGATTTATTTTTATCAATTTGAATTAATTGCGCCATTATTTTTGCGATTGGTATTATTCACATTGCTTATTTCACTTAAATAGAATAATTTTATTGGTTGAAATAAATAACTTTAGATTATAAATAACTTTAAAGGTTCTCATGAAAATCCATGAATATCAAGCAAAAGAAATTTTAAGAAAATACAATGTTCCAGTTCCAAATGGTAAAGTTGCATACACCGTTGAAGAAGCTGTTACTGCTGCAAAAGAGATTGGCGGAAAAATTAGAGTTGTTAAGGCTCAAATTCACGCCGGTGGACGTGGTCTTGGTGGCGGTGTAAAAGTTGCCAAAGGAATTCCAGAAGTTCGCAAATATGCCAAGCAAATTCTTGGGATGAATTTGATAACTCACCAAACTGGTCCAGAGGGGAAAGAAGTTAAACGTTTACTCATTGAGCAGGGTGTAAATATTGCGAAAGAGTACTACGTTGGAATTACACTTGACCGTGCTTCTTCAAGAAATACTGTCATGGTCTCTACAGAAGGTGGGATGGAAATTGAAAAAGTGGCTGCTGAAACTCCGGAAAAAATAATTAAAGAATCAGTTGATCCATCAGTAGGGATGCAAGCTTATCAAGCAAGAGCCTTAGCGTTTGGATTAGGTCTAAAAGGAATCCAATTCAAAAATGCAGTTAAATTTTTATTGAGACTTTATAATGTGTTCGAAGAAACAGATGCATCAATAGTTGAAATAAATCCACTGGTTGTTACTAAAGAAGGTGACGTAATGGCGTTGGATGCAAAAATGAATTTTGATGATAACGCAATGTATAAGCATAAAGATATTGTTGCATATCGTGATTTGGATGAAGAAGATTTATTAGAAATTGAAGCTTCCAAATATAATTTGAACTACATCAAATTGGATGGTAACGTAGGTTGTATGGTTAACGGTGCCGGGCTTGCAATGGCAACTATGGATATCATTAAACTAGCTGGTGGTGAGCCTGCAAACTTCCTTGATGTTGGTGGCACTGCAAACAAAGAAACCGTTGCAGCTGGATTTAAAATTATTCTTACAGATCCCAAAGTGAAAGCTATTCTAATTAATATCTTTGGTGGAATTGTACGATGCGACCGTGTTGCTCAAGGTGTAATTGATGCTGTAAATCAAGAAAAAGTTACAATACCAATTATTGTAAGACTTGATGGAACCAATGCTGAAGAAGCTCAAGTATTGTTGAAAAAATCAAAAATGAACTTTGAAGTTGCTGCAACATTAAAAGATGCTGCTGAAAAAGTTACTGCTGTTCTAGCAAAATAAATGTTTTAGTTTTCAAAAATAATGCTACTCAATTCGAGTAGCATTATTCAATAATTGTGGAATAGAAAGATTTGAATTTTAATAATTATAAATTTATTCTGCTATCTCACCAATTTTCTTCTTTTTTGCATTTCGATTAATAGTTGATAATTTAAACGGCAAATAGAATGGGCACCAATTTAGCATCGCGGTTGTTAAAGGAATAATTCCCAAAAGTCCAAACCAATTTTCTGCATAAACACCCCAGGCTACTATTACTAACCCAAGCATCAATCTTATTAATCTATCCAAAGAACCAACATTCTTTTTCATACTCGAACTCCTTTTATTTTAAATTTAAATTTACATAGATTTAATATATTTCAAAACAAATTTTTATTGAGTCATTTAAACGACAATGTTCTATTTTATACCAATTGTATTCTTTGGGAGAATATTTTGGAAAACAATTTTCATTAAAAAGAATAAGAATAACCCCAGTCTTTTCCCAAAGGGATCACCATGTGAAGACTGGGGCAAAAACCTTAACAGTTCCACCCCACGCCTGTCTGCCGACAAAGGCAGGTTAAAACATGGGGTTAGTTTGATGCTATCTAACAGTAATTAAATTAAAGAAATTATTTTGAATCAGTATTCTTTTTTACAATTTAGATTGCTATTTTGGAATATATAAAAAAAATTATTATCGACACAGGAGTGTTAAAATGTCTGAAAAAGAAAAAGTGCAAATTGAAATTGATGTGTCAAAACATCCACTTCATGTTGAGCATCCAACATGTTCAAAGGAGCACTCACTAAAGTGTGAACAAGTTAAAATTCATGACTATTCTTCCATCAAAGTAAAAGCAAAATATAAAGAAAATAGTGGTCTTATTTACATCGATCCAATTTATGGTAGCTTTGATAATATTTTTGATGGTTTGCAAGTACCCGAAGGTGAGTTGGTAGAACTCTTCTGTCCAGAGTGTAATGAGAATTTAACCACCAAGAATGATACATGCCAAGTCTGTTCATCTCCGATGTTTGTTTTCCATTTACCAAATAATGGAATTATTGAGGGATGTTTGAAGAAAGGCTGTATGTTCCACAAATTAAAAATTATTGATGCTGAACAACAAGTGGCTCGATTATTTGAAGAGCGAATGTTGCTGTAACAAAACAATCTTTATTGTATTGGACGCATCCATCGTTCTATAGATGCGTCCAAAAAATTACAAATTAAATATCCGTTATTGAATCAATCCCTTCTGGGAGGGGAAGATAGAATTTAATTTTTTTCACCTCACCGTTCTTTAATACAATTTTTTCAATATTCTTCTTAATTAAAATTGAATGCTCAATAAATAAATCATTGTCTATTTGGCTACCAAAAATGTAGCTCGTCCCTTTAATAGTTACATTATCTCCTATGATTATAGGGTATTCATCACTCCCGGTCATATTTACACTAGATTCTATGCGTGTATTATTTCCAATTTTAATATCTCCTTTTATGATGTCACCCCAAAGAACCTCAGAAAACTTTCCGATTGTCATGGTTTGGTTTTTAAAAGTAGATAGATGAACATTTTGCCAAATTGAAACATTTTCATCAAAAACAATATTTCCTTTCACATAAACATTTTTCATCAGAGAAAGATTATAATTTACCTTAACCCCTTTACCAAGATAAACCCCTTTACCAATCTTAATGTCTAATGGTTTCCCTTTTTTATCCAATTCCAGAATATCATTTACTACATCCTCATGAATAAAGAAATCATCTGGTGATTCAATTTCTATTATATCTTTTATCAAATTGTACGTTTGCTTTCGTGCTATATGTTCCATTTCAAGCAAAACAGATTTGTTATTGAATCCCATCAAAACATGCTGTGCATGAGGGTGAACAGCACGAACCGTCAAGCCATCATTATTAAAAATTGAAATTAGATCTGTTATATATATTTCACCTTGTACATTATCACTATCAATTTTATCTAACAATCTCTTGAGATGTTTGTAATCAACAGCATAAACTCCAGAATTAAATTCATTGTTTTCTATTAATTCTTTTTTAGTAAAACTATAATCCTTAGTATGGAATGAGGTTAAATAATTTTCGTTTTCGTCTAAGTTCAATATGTCTTTATGTTCAATAATCTCAATTACCTTTCCTGAATCTACCCCTGATGGCTCTCCATTTTCATCAAATTCTTTAACTCTTACTATTCTACCATAGGAGTTGTTAACTGCGTGCCCCTCATAAAGTCCGGTTAAAACCATCATATCAGCCTTTGATTTTAAGAAACTATCTTTAAAGTTTGATATTGAATCATTATCAATTAATCCCATATCTCCAGGTAATATATAGATCGTGCCATCATAATTCTCATCAATATTTTCAATTGCTATCTGGACAGCATGGCCAGTTCCATTTTGCTCTTCTTGATATGCGAATATAGTATTTGGAGTTTCACCAATAGCTTTTATTACGTCCGTAGCTTTTATTCCAACAACAATTATAGAATTTACATTTTCAAGACCTTTTCTACAGGCGTCTGCAACTCGCTCTACTGTTGGTTTTTCCCAGATTTTGTGAAGCATTTTAGATTTGTGTGATTTTATTCTCTTACCATGACCTGCCGCAAGAATAACTGCAGTCTCTTTTACGGAATTATCAAATTCGTTTTTTTGATTTTTTATTAATTCGTAAACTACTTTGTTTTCATTCTTCATTTTTCTCTCATTAATTTCCAATTTTTTCTTTTCAAAGTTAACAAATCTTGTTTAAAATTAAGATACATTTTGGTATTATTGAAAAAGAGAAATTACATATTAAATCATTTTTTTTACCATAATGAAAAAACACATATTACTTTTTACGGTTTTTGTTATCTGCTCAAGTTTTATCTCTGGACAAAAGTCTGGATTAGGTCTTGGGTTAATGCTTGGAGAACCAAGCGGATTAGCTGGAAAATATTGGCTTAGCGAAAATAATGCTTTGGACTTTGGTATTGGTGCCGGATTTTTAGGTGATAATTCTGGATTCGCTTTCCATGCTGATTATCTCTACCACATGAATGATTTAATTAATTGGAAGTATAAAACAATATTCTACTATGGCTTCGGAATACGGATGAGGTTTCCATCTGACTCATCTACAACACTAGGGGTGAGAGGTGTAGCCGGAATACTAATGGTTATAAAGAATCTTCCCATTGATATGTTCTTCGAACTTGCCCCATCTTTCAGATTACTACCAACAACGGGATTAGATTTTGATATGGCTATTGGTGGAAGATATTATTTTAAACTTTAAATTATTAAATGACGGTTTTACTATTTCGTGTTCTCAATAAAAATATTGAAAAGATGGAAGTAGGAATGTTACAACTCAATTAGCTATATATTCCAGAAAACAGAATAATTCATTATATTATTTATTACAGATGTTTACTTCTAGTTCTTTTTTAAATGGTAGTGTAAAACAAAACTTGCTTCCTTTTCCAAATTCACTCTCAATCCAAATTTCGCCTTCGTGTATTTCAGCAAATTCCTTACAAAGAATTAGACCAAGGCCAGTACCTCTTTTACCATTTACATTAGTTCTTATATACTTTTCGTCAATCCTAAAAAGTTTTTTAGCATTCTCTTCTTTAATTCCAATGCCAGTATCAGTAACAGAAATAGTGACTTTCTCATCATCTACTTGAGCATCAATAGTAACACTTCCATTTTCATTTGTAAAATTTAATGCATTAGAAACAAAATTTCTTAGTATTGTTTTAACCATGTTTTGATCACAATGGACCATTATGTTACCATGAACATTGTTCGTTAGTTTAATTCCATGCTGGATAGCGTCTGGGTCAAATAAATAGAATACTTCAGCAGCAATTCTATCAAGTTGGAGTTCTTCTGGCTCAAATTCTATCTCTCCACGCTGCATTCTTGCCCAGGCAAGGAGGTTTTCTAAAAAGTCATAAAGATTCGTGGCACTATCATGAAGCATTTGTGCTGTTTCTAATTTTTTATCTTCTGAATCATCATTATCAGGATCTGCTAGAAACTTACTTAAACCTATCACAGAAAAAAAACTGTTCTTCAAATCATGTGAGATGATAGAGAAAAATCTATCTTTGCTTGCATTAAGCTGTTGTAGTTTCTCCTCAGATTCAGCAAGCTTGTTAGATAAGAAAACCAAATCCTTCGCATTTTGTTCTATGAAACTTAAATTTTCATCTAAAACATTATCGTTATTTTCAGAATTTAAAGAAAAAACAGGCGATTCTTTATCTTCCATTTCCTCTTCAATCTTTTTCTTTTCAGGCATCTCATGAACTATGAGATAGATATAGTCTCTCCCTTTAATTTTGAGAGATGTCGATCGAACCATAACGGATTTAATTTCGCCTTTAGAATTTTTTTGACGACTTTCAAAGAAATCTCGTCCCAACTTTTTTGAGCGTTCGTTCTCTGTTTTTACTTCATCTTCTTTTAGCACATTTAAATCATAAATCTTTTTTTTATGCAACTCTTCTTCAGAATATCCATAAAATTTTTGTGCCATCTCATTGCTATTGACAACTCTTACAGATTCAACATCTATTAATAGCTTTATAGCATTATTGTTTTTAAGTATTCTTTCAAAAAATTTCTCGGTCTTCTTAACTAATTCATTGTCAGTCTCACTTGCAGAATGCTTTGCAAATTCACTTTTTACAATTTTAAGTTCGTGTGATGAAAATTCGTTCATGCTCATGTTTTTAATCTGAAGTTTGTTTGAATTACAATAGTAAAACTAATGAAGAATGAAGAAACATACTTGATTAAGCTAAAACAAATAGGAGTATTATTTAAGCAGAAGGCCCGTTGAATCATCAACCAACTTAGACAAGATTAAATGGATGCTAATTGATAATTATAGAAAATATTTTTTTGAAGAAGATTATATTTTTATAAATTGGATTTTAGTTTTTATAATGAGGCTTAACAATGATATATTTTACAAAAGATTTTACTAAATTTTTAAGTGATCTAGAGAGAAATAATAATAGAGATTGGTTCAATGAAAATAAAAAGCGATATATTAATTCAGTAAAAGATCCATTTGAAATATTTATTGAAATATTGTTGAATAAAATCAAAGAGGTAGATGATTCAATTATCCTTACCCCTAAAGAAGCTATTTTCAGAATATATAAGGATGTAAGATTTAGCAAAGACAAAACACCTTATAAAACAAATGTTTCCGGAATAATTTCTGAAGGTGGGAGAAAAGATTTCACTACACCTGGAACTTATTTAGAAATAAATAAAAATGGATTAAGATTTTATGGGGGTGCACATTTTCTTGAAAAGCATCATTTACAGAGTCTTCGTGAATTCATCTCTGAAAACTTAAACGAATTTCAAGCACTTTATAAAGCGAAGAAGTTTAGAACTACTTTCGGAACTCTTTTGGGCGAACAAAATAAGAGAATACCCAAAGAATTTAAAGACATGTTAGAAATTGAACCTTTAATTGCAAATAAACAATTTTACTATTTTACAGAAATTGAGAAAAAATCTTTATTTTCTAAAAATTTGATTTCCACACTTATGCGATTTTATAACATAGGAAGACCATTAAATGAATTTTTAAAAATTGGGATGAATGCGAATTGATACAAGGTTTTGAATAGCTAAAAAAAGATTAATCCGACGGCTCCTACAATAAATCCGACAACTAGATTAACAGCTTTCATTGCTATAAAACTCTTCTTCGAAAGAGCGAGAAGAGGAATAGCGCCATGCCCATCTTGAACAATGGAACTTGCAATGAGGATTGAAATTGGAATTGAACCACTTACAAAAAGAGTAACAAAAACTAGGTGTGGTCCCGACTCTGGAACAACACCAATGACAACAGCCACAACTAAAACAATCCATAAGTTTGATTCAATCCACTGAGATAGATCAAAAAATGATTCCAAAAAATGGATGGCAGCCAATGCGCCTAAAGTCCATAAAAATATTTTTAATAAATGTTTTTTGAGAACATGGTTCCAAAGATGCTCTTCTAAAAAATGATCTGGAACAGTTGTAACAACAAATAATCCAAATATTGCTGAAAGCAATAGAGTTAAATTTATCCAGCTCCACTCATTATCCCCAGTAAAATTAGGGATTTGAATAGCAATTAATATTACCAGGAGAGCTATTAATAATACTCTTTGAAAACTAATATTCTTCAAATGTTCAACTATCTCTTCTACTGAAAAGCATGGACATACTTCATTTTCATGAACCTCAAATTTATGCCCATGAAGCTTGAAATGAAGATTGAATTTTTTCATTACAACATCAGTTAATATTCCAACAACAAAGCCAATTACAGCAATAATTAGAAATATCCACATAGCCTTTACAGGAAATAATGATAACATCACATAAGCTTCATCCCCACTAGTGGCAATCATTGTAGCAACTAGTGTCCCAAACCCAACGACACCGTGGGAATACAAAGATACAACCGTGAATGCGCCTAGGCATCCTGGAATCGCCCCAAAGAAAATTCCAAGTAAATACTGGCTATACCTACTTTTTGAAATCTTATGCTGCCAACTTCCCTTTGTGATAACATTAATATATTCAATAAGGAGCATCATTGTAAAAACGAAACTAGTTATTGTTAAGGCATTATAAAGTATGTCTGATGAGTGTTCGTGCATTCTGTTTCAATTACAAAATTTTGAGTTATAAACATACAGAGATTTTTATAGCTAAATTAATTATTTTATTAAATTAAAAAGTATCATTTAAAATTATTTTTAAACTTTAGTGATAATGACATGCGAAAAGGAAAAAGCACAAAAGAGCGAATTAAAGATGGAGCCCTAAATCTATTTTCACAATATGGTTTTGCAGGCGGTTCAGTAAGAGATATAGGAAAAAAAGCTGGAGTTAGGGAGAGTGCTTTATATAATTATTTCCCTTCAAAAAAAGAAATTTTAGCCGACCTTATTAACGATGCAAAAGAACATTCTATTGGTGTTGAATTAATTACAGATGAATTATTGGAGAAACTAAATAAACCGAAAATTTTTATCGAGAGTTTTGTGAAAGTACTTTTAAAAGAATGGGAAAGCGATAAACAAAAAAAATATTTAAAATTAGTTTTAATTGAACAATTTAGAAGTGAGAACATATTAGGTAAAGATGAAAATCACATTTCAATTAATTTATTAATAGATGAGACTATTAATATTTGGGTTATGATTTTTACTCAAATGTATAATTATAAATTCATTAAAAAGCAGGACCCCATTATTCTTGCAAAAGAATTTGTTTACCCTCTTTTTATGTTAAGGCTACAGCATATAACAGCAGAGAAAACAAATTGGGATTTAATAAACCAAAAGAGTGAAGAGCACATTAACTATTTTTGGAATTCAATTAAGAAGTGATTTTATAATATGAATAGAATACCTACTCAACATGATATTGAAAAAACTCATAGTATAATTGAAAAGTTTATTCACAGAACTCCAATATTAACTTCTTCATCAATTAATAATATTTTCGGAACTTCTCTATCATTTAAATGCGAAAATTTTCAAAAAGCTGGTGCATTTAAAATGCGTGGTGCGACAAATGCAATATTATCTCTGGATAATAGTGAGCTTGTAAATGGTGTTGCGACCCACTCATCAGGAAACCATGCAGGAGCTTTAGCTTTAGCTGCACAAAAATTGGGAGTGCCATCATATATCGCAATGCCAAATACTGCCCCAAAAATTAAAATAAAAGCCGTAAAAAATTATGACGGAAATATTACTTTTTGTAAGCCGACTTTAGAAGATAGAGAGAAGACTTTAAATAGCATTGTTCAAAAAACTTCTGCTACATTTATTCATCCATACGACGATTACCGCATTATTGCTGGACAAGCTACATGTGCCAAAGAAATTTATGAAGATATTTCACAGTTAGATTATCTAATTGTCCCGGTTGGTGGGGGTGGATTGCTTAGTGGTTCAATTTTATCTACTAATTATTTTTCGGCATCAACAAAAGTTATCGGTGCTGAACCGGAGGGTGCCGATGATGCCTTTCGTTCTGTTAGAGATAACAAAATTTATCCCTCAGTTAACCCACAAACTATCGCTGATGGGTTATTAACGTCACTTAGTGACAAAACATTTAATATAATTAAAAATGGCGTAGATCAAATCATTACTGTCTCTGATGAATCAATTAAATCTGCAATGTATTTAATTTGGGAGAGAATGAAGATTCTTGTTGAGCCTTCATCTGCAATTGTTTTAGCCGTTGTAATGGAAAATACCGAATTATTTATGAATAAGAGAGTAGCACTTATTTTATCTGGTGGAAATATTAGCCCTAAATTAATTTAAATTTTAGGAGTTCTATTCCAAAGATTAACAAAATTATATTTATATTTGTAGTTAAATAATTAATAAAAGAGATTTATGAAAAGCGGACAAATATTAATAACAGATGATGATCAAACCTTATGTTATCTACTTAAGGAAGAACTTGTTAATGAAGGGTATGCAGTTGATATCACTTTTGATGGCAAATACGCAATTGAAAATCTAAAGAAAAAAACTTATGATTTACTTTTGTTAGATCTTGAGATGACTGATGTTCAAGGTGAAGAGGTATTAAAATATACACAAGAACACCACCCGAACCTGCAAGTAATTGTTCTAACAGCAAAGACTGAAATTAGAACGGCAATCCAATGTATTAAGGATGGCGCATATGATTTTATAACTAAACCGTATGAGTTTGGTCAATTAGTAATTATTATTGAAAGAGCTTTGGAACATAAGAATTTAGTTATAAAAAATAAAATTCTTGAAAAGAAGATTGATTATGAAAAACCCTCATCAATCATAGGCGAAAGTATCGCAATTAGTGAAGTTGTTTCTCTCACGGAAAAAGCGGCAAAGTCTGATTCTAATATTTTGCTTGAAGGGGAAACTGGCACTGGTAAAGAATTATTTGCAGAACTTGTTCATAAAAAATCAAATAGAAATGATAAACCGTTTGTTGCTGTAAACTGCGCATCTTTGCCAGATTCACTAATTGAAAGTGAACTTTTTGGATATGAAAAGGGAGCTTTCACTGATGCAAAAACATCCAAACAAGGGTTGGTTGAAATTGCAAATGGCGGCACATTGTTTTTAGATGAAATTGGTGAAATGAGTTTAACATTGCAGCCAAAACTTCTACGGTTTTTAGAAAATGGTGAATTCAGAAGAGTTGGTGGAGTTAGCAACCTTTCTTCCAACGTACGAGTAATTGGAGCAACAAACAAAAATTTAATGGAAGAATCTGACAAACAAAATTTTAGAAGAGATTTACTTTTTAGGTTAAATGTAATAACTCTGACTATTCCTCCATTAAAGGAAAGAGGGAAGGATGTACTGATTCTCGCCGAATACTTTCTTCAAAAAAAATCTTCCGTTCGTTCACTGAAAAAATTGTCACAAGAATCTGAAAAACTTTTACTGCGGTACTCATTTCCAGGTAATGTTAGAGAATTAGAACATATAATCGAACGGTCTCTTGTTTTTTCAGAAGAAGAGGAAATTCATCCAAAAGACTTAAGTATTCCTACGTTAAACAATAATGAGCAATTAATTGTAAATTCAGAAAATATTGTTACCCTAAGTTTAGATGAATTAGAAGAGATTCACATAAAGAAAATCTTGGATTCGAACGATTGGAATAGAGAAATAACCGCTCGAGTTCTGGGAATTAGTCAAAAAACCCTTTATACTAAGATTCGTAAATATAGTATTAATAAATAAAGTTATTATATATTTGTTTTTTGCTGTTATTCCTAATGGCTATATAAGGAATTTTTATTTATGAGATTCCTGATAGATGTATTCCTGAAATATTTGTGAATGGTAAATTAAACAATATTTGAATTTCTCAAAACTAATTCGTGTTCACAATAATTAAAACCTCAGTTTGAACTTTGCTAATTTGGTAAGTAAATGAGCGAAAATAAGAATGAACAGAAAATATTAATTGAGCTTAAAGGGGCAATTCACGATTTAAATAATATTTTCACGAGCAATCTAGCATCAATTGAACAAATACAAAAATTGTTACCTGATAATGAAAACGTTAGTAGCCTTCTTACAGGACTTAGTATAAATTATATTCGAGCCACTGAAATTATTAATTCCCTCTCACCTACTTCCAAAAGATATAAGAGGAGAATTTCAATTAAAGAAATTATCACCGATGTTCAATCTACTGTTAAATTTTCTTTAGAAGATAGAATTAAACTCAAAATAAATATTGAAAAATCTCTTCCAAAGATAAAAGGATTTTATACAGATCTTTATAGAACTTTATTAAATCTAACTATTAACGCTATTGAATCTATTGAGGATAAGGGACTTGTTGAAATTATAGCAAAAAACATTCCTGAAAGTAATTTTATTGAAATCCATATTTCAGATACTGGTTCAGGAATATCAGAAGAAAATCTCCCTTTGATATTTAATGCCGAATTTAGCACTAAGAAGAGAGGATCTGGGCAAGGATTGGTAATTATTAAAGATATTATTGCTGAACATAAGGGTTTCATTTCAGCCAAGAGTGCAAAACAATCCGGAACCACATTCATTATTTCTTTACCCACTATTCCCTCTTTACAAAAAAAATCTGTCGGGAAAAGTGTTCAAAACATTTTGTTAGTTGATGATGATAAAATTATTCTTGAACTTTTCTCTGATTTACTCTCTTCATGTGATTATAATGTTGTTTCGGCTGATTGTGGAAAAGAGGCATTAAATAAATTTTACAATGTTGATAATTTTGATTTAATAATAGTTGATAAAACTATACCAGATATAGATGGTTTAGACTTGATAAAAAAGATAAGGGAAAGAAATTCTAAAATTCCTATAATTTTAACCTCTGGTTCTCACGAGACGATAGATCAAGATTTAACTGATTTTGGTATAAATACAAAAATTAAAAAACCCTTTAATTTTGAGCAAATATTAGATGAAATTCAAAATTTGCTAATCTGATTTTTATCCTTTTTTACATCCGATAAATCTATCAATTTAACATCATTTACCCAATCAGTAAGTACTGGAGTTTTAATTGAACTTAGTTGGTCTAAAACTATAATAATATCACGAGTAGCATCTTCAATAAATCGTATCCTTTTTTGGATAACCTTTTTATTTAGTTGATCTTTCCCTAACTCCCTATTTACAGCTGCAGTGGAAAGGTTGATTAGCGTAAGTGGTTGCTTTATCTCGTGGTTTGCCGTTGAAACCGTAGCTGAAAAAGTTTTGACCTTTTCATATTCAATCATAACTTGCTGAGATTCGCTAAACCGCAATGCAGCTTTAACGCGGGCAATTAATTCTATTCTATTAAATGGTTTTTTTACGTAATCAAAAGCCCCAACTTTAAATCCTTCCTCCAAATCTTCGGCTTCGGTGAGTGCTGTAACTAAAATTACTGGTATCAACTTAGTTTTCTCGGATGTTGATAATACCTTACATACTTCAAATCCTGACATACCTGGCATCATAACATCAAGTAGTACAATGTCAGGTTTCTCAGATTCAGCAATCTTAATGCATGTTTCCCCATCGTATGCTTCTAATATTTCATATCCTTCTCGTTGAAGTCGATCTTTTAATACAAACACATTATCTTTCTGGTCATCAACAACCAATACTTTTTTCATGATTTTTTAGCTCTTTTTTGAATAGCTTGTTGAATTTTAAATGAAAGAGTTGACGCATTTACTGGCTTAGTAATTAAATCATCAAATCCATTATTTTTAATAATATCTAAATCATCAATCATTGCTTGAGCAGTAATGGCATAAACTATTAGATTATTTGTTTCATTATTTGTTCTTATTTTTTTTATTGTTTCAAATCCATCTAAAATTGGCATCATTATATCTAGTAAAACTAAATCTGGTAAACTGTCTTCAAGGGCTGACAGACATTCCTCGCCATTATGGGCATATGTTACTTCACAACCTATATTTTGAAGAATTTCACCAACAGTAAATAGCGTGTCTTTGTCATCATCCACAACTAAAACATTAAAATCACCATCCCAATTTTTAAGTGAATGGCTTTTCTCAGAATTTGATTCTATTTTATTAGAAATAATATTTTCTATTGTCGAAGTTACACTTTTTTTAACTTTTTTCATTAAAGAAAATTCGTTTTCAGTATTTTTAATTACATCATCGGTAGATGAAGAAAATTCTTTTGCCAGCATCTGAAAGGAATTATGAATTAATGATGCTTTAGATTTTACCATCGACTCACTTAGATACAGAAGTACTGGTATAGATTTTTTGCTACTAATATTTTCAAGTTTTTCTAAAGTGGATAATTCATTTATCACCGCATCAGAAATTATTAAATCAACTTTGATGTCATCAATAAAATCATCAACGGAACTAATTTGGTTACTACTACTAAAGTTTATGTCGTTATTAAATTCTGAGATTTTCTTCTTTAAGATATCTCCACTCTCACCAAGGTAGAAAATTGATTCAACATTATTTGCAAAAATAGATACAATATCAATTAATTCATTTAACCTTTCACCATTTTCCAGATTAGTAATTATGTCAAATATATTTAAAGCATAACTACTATTTTCAGTCTCATCAATTGAACATAATTTCAATGGTGTGAAGTTTTCAATTCTAATATTATAAATTGTTTCCCAAATTTTTTCTGTTTCATCAGAAATATTTATTATTATTCCATCTTGATTAGCTTGTAACCCTAACTTCATAAGATTAGAGAGATTTTTACTACTCACTGTATTATAATTTTGACTTTCAAAATAGGAGGCTACTTTTTCTGTGCTTTCTTCATCAATACCATAAATGAGGACTTCCTTAGACCTTTTTTCTAAACTAATGTTTTTATCCAAGGATCCAAAATCTTTATCAATTGTAAATTTCTCTAGAATAACATTTTTTAACATAATACTAAAGGTACTTCCATAAAATTCATTGTTAGTAGTGTCAATTGTACCCCCTATCAATTCAATATATTTTTTACAAATTGCTAGACCTAGTCCAGCTCCCTGATGTTTTTTCTTTTTACTTAGACTAACTTGTTCAAATTCATTAAAAATGATTTCTTTGTTTTCATCAGTAATACCTATACCGGAATCAATAACACTAATTTTAAGTGATATACTACTAATGATATCAATTTGAATTTGAATCTTACCAGAGTCGGTAAACTTAATCGCGTTACTAATTAAATTTAATAATATCTGCTCTAATTTATGTTTATCCGAATTAATAAGTAAATCGAATTCACTATTAAAACTAATTTCAAATTCTAAACCCTTTTCAATTACTAGCGGCTCCATT
>Ga0164313_10003101_pt1 | contig 14819 bp, 17 predicted proteins | sample GuaBasSedimGuay4_FD_113735 | JGI IMG/M metagenome (GOLD analysis project Ga0164313, IMG submission 113735) | Subseafloor sediment microbial communities from Guaymas Basin, Gulf of California, Mexico - Guay4, Core 4569-4, 0-3 cm | ecosystem: Environmental > Aquatic > Marine > Hydrothermal vents... | reverse complement strand
TTGCCATCAGCCAGGTTATAAACCTTGTTTTTTGGCTTGGCGTTTTTGATCTCAGTGTCACTGAGTGGTTTAGTGGTTCTTGCCATTTTAGTAATACGCTCTATGGGTGTCCGGCTCCGTATTGCATAGAGTATTACTAAAATTGCTGGATTTTGCAAAAAAACTTACCGGATGGCATAAACCCTATTATGGGTTTATGCCAGTGTTTCCGGCGGTTCCAGGACTTTATCGGATGTCCTGGAACCCTCAGATGGTGGAGGCGGCGGGAGTCGAACCCGCGTCCGTCAGTCCGCTGCTATCGGCTCTACATGCTTAGTTAGGCCTTTTTATTTAACCTTTCACAACCCGGCCAACGAGGTGCATGAAATGGCGATTCCGGTAAAGTTTTAGTGTATCGACCCCGGACAAGCGTCAACACGATCTTATGAGCTATGACACCTGAGAACTTCGCCGCTACCCTGAGTTTGACCCCTGGGTAGATGAAGCGCTGGACGCATAAGCACGGCTCCAGTCAGATGGCGTTCTACTGGTGTTTAGGCAGCGAGCGCGTAGTTGTCGTCGTTGGCAACTATAAGTTTGCGACTTTGGATTTACGAGATTGGTCACCATCTCGGCATGCACCTCAAGTTTTGTAACCGGCGTCGAATCCAGAGCGCCCCCAAAAGCTTGAACGTGTCGCGGCTTTACATTTCGTTATAGCCTGCACCTGATATGCGGGCAAAGCTGGAAATTAAAAGACTGCGAGGTGGGATTTTAACACAATCTTTGGGTAGCCTGAGGCGGTAATTTACCATGTGTTGGTTGTTTGCGCCCGATCCTAGGCAGAATGGCTGAGTATGCGTTGTTTTTGACGTTGCCAGTCGCGATCTTTTTCGCTTTGTCGTTTGTCGTACTCGGCCTTGCCTTTGGCGAGGGCAATTTCGCATTTGACCAGATGGTGCTTCCAGTATAGAGCGGTGCAAACGCAGGTAAAGCCTTTTTGCTGGACGGCACTGGTGAGTTTCTCGAGTTCCCGCCGATTGAGCAGCAGTTTGCGGGTACGACCGGGCTCGGTGACGTAATGGGTCGAGGCAGTGTTTAGGGGCTGAATATTGACCCCGATGAGCCAGGCTTCACCACCTTTAAGCAAAACGTAGCTATCAGTCAGTTGCACTTTACTTGCACGCAGGCTTTTGACTTCCCAGCCCTGAAGTGCCAGGCCCGCTTCAAACCGGTCACTGATATGATAATCGTGACGAACGCGCTTATTTTGCGCGATGGTGTTAGAACCCGGTTTCTTTTTCGCTGATTTAGCCATAACGGCGAGTATACGGGTCTGCAGTTTTGATGCCTATCATTCGATAGAATATCGCCGCTATTTTCCTGGCTAAACAGCCGGCTGTTTAGCCAGCTGGGTTGAACGGGTACAATTGCTGCTCTTTTTTTGCTGGAGCGGGGTGTCGTGTCGTCAGAGGTTAAAAGTTTTCCTGCATGGCATAGTCGTTGGACTTTTATCCTGGCTGCCACAGGCTCGGCGGTCGGTCTCGGTAATATCTGGAAGTTTCCCTATATAGCCGGTGAAAATGGCGGCGGCGCTTTTGTTCTGGTTTACCTCGCCTGCATTTTGTTGCTGGGCATCCCGGTTATGGTGGCCGAGGTGATGCTCGGCCGTAGTGGTCGGCAAAGCCCGATCAATGCGATGCGTTCGCTTACCTCAGCAGCTGGCCTGCACGGTTTCTGGAATGGCATAGGCTGGTTGGGTGTGGTGGCAGGGTTGTTAATTCTGTCCTACTATTCGGTGATTGCTGGCTGGGCCCTGGCGTATATCCCTGAAATAGCTACTGGCAGGCTGCAGGGTGAGAGTGTGCAGGGTGTTCAGGAATTATTTAATGGGCTGTTGCAGAATCCCAGGCGACTTGTGTTCTGGCATTCAGTATTTATGCTGATGACGGTCGGTGTGGTGACGGTCGGTGTAACTCGCGGACTCGGCGTGGCGGTACGGGTGTTGATGCCGCTGTTGTTTGTGTTGTTGGTGATTCTGCTGATCTTTAGTTATCGGCAGGGTGATTTCGCGCGCGGATTTTATTTCCTTTTTAGTCCGAATTTTAGTGCGTTATCCCTGCGTGGAGTTCTCGAGGCGCTGGGCCATTCCTTTTTTACCCTGAGCCTCGGTATGGGGGCCATTATGGCCTATGGCGCGTATATGCCGGCGGATGCGAGTATCGGTAAGACAGTTTTGGTGGTTGGTTTTTTCGATACGCTGGTCGCTTTGATGGCCGGGATGGCAATCTTCCCTATCGTTTTTGCTCACGGTGGTATTGATCCAGCCGCGGGGCCTGAATTGCTTTTTATCAGTTTGCCAGTAGCCTTTGGTGCTATGCCCGGTGGCATATTAATCGGTGGTCTGTTTTTTATTCTGGTGACGATCGCAGCGTGGAGTTCGGCTATTTCTCTGATCGAGCCGGGCGTTGCCTGGTTGATAGAAACCCGGGGGTTTAATCGCTTCACTGCCAATTTGTTGCTGGGGGGAATGGCCTGGGTGCTGGGCCTGGGTACAGTGTTGTCATTTAATGAATGGGACCAGTATAAGTTTGCTGGTATGACTTTTTTTGAAGGTGTTGATTTTTTGACCTCCCGAATTATGCTGCCGCTGACCGGATTGTTTATTGCGGTATTTGTTGGCTGGATTTTAGCTCCGGCGGTGTCTAAAAAAGAGTTAAATGGCGGTCACTCCAGGGCATGGTCATTCTGGTACTGGGTGCTGCGCTATATTTGCCCGCCAGCAATAACGGTGGTATTGGTTGTTGGGCTTTATGATTCCTTTGTTTGATCTTGATAGGCAGTGGCAACTATACAGGCTGGTACACGGGCTGGGCCTGCGATGAAAGTTACTCGTATAGAACGCAGCGCGATAGTCTTGCACCCGGCACAAATGATGTTTGAGCTGGTCAATGATATTGAGTCCTACCCCGACTATATGGATGGTTGTGTAGGGGCCGAAGTGCTGTTCAGGGCTGAGCATGAGGTAGTTGCCCGCCTTGATTTGGCTAAAGGGGGTATTCGACAGAGCTTTACTACCAGAAACTGGCTGGCCAGCCCGGAGGGGATTGAAATGGTACTTGAGGAAGGCCCGTTTAAACGTCTGCAAGGTCACTGGCGGTTTCAGGCGTTAACGGAGTCAGCCTGCAAAGTCAGCTTGCTACTTGAGTTTGAATTCAAGTCGGGGGTTGCCCAGCTGGCCGGTAGCAAATTGTTTACCAGGGTGGCTAACAATCTGGTTGCCGCAACTACAGAGCGAGCTGACGCTGTTGCCAGCCGCTTAAACAACAGGTGACAGGTAATCGGTAAACAGGTAAATAGCGAAGTGGTAGCGACTGAAAATGATATAAAAGGCTACTGGATGGATGGCTACTGGATGGCAACTCGATGAAAAGCTACTACATAATAAGGTACCTGAAATGAATGACACACCTGAAAGCAATGCCGACCACAAAATTAGTATCGAAGTCGCCTATGCATTACCCGATCAGCAGAAAATTATTCAACTGGATGTGCCACCCGGTACGACAGCAAGAGAAGCGGTTCGTCTGTCCAGAATAGTGGATAGCTTTCCTGATATTGATATTGATAACGCTACCATGGGTGTTTTTAGTCAGGTTCTGGGTAGCAAAGGCCTGCCGGGGCCCGATGAATATCGCCTGCTGGCGCGGGATCGGGTCGAGATTTATCGACCGCTGTTGGTGGATCCGAAGGAGGTTCGTAAGCAGCGGGCAGCTAAAGCACGGCAAGCCCGCGCAGAAAAAAAACAGGGTGGGACAACATGAGTTGGCTCCCGCCGCGCTAATTACTCTTCTGTAATTGGCACATCGACTTCGACATCTACTTCGTTGCCAATTTCTATGCCGTTATCGTTATCCACTTCTGTTTCGATAACCGAGGACTCCACACTGTAGGCTTCGGTAGCACTCGTGCCGTCTTCGCTGGTATTCATTTCGACGTTGATTGCTTCAAGTTGCTCACTTGTTACTGGCAGCTCGGTTTCGCTGGCCTGCATAGCCGCGGCTATTGAACTGGGTAAATAGTCGCCGCTAAAGTGGGTGAGTTTGTCGTCAGTGAAATGAACGCTGATACGTTCGCGTAGCTCTTCCCTGCCGGGCCGTTTAACACTGAAATAGTAATCCCAGCGAGATTGTTCAAAGGTGTCTGCGACCAATGGTGTGCCGAGAATATAGCGCACCTGGGATCGGTTGAGTCCAGGGCGCAATTGATCAACCAGTTGCTGATTTATGATATTGCCCTGACGGATGGTGAGTTTATGTACATCTGGGTACTTCAGATAGGAACATCCCGTCAATAAGATGACCTGGGTGGCCAACAGGGCTATGACAAGACGACTTAACATGTGGGGTTCCAGTCTGGTTTGGGAAGAGAGATAATACCTCATTCAGTAATTCAGTGAGAAGAGGCGAGTGTCCCGCGACAACCATGAATTGAAAAAAGTAGGGCTCAAGGTCACTCACCCACGGGTCAAGATTTTGCAGATCCTCGAAAGTGAGTCACAGCGCCATTTGAGTGCGGATGATATATATCGTTACCTACATGATAAAGGACAAGACGTCGGAATAGCGACGGTTTATCGTGTGCTGACCCAGTTTGAAACCGCCGGTCTTGTGTTGCGGCATAGTTTTGATACCGGGCCAGCGCTTTATGAGTTGCACCGCGGCGACCACCATGACCATATGGTTTGTGTGGAATCTGCCGAGGTGTTTGAATTTCGCAGCGAAGAAATAGAGACCATCCAGAAACGGATTGCTGCCGAAAAAGGTTATGAAATCATTGGTCATAGCCTCGTGCTTTACGTAAAACCTAAAAAGCAGGATTAATTATTAACTTGATACCCCTGGCGGACCAGCAGGGTGTCGCAGGCGGTTGTTTATTCGTCGAAGCAGCTGTTAGTCGAATAAGCAGTTGGTTGAACTGTTGGTTGAACTACTGGTCGAGTAAATAGCCCAAAATTGCACCAGAACAAGAGGAGATCAGAGTGGAAGATATTAGTTTGCAGTCGCGTATCGATGTTTTGACCGAGCAGCAAGTGCTCATTCAGGATAGTGCAGTCGCTTTTATTGCGCAGGATGAAGAGCTAAAGAAAACCAGAGAAAGTCGTTTTGTACAACCGGGTTATGACCAACAAACCTGGCAGGAGATGGCGGAGCTAGGCTGGCTGGGTTTTCTGATCCCGGAACAATATGGTGGCATTGGCCTGGGTTTTGACGACCTCCATCCCGTGTTGATCCAGCTTGGCAAGGGTCTGTTGCCTGCACCCTTTGTTGCTACTGCGGTGGTAGCCGCTAGTGTGCTGGTCAACTGCGACAATGAAGCCATCAAAAAAGATCGCTTGCCGGCTTTGGTCTCCGGTGCATGGAAGCCCGCATTGGCCTGGCAGGAAACGCAGGGCCAGATGAGTGTCGAGGCTGAGCAGCTACGCATTGTTGACGGTAAGCTAAGCGGTAAAAAGGCGTTTGTGCCCGATGCAGGTGGGGCGGATGACTTTATTGTTTCTGCGGGAGGCGACAAAGGCACTGAATTATATCTGGTCAACAAGGGTGCTACCGGTTTGACTATTGATTATGAACAGCGGATTGACGGTGGTTTTTACGCCCGTTTGAGCTTTGATCAGGTCGATGTCGGTGAGCTCCTGGCGGGCACAGATCGAGCTGAACAAGTGCTGGAATCGGCCCTTGACGAAGGTCGTGTTGCCGCCAGTGTTGAGTTACTGGGGGTGATGACCCGATCGTTGGAGATAACCGTCGATTATCTCAATCAACGGGTTCAGTTTGATAAGCCGATCGGTAGTTTTCAGGCCATCCAGCACAAAACAGTCGATCTTTTTATTCTGTCGGAGATTTCCCGTTCAGTGGTGCTGCAAACCATTGCGCTGTTGGATGGTGATGCTTCTGCTCATGACCGTGCCGTTGGCGCCAGTCAGGTTAAGGCGCGCTGTGGGGATGCCGCCCTGCAAATTACCAAAAGCGCCATTCAGTTGCATGGCGGTATCGGCTATACCGATGAGGCCAATATCGGTCTGTATCTAAAAAAGGCCATGTATCTTGCGTCATGGCTGGGTAATGCCACGGCGCACCGCGCGCGCTATGCAGAACTGACTTTGTAATCTGTTGAGCTGAATTTGTAGCTGCTGGGCTGAATTTGTAATAGGTATTAAAAAATGACTGAAGAAACAACAAATCAATACAATGCTATGGACGACGATGAGTTTCGCGCCATGGTGCACACTTTTTATGTGGAAAACTATCCACAAGAGCTGCGCTTCTCGCCGCACCGGATGCACTGGGATGAGATCGGTGACTGGTATCTGACGCTGTCTAAGCAGGGCTGGCTGACCCCGGCCTGGCCAGCGGAATATGGCGGTATGGGACTGGATGCCAATAAGTTGCTGATTTTTATGGATGTAGGCGAATCTTACGGTGTTGGTAGAACGCCTGATATGGGCATCACCATGGTTGGGCCGCTACTGATTCAGCATGGCTCTCAGCAACAGAAGGATCACTATCTGCCGAAAATATTGGCCGGTGAATACATTTGGTGTCAGGGTTATTCGGAGCCGGGTGCTGGCTCGGATCTGGCGTCTTTACAGACATCGGCGGTCCGTGATGGGGATCACTACGTCGTCAATGGTCACAAAACATGGACCACTCTGGCGATGGATGCCAACATGATTTTTATGTTGGTGCGCACCAATAAAGAAGGCAAAAAGCAGGAAGGCATTACCTTTTTGCTGGTGCCGCTGGACACGCCGGGCATCACCGTGCGGCCGATCATTAACCTCGGCATGCATGATGAATTTGCCGAAGTATTTTTTGATGATGTCAAAGTGCCCGTTGCCAATGTTGTCGGTGGCGAAAATAAAGGCTGGACCATCGCCAAGGCCTTGCTCGGCCATGAACGTATATTTATTGGTAGTCCCAAGTTTGCCATCCTCGCCATGTCGCGCCTGAAATCGATGGCGAAATCAGTAGGTCTGTTTGACGACCCCATTTTTGTCGAACGTTACACGCGTCTGCAGCTGGATATTGAAGACCTGTTTGCCACCTATAAGCGTTTTGTTGAAGTACTTAAGCGCGGCGGTAACATTGGTCCCGAAGTATCGATGCTGAAAATCTGGAATACCGAAACCCAGCAACGGGTGACCGAATTGATGATGGAAGCGGCCAGTGAGCATGGTGGTATCCAGGGTGGCATCGAAACTGAAGAGGGATTGGTGCGTGCCGCAGGTGAGTTTATTGGCTCCCGGCCGAGCACCATATACGGGGGTAGCAATGAGGTGCAGCGTAATATCCTCGCCAAAGCGGTGCTCAGACTGCCTGGCTGATGGTTGATTTGCCCCAGCATTTTGGCAATAGTGACACGATTATTCTTCTCAATATTCTCAATAAAGGCTTCTGTGTCCGGCCCGACCTGAATCGATTTCGGGACTCAGATCATACTGGGCTAATAGAAGCCGGACATGGAAGCCTTGTTTGCGATCGTTCTGTCAGAACCAGGCAGGTGCAGACAGCGTAGGCATTGAGAGTTGCAGGCCAATTATTAGTGCCAACGCACTAGCTGATAAGATCAATAATCCGCTCAACGCCCAGTTGGACGGAGAAAGTGCTGCTTGTTTGATAGAAGTGGTATGCATGGTAGACATGGTCGATTCCTTTTGTCTTAAAATGTTGATGATGTTGGTCAGCCAAACTGACACATTTAAAAAACATCGTTAGTCATCATGTTTTATTTGCCTGCCTCAAAGTGGAGCCAGATTAAAACAGGGCAGGTTGGCTAATAGCGATGGTGGCGATAAAATACTGCGTATAGATTAAGGCAATGCCACCCAGTGTGGTGCTTATGCCATAACCAACGAAAGGCCTGGTGCTTTTGTTGTGTGGTTTCATGTCAATCTCCCTGGTTTGTGTTAACCGGACTTATTTGCGATGCTGAGCGGGTGGGGAGCTGTTGTCATCCAGCCTTGAGTCATTCAGCGTCCGCTCCGGAATTGCTGTGAACATTACGCCTAAGAGCCCTGTGTGTAAATTATCAGTATTTGCAAACTAACTATGCAATAATGCAAAAATGAATGATTGGGACGATTTGCGATATTTTTTATCAGTTGCCAGAAGCGGTACGTTATCTGGCGCTGCGGCCGACCTTGGGGTAAACCATTCGACAGTATCTCGCCGCATAAATGCATACGAAAAGCAACATGATGTGCGTTTATTTGAGCGCTTGCCTGGCGGCTATGAGATGACTCAGGCTGCGGAGAATATTTATCAGTACGCACTGGAGATAGAAGAGCGTACCGGCAAAGTAGAGCGTGAGCTGTTTGGTCGAGATACGCGTCTGCAGGGCAGACTGTGTATTACCGCCTATCATGGCATCGCTGATTTACTGTTGCCCCATTTACACCGCTTCCGTGATGCTTACCCGGATATTGACCTGGAACTATTTATCACTACGGAAGTAAGAGATCTTGCAGCACGAGAGGCGGACATCGCCGTTCGTGGTACCCCCCACCCTCCAGAACATTTGGTCGGTAAAAAAATAGCTGATGCAGAGGTGGGCATCTATACCTCCGCGAAATATCAGGCCCGGGGCCTGCAACGTCATGAAGTGGTGCTTTGGCGTGACGAGCTGCAGTTGCCTGAGTGGGTGGTAAAGCATTTCCCGGATGCTCGAGTGGCACTTCGGGTCGATGACGTAGTGGCCATGCGTGTGGCGGTACGCGAAGGCCTGGGTATGGCGCGGCTACCTTGCTGGGTGGGAGACACAGCACCGAACTTATTGAGAATGAACGTGCAGTTATCGCCGGGTAGCTGGGGATGGTGGATCCTTGTGCATGCGGATCTGCGTTCTACCGCCAGAGTCAGGGCAGGCAGGGATTTTCTGATCGACGTTTTGTCCGGGTATAAGGGTTTGCTGGAAGGCAGGCATTCCACTTATTTGTAAAAAGCGATAACCTGCCCGCAGCATATTTTGCCAGGGGTTTTGTTGGTGAGTTTAATTGAAGGCTTTTGTTGAAGGCTTTATGTTAAAGGTTTTTGTTGAAGGAATGTATTGGAGGGTTTAGTGCGATGGAACTACCGATAACCGGGGGCTGCTTTTGCGGCGCTCTGCGCTACCAGATAAGCAAGCAACCCTTTGGTCAGGCAAATTGCCATTGCCGAGCCTGCCAGCATGCAACCGGTGGAGCCTATGCGCCAGTTTTACTGGTGCCCACTGAGGCGATAAAAATCGATGGGGAATACCAGGAATTTGTCAGCAAAGGCGATAGTGGACACGATGTAACACGAGGCTTTTGTGGCCGCTGCGGTACTACGGTCTTTGCGCACACCACCCGCGTAAAAAGTATGCGGCCGGTCTATGCCGTAACACTCGATCATCCGGAACAATTTACGCCCGAACTTAATGCCTGGGTGGATTTTGCCCAGCCCTGGGTATGCCTGGATCCGGACTTGCCTAAATACCAACGGGACTTACCCGCAGAAGCCGCCGGCTTACAGCCACCGCCGCATCGGCGCTAGAGCAATCCTGTTTTATAAGCTATCGTGCAACGGTGACAAAGAGTGTATTATTTTACAACTGCCAGTGCTATTAACTAGAGCAGTTAGAGAAGTTAGAGAAGTTAATATTAGAATAAAAAATTAATCTTGTCAGTATGAAGTACAGGAAACAACATGGAATTAATTAAGCTGGGAGGGCCCGTTGTCCTCGTCCTCATTGCGTTATCAATCGTCGGACTAACCATCGCCCTTTACAAGGTGCTGCAATATCAAAAATACTCCCGGAGCAGATTAAAAAAGGTAGAAAAAGCGCTTGATTACTGGACTGATGGCGAAGCAGAGCCAGCCCTGGCCGCTCTGCAAAAGGATAAATCCCCCTTTGCAGGTATGCTTGCTAATGGTATTTCCTGGCTTACTGAGAAGCCGGATAGTGAGCCTAAAATTCGTGAAGAATTAACTCGACAGGGCCAACAGATTGTCACCCGTGTAAACAGCTTTAATTCGTTTGTTGAATTAATTGCCTATCTTTCGCCCATGTTAGGTTTGTTGGGCACGGTGCTAGGCATGATAGATGTATTTTCTGGTCTGGCCAATGAAGGCGGTGGTGCCGACACCGGGATGCTCGCTGGAGGTATCTGGGAGGCGCTGCTAACCACCGCCGTTGGTCTAACAATAGCTATACCCTTCGCCATAATTCACGCCCTCCTCGAAAGCAGGGCGACCAATATTAGGCGGGCTATGGAAGATCAGTTGACGCGTTTGTTTACTGCCAGGTTGTCCTCCAGTGACTGACAGGGTTACAGGTTTCTAATCGTGCTGCTGCAATCCCATCATAAGAAAGTACTGCGGCGTATCAGTCTTACACCACTGGCTGATCTGGTTTTTATTTTGTTGGTGTTTTTTATTCTGGAAACCAGTTTTACGCAATTCCGAGAGCTGGGTTTTAATGTGCCCGAGCAAAAAGAAACGGGAGAAAGTGCTGGGGAGCTTCTCAATCTGGAACTATTTGAAGATGGCAAACTCTGGATTCAGGGCGAGGCTATAGGCCTCCATGAGCTGGGTGCTTATCTCGATAAGGAGTCGTTTGTATCGGAAACAGCTGTGATTATTGAGGTTCACAATAAAGCACCGTTGCAATTGCTGGTCAGGGCGATGGATCAGTTGAAATCTCGCGAGCTGGAAAAAATACAGATATTGCCGCTAGAAAAAAACCAGGGGCCACAAAATAAATAGCGATGTTTGATTTACAGGAAGACACAAAGCCTCGGGCACATCTTGAGGGCAATATAATTCCGATCATCAATATGACTTTCCTGTTGCTATTGTTTTTTATAGTGGCAGGTAACTTTGCTGAGAACATGAACCAGGATATATTTCCGCCGCAATCTTTAAGTGAAACGATCACTGAAGCTGCTGTGGTGGAGCTGCAACTAACACGCGAGGGTACTTTGCTCTGGGAAGGTAAGGAAACCACGGTGCCGGCATGGGCGGCCGGTTTTCGTGCTGATGGCTTGCCTGTTCCTCGCAAGGTACGTTTGCGGGCCGATGGCGGTACCCCAGCTGCCGTCTTTATCCCGGTGCTTGAAGACCTTAAGTATCTACAGGTTTCGCGAGTCGCGCTGGTAACTGTTAGTGATGGTAGCCCACTTTAGAATGGTTGGCTCGATGAAATGGTTTAAGTCGCTCAGCGTATGGGTTGGCCTGCTCATCATATCTCTGGTTATACACCTGATATTGTCCTGGCACGCATCGCGGGCAATGATACAACCTGTTGTCGACTCTCGGGATACGCTGCAAGAGGTCGAAGTCATGCTCGACCTTACGGAACTGCCTGAAAAAGAAGAGTTGGTGTTTGAAGAAAGCATAGAGTTTGAACCACCATCGGTACTCGTACCCACTTCAGCCCTGGCTCCGCCGCCCCCCGACGTTAATCTGGCTATGGAGGCTGCGGCAGGTGGCCATAGTGCAGCGGGCTTTGCTGCACCTCTGTTATCCAACGTCCCAGTTACTGCCGGTGAAGGTGTGGCGGGCTATGGCACCGGCGTGGGCACCGGGCTGAGTGATTCGACTAACCGCTTTGCCGCATATGTGCAGGGTTTACGGGAAACCGGTCTGGATGTCATTTTCGTGGTCGATACAACGGGGTCGATGGACTGGGTGTTGACCGAAGTGGATGCCAGAATCATCGATATTGTCGATGCCATACGACTGTTGGTGCCGGTGTCCCGTTTTGGTGTCGTTGCCTATCGGGATTATGGTGAACCCGGATATGTGACCCGACTGCAAACACTGACATTTAGTTTGGGTAAGTTGATGCGCTTTCTCGGCGAGTTGACTGCTGTGGGCGGGGGAAGCCACCAGGAAGCAGTTTACGACGGGGTCAAAGTGGCGATCAAACAAGGTGGTTGGCGACTCGGTGCGAAGAAAGTCATTATCGTGCTTGGCGATGCGCCACCACACAAGAAAGCAGTTTCCCCGCTGTTAGCTATTAACAGAGCATTTGCTCGGGATGGTGGTCAAATATCAGCACTTGATGTCAGTCGTGATGCCAATCCAGAATTACTTGAGGCGATGTTGGGGCGGCCGGTGAATCGGGCTTTTTATTCAGGTAAACCGATGCTTGATTTCCAGCTTCTGGCAGAAGCCGGCGGCGGTATCGCCGCGACAATGGATGGTGATACCAAGGTAACTCGGCAGCTGATGTCACTGATTATGGGTGGGCAGTTTGCTCGGGAAATGGCCTTGCTGCTGGAGGGGTTGTAGCAGTGCGGCGAATTATCAATTTGATCTTGTTCTGTCTGGTGACACTTGGCAGTACACAGGTCTACGGAGCCAACTCTCTGCTTAGTCTTAAAGAAGAGGTGTTGAGGGTCGAATCTGTTAGCGAAGCAAAAAAGCTGGCTGACCGTCTGATGAAGCTCGCCCGTGGAGATCTTGCTGAACTGAGTGCAAAAGACTTTGTGTTGATTGCAGATAGTTACGGGGCTCTGGTCTCGCGAACACGGGAAATTGGTGGTAGTGGGGTAGATTTCAAGAAGTTGATGGATCGTGCCGAGACTTTGCGTAACAGGTGTCGTGAAAAAGTTCGAGCCCTGGAAAGAGAGACGGGAGATGATGAAGTGCGTCTTGAAGCGCTGTATCGATCCGATATCTGGCATGACATTAATTATGCTCTATCGGCGTTTGGGTATTGGCGAGCATGGGCATTGTTAGGTATCGCCCACGGCAAGACGGGGGAGCGAGATCAGGTGAGCTGGCTTAACAAGGCCGAAAGTGGTTTCCAGGCGTCTTCTGTGCGTATTCTTTATCCCGGTATTGTATATGGCAGTTGGCTAGGAATGGGTTATGTTGCTCAGGCTCGTGGCGATAGCGCGACGGCAGAAAAGCGTTTTAGCCGGCTGGTGCAGGCTCTGGTAAGTGACCCGACTAACCCGGTTAGAGAAATCGCAGAATCTGAATTAACTCTGCTGGCGATTCGCCGTGGAGAAATCACCCCGGCTAAAGCGATGAAAGGTACACCACTTACGCCGAGCATGGCCAATGTTTATCTCGAAGAGGCTTTTGTGCTCTTGCAGCAACAACGGGATACCAGTACCGGTGCCATTGAAGCGGGAGCGCGGCTGAAGAAATTGATTGCTGAAGGTTACCTGAACACTGCGTTGGCCAATCGTATCCTGTCCTATCGGGATGAAATCGTGGGGCAGGATCTGGGTGTGTTTTCACTGTACGTTGATGCTGAATTTGCCTATGCCTATCAGCAATATGACACGACTGTGTTGAAGTACCGTGACTTTGAGAAAAATGGTGGATTGAAGATGCTCATCAATCTGCGCACATTACAATACCATTACACGGTTGCGTTATTGAAAATACACCAATATCACCAGGCGATGACAGAGGCCGAGAAGCTGAGCCAGCAATCAGATCTTCCACCGGCGGTCGTCGCTGCGCTACCAAAACTGTCCTTCCTGATTGCTCGAGCTTTGCACCAACAGAAAGGTAGCAATCGTAACCGAGTTAGAGTACTGCGTTCTGCCAAGCATTTTCTTACCAAAAGCCCAGGTGATGCCGATATAGGAGCTGCCCACCTGGCGTTGGGAGAGCTGAGCTTTGATCCAGACCGGGCCAAGCACCATATGCAACAGGCCAGGCGGGATTCCAGTCTGAAAGGTTCTATAGCGTTGACAGGGTTAAAAAGAACCATAAACGCATTTAACCTGGCTACCGCTGCTGGTGATTATCCCGCGCAACGGCGGCACGCTAAACAGGTATTGAAAAACCTCCAGGACTTGCCGCGCAATATGCGAAAAAAACTCTGGGTGCGTGCAGTGACCCTGCAAATGCAAACGGTGCTTGATCAGAACCTGGAAGAAGTACTAAAAGAAATAGAAAATATCTACACCATGGCAGCAAAAGATCAAAATTTACAACTGGATGACAGCGCAAAACGGGTATTGCTGTGGTCTAAATTGCGGGCGCTAGACAAAGCTGGAAAGCAACAACAGTTGCTGTTATTTATTGGTAGTCTGGTTGGGCCGGGTATGGATAGTGCCGTGCAAAAAGAGGTTTACCAGTTTTTGATTGAAAAAGAACGCCTTGGTCAATTTGCTCAGTTAGCAGAGCTGGCAGAAGCTTTCTATCCAGCACTGGAGGGGCAAACCCAGGATCAGCGGCAATTACGTTTGTTGCAAATCCGTGTTGCTACGGCGCTCGGACAGCAGATTGAGGCGTTTAACATGGCTAAAGCAATGATTCGGGAATTTCCTAATTCTGGAGACGCCTGGGTTACTTACGCGGAAACAGCTGAAGCCATCGATGATACGTTCACAGCTGAGCGGGCCTGGGCAAAAATAACCAGCGCTCAGCCGGACGGCTCGCCTCGCTGGCGAGAAGCTATGGGGCGTAGAATCGAACTATTAGCTGGTTCTGGTGATCGAATAGAGGATCTTTGTGCAGTCATTAATGAGGCCAGGCGTTATCAACACCTGGCCGCAAAGGTCGAGCAACTTGAGCTCAGAGAGCGCAGTGAACAGTATAAATGTGTACGTTAAAGCAGATATCAAATAACATGAAATAAATAGTTTTTTGTTAGCCAAATTGAAATCCGCCAATACAAAAATATTTGCGGATGTTGAGATTTTAGTTGGCGAGCATAGCTCAATCGTTACAGGCCATCGTTACAGGCGATGGGCATAGATAACCAGGGAGTCGCAATGAGAATTCGTAAATATGATGTCGATTACAGTCGCCGCCATTTCCTCGGCCAGCTGACTAAAGGGATGCTAG
>Ga0164313_10003100_pt1 | contig 14823 bp, 9 predicted proteins | sample GuaBasSedimGuay4_FD_113735 | JGI IMG/M metagenome (GOLD analysis project Ga0164313, IMG submission 113735) | Subseafloor sediment microbial communities from Guaymas Basin, Gulf of California, Mexico - Guay4, Core 4569-4, 0-3 cm | ecosystem: Environmental > Aquatic > Marine > Hydrothermal vents >... | reverse complement strand
CGCGCGGTCGATGCCCGGCGCCCCGCGCCGGACCGTGTCTATTCGACGCGGGCGTGCCTGGTCGATGACCCGGGGCTCTTGAACGGCTCACTGATAGACGGCCTCGACATCGAAACGGACTTCGCCGCGAAGCTCGACGTCATGGTTCAGCTCGCCCTCCGGGCTGGGCGCGACGCGTGGTTCGACGCCCACATGGACCGCGTCGACCGATCGCGGACGGGGGTGATCCTCGGCAACATCGCCCTGCCCACCGAGAGCACCTCGCTGATGGCCGATTGGGTCCTCGGCCGACGCTTCGACCGCAAGCTCTTCGCGACCACCGAGTCTGCGCCCGCCGCCATCAACCGGTTCGTGATCGGCCTCCCGGCCGGCATGCTGGCCAAGGCCCTAGGCCTCGGCGGCGGCCACTACACTCTGGACGCGGCCTGTGCCTCGTCGCTCTTCGCCCTCGATCTCGCTGCCGAGGAGCTGCGCTCGGGCCGCGCCGACGCCATGCTCACCGGCGGCCTGTCCCGACCGGACTGCCTCTACACCCAGATGGGCTTCGCCCAGCTCACGGCGCTCTCTCCAACGGGGCGTTGCTCGCCCTTCGACCACAAGGGCGACGGACTGGTCGTCGGCGAGGGCGCCGGCGTCTTCGTGCTGAAGCGCCTCACGGACGCCCTCGCCCACGACGATACGATCCACGCGGTACTCCGGGGCACTGGCACGTCGAACGATGTCGACGGGAACCTCCTGGCACCGAGCCGCGAAGGCCAACTCCGGGCGATGCACAGCGCCTACCGGGAGGCGGATTGGGACCCGCGCTCGGTCGATCTCATCGAGTGCCACGCCACCGGGACCCAGGTAGGGGATGGCGTGGAGTTCGCGAGCCTGAGGCAGCTCTGGGGTGACCCATCGGAGGTGGGCTTCGAGGCGGGGCAGTGCACCATCGGCTCGGTGAAATCCAACGTCGGGCACTTGCTCACGGGGGCCGGGGCGGCGGGGCTCGCCAAGGTGCTGCTCGCCATGCGCCACCGGGTGCTGCCGGCGACGGCGAACTTCGAAGCGCCGGGGGCCTCGATCGCCTTGGACGGATCGCCCTTCGTGGTGCGAAGCGAGTCGACCGAGTGGAAGAGCGACGGGCCACTTCGGGCCGCGGTGAGCGGGTTCGGGTTTGGCGGCACCAACGCCCACGTCTTGCTCGAGGAGTGGACACCCGAAACCAAGACCTCGGCGGCCGTGCCCGCCGGGCCGGCGAACGCTCGGACCCTCGAGAACCACCAAGACAACCACCAAGACGACCACCAAGACGACGTCGTCATCGTGGGCATGAGCGCCACCGTCGGCACCTGGGACGGCCTCGATGCGTTCCGAGAGCGTGTCCTCGGCGGCGGTCCGGACGTCACCGCGGCCGCGAAGACCGGCTACTGGGGCCTCCCCGATCCGCCGACGGGCTACTTCATCGACGAGCTCGTGATCCCCATCGGCGAGTTCCGCATTCCGCCCAAGGAGCTCGAAGAGACGCTGCCCCAGCAGTTGCTGATGCTGCAGGTCACCAAGCGAGCCCTCGCCGACGCCGAGACGTCCGCCATCGACCGCCTGCGCACCGGGGTCTTCATCGGCATCGGCCTCGACCTCAATACGACCAACTACCACCTCCGGTGGGTCCTCGATGAACGAGCAACGGCAGCCCATCGGGGGGATGCAAACGGCACCGCGAGCGACGACGCTAGCTTCGACGAATGGCTGGCGACGCAGTCACACCGCCTCACCGCGCCCCTCAACGCCAACCGGGTGATGGGCAACCTCGGCGGCATCGTCGCCAGCCGGGTCGCCCGAGAGTTTGCCCTCGGTGGCCCGAGCTACGTGCTCTCGAGCGAGGAGGGCTCGGGCTTCTCTGCCCTCGAGGCCGCCGTGCGAGGTCTCGGCCGGGGTCAGGTGGACTGCGCAGTGGTCGGCGCCATCGACCTCGCCGGTGATCCCCGCCAAGCGAGCGCGACGGACGCGTTGAAGCCGATGTCCCGGACCGGGCAGGTGCGGCCCTTCGACCGGGCGGCCGATGGCACTCTCCCCGGGGAAGGGGCGGTGGCCCTGGTACTCAAGCGTCGGCGAGACGCCGAGCGCGATGGCGACCGCATCTACGCCGCGGTCCTGGGCCTCGGCTCGACGACCGGCGGAACGAGCGACGCTCTCGTACCGACCGCCGACGCCTACCGCCGCGCCCTCGGCCGGGCCTACGACGACGCCGACGTCGACCCGGCGACCGTCGCCTTCGTCGAGACCCACGGCAGCGGCCACCCGGCCGAGGACCGCGTCGAAGCGGAAGCCCTCGGCGCGTGGTTCGCCGGCGACCGCAGCGCCGTGCTCGGCTCGGCCAAGGCCGATGTGGGCCACACCGGGGCGGCGGCGGCGCTGGTCTCGGTCGCCAAGGCAAGCCTCGCGCTGCATCACCGGACGCTCCCGCCGATGCGCGGCCTTCGCCAGGGGCGCCGTTCCCTCGAACACCTCACCCTACCGGGAGACGCAGCAGACTGGCGGGACGACCCGGGCGGCGCGCCTCGGAGAGCAGGGGTGAGCTCGATGTCGTCGACGGGCCACGTCGGACACGTGGTGCTCGAGGCCGTGGCCGGCGCTAGCGCCAGCGCGACCGCGCGCGTCGCCGGCGACAATGCCCCGGGCGCACCAAAGCGCACCAACGCTTCGATCATCGTGCCGGTCGGCCACGGGCCCCTCGGACGCATGGAGCCATACGATCCCGCGGCGGGCGAGGTGCCAAAAGGGCGCCAGGTCCCCGCAACGTCCAGGACGAACGGCGCCGTGACCACGGCCCCGGCACCTACGCTTTCCCCTCTCGCGTCACCGGCGCCACCAACATCACCGGCCCACCAACATCCCTCACCTGTCATCCCCCAGAGCCGACGCCCCATGACCACTGATCGCCACATCGCCTCTCGGCCCTCGAGTGCGGCAGGCACGGCAAGTGCGACGAGTTCGGCAGGCACGGCAAGCACTGCGGCTCGCTTGCTCGCATCCTCCGAGGCCACGGTGCTGGCCCACGAGGCCTACCTGCGGCTCTCGAACCAGGTGACCGCCCTCGTGACCGAGCAGCTGGAGAGTTATCCCGAACTGCTGCATGCCGTGAGTCCAGCGCCCGCGACGCCCCGCGCTCCGAGTCCCGCCCCCGCTCCGGCCTCCGGCGCGTCGACCCCCGAAGTAGCCCTCGACCGCACCATGTGCCTCGAGTTCGCCACCGGCTCCATCGGCGCGGTCCTCGGCCCCGAGTTCGCGTCCATCGACGCCCACCCGACGCGGGTACGACTTCCCGACGAGCCGTTGATGCTCGTCGATCGCATTCTGCGCATCGAAGGAGAGCCGCGGTCGATGAGCCACGGCAAGGTCGTCACCGAACACGATGTGCGCAAGGGCGCCTGGTACCTCGACAACGGCCGCATCCCGACCTGTGTCGCCGTCGAAGCCGGCCAAGCCGATCTCTTCTTGTCGGCGTACCTGGGCATCGACTTCATCACCAAGGGCCTCGCCGTCTACCGACTCCTCGATGCGGTGGTGACCTTCCACGACGAGCTCCCGGGGGTCGGCGACGTCATCCATTACGACATCGATATCCTCGAGTTCTTCCGCCACGGCGATACGTGGCTCTTCCGCTTCGAGTTCGAGGCGACGGTCAACGGCAACAAGCTGATGACGATGCGCGACGGATGCGCGGGGTTCTTCTCCCAGGGGGAGCTCGACGCGGGCAAGGGCATCGTGCACAGCCGCCTCGAGCGGCAGTGGCAACGGCAGCCGCTACCCGCCGGCTGGCGCCCCCTCGCGCCGATGACCAAGTGCGCGCTCACCGCCTCCGAGGTCGAAGCGCTCATCGCCGGAGACCTCGGGACGGCCTTCGGCCCGGACTTCCGCGGCCTACCCGTTCGCGAGCCCCTGACCATCCCGGGCGGACGGATGCAGCTCGTCCACCGCGTCGACGAGATCGACCCCGAAGGCGGCCGCTACGGTCTCGGCTTCATCCGCGCCCAGGCCGATATCCGCCCCGACGACTGGTTCCTGACCTGCCACTTCGTCGACGACAAGGTCATGCCCGGGACCTTGATGTACGAGTGCTGCCTGCACACCCTGCGCATCTATCTCCTGCGCATGGGCTGGGTCGTCGAAAAGGCCGGCGTCGTCGCCCAGCCGATCGAAGAGATCGGCAGCCGCCTGAAGTGCCGCGGCCAGGTCCTCGACACCACCAAACTCGTCACCTACGAGGTCTCGATCAAGGAGCTCGGCTACGGCCCCGAGCCCTTCGCCGTCGTCGACGCTTTGATGTTCGCCGACGGCAAGCCGATCGTCGAGATCAGCGACATGTCCCTGCGCCTGACCGGCGCGTCGCGGGAACAGGTCGAAGGGCTCTGGGACGGGTCTCCGCGCAGCACCGCGACCCCGGTCGGCTCTGTGACAATGGCCCCCGCCGTCTACGACTACGACCGCATCCTCGCTTTCAGCAGCGGCAAGCCGTCGGACGCCTTCGGCGAGCCCTACCGGATATTCGACGAGGGGCGAAAGATCGCCCGTCTGCCGCGCCCGCCCTTTCAGTTCCTCGACCGAATCATCGACGTCACCGGCGAGCCCTTCGTCATGGAGGCCGGAGCGAAGTGCGTTGCCCAGGTCGAGGTGACCCCGGACCAGTGGTACTTCGGGAGCAACCGGCAAGAGGAGATCCCCTTCGCCGTATTGCTCGAGATGGCGCTCCAGCCCTGCGGTTGGCTCGCGGGCTACGTCGGCTCGGCCCTGACCGCCCCCGAGGACGTGAAGTTCCGCAACCTCGGCGGCCACGCGGTGCAGCACCGCCCCGTGCTGCCCGAACAAGACGTGCTCACCACCCACGTCGAGATGACCGGCGTATCGAGCTCCGGGGGCATGATCATCCAGCACTTCTCCTTCGACCTCCGGAGTGAGCGCTACGGTTCGGTGTACAGCGGCACGACCTACTTCGGTTTTTTCTCGAACGCGGCCCTGGCAGACCAGGTGGGCATTCGGGACGCGAAGCACTACGAGGTAAGCCCCGGCGAGCGCTCGCGGGCCAAGACGTTCCCCGTGCCGACCACCGCGCCCTTCCCCGACGACGTGATGCGCATGGTGAGCGATGTCGACCTCTACGTGGCCGACGGGGGACCCCACGGCCTCGGCTACGTCGAGGGCTCCATCGCCGTCAGCCCGGACTTCTGGTTCTTCGAAGCCCACTTCTTCGAAGACCCGGTCTGGCCCGGGTCCCTCGGCCTCGAGGCGTTCCTCCAGCTGATGAAAGTCGCAGCGAACGAACGCTGGCAGCTCTCCCCGCGCTCCCCGAAGGCACAGTTCTGCACCATGCCCGTCGGCGCACGCCACGAGTGGGTCTACCGCGGCCAAGTCATCCCGACCGACGGACGCGTCACGGTGAAGGTCGTCATCAAGTCGGCCGACGACGACAACCATCGACTGGTCGCCGACGGGTTCCTTTGCGTCGATGGACGAACCATCTATCAGATGACCGACTTCGCCCTGGAGACGAAGCCTTGAAGTACGACCGGGTATTCATCGACGCCATCGGCTACGAGCTCGCGCCAGAGGTCGTGACGTCACGGGAGCTCGAGGAGCGCCTCGCGCCCCTGTACAAATCCCTGGGCATTCAGCCCGGCCAGCTCGAGCTGATGACGGGCATCACGGAGCGTCGATTCTGGGAGCCCGGCTTCGTCGTCTCGGGCGGCGCGGCCCGCGCGGCCGAACACGCCCTCGCAATGAGCCCCGTCACCTCGATGGATCTCGGAGCCCTGGTCTACACCGGGGTGTGCCGTGACGGCTTCGAGCCGGCGACCGCCTGCCACGTCGCCGCCAAGCTCCGCACAGGGGGTCACCCGCTCTCCCCCACCGCACACATCTACGACATCAGCAACGCGTGCCTCGGCATGCTCAACGGCATGATCGACATCGCCAACCGGATCGAGCTGGGCCAGATCCGCGCCGGGATGGTGGTCAGCTGTGAGAGCGCCCGGGAGATCGTCGATACGATGATCGACCGCATGCTCGGCGAGCGCGACATGGAGCTCTTCAAGACGTCCATCGCCACCATGACGGGTGGCTCGGCGGCGGCCGCGATCATCCTGACCGACGGGAGCTTCGACCACGCCGAGAGCCACCGCCCGCACCGCTTGCTGGGCGGGGTCTCGCTCTCCGCCCCCGAATGGCACGACCTCTGCCGCTGGGGCATCGAGGCCGCGCCGGAGTCCGGGACCTACCGCCAGTTCATGTCGACCGACGCCCCAGAGGTCCTCGCGCATGGGGTCGCCCTGGGCCAAGACACCTGGCGCGCCTTCCTCGACGAGCTCGGCTGGGCCAAGGGCGTCGAGCGCACCGTCTGCCACCAGGTTGGGCGCAGCCACCGCGAAACGATCCTTCGGTCGATCGGCGTCCCCGAAGAAAACGACTTCGTCGCCTACGAGTACCTGGGAAACACGGGCACCGTCGCCCTCCCGATCGCCGCCGCCCTCGCCGGTGAGCGCGAGTTCCTCGAAGCCGGCCACCGGGTCGGCTTCCTCGGGATTGGATCGGGCCTCAACTGCACGATGCTGGGAGTCGAATGGTGAACGAGCTCTACCCCTTCGAAGGCAAGGTCCTCGACCTCGATGGCCTCCGTTACCACTACCTCGACGAGGGCGAGGGCGCCCCGGTGGTGATGGTGCACGGCAACCCGTCGTGGTCGTTCTACTACCGCGACCTGGTCCTCGCGCTACGCGGCCAATACCGCACCATCGTGCCCGACCACATCGGCTGTGGCCGTTCGGACAAACCCGACGATTCTCGCTACGAGTACACCCTCGAGCGCCGGGTCCAGGACCTGGGCAAGCTCATCGACTCGCTGGGTCTCGACAAGGTCACCCTGGTCCTTCACGACTGGGGCGGCATGATCGGCATGACCTGGGCGACGCAGAACCCAGAGCGCGTCGAACGGCTGGTGCTGCTCAATACGAGCGCGTTTCCGTTGCCAGAGTCCAAGCCCTTCCCGATGCAGATCGCCCTCGCCCGGACGCCGGGCCTCGGCACGATCCTGGTTCGGGGCTTGAACGCATTCTCCAAGGGCGCGGTGAAGTACTGCGTAACCCGCACCAAGATGTCCAAGGAGGTCGCGGCGGGGTACCTCGAGCCCTACGACTCCTGGGAAAACCGCATCGCGGTGCAGCGCTTCGTCGAGGACATCCCCCTCACCAAGTCCCACCCGACCTGGCCGCTGATCAACGCCACCGCCGACAAGCTCCAAGGACTCCACGGGGTGCCGATGTTGCTGCTCTGGGGCATGAAGGACTTCGTCTTCGACGTTCACTTCCTCGACGAATGGATCCGGCGCTTCCCCGACGCCGAGGTGCACCGCTTCGACGACGCGGGGCACTACATCCTCGAAGACGCCCCCGAGGACGTCATCCCCCTGGTCTCGACTTTCCTCGAAGCGCACCCGACCGCATGACCATCACCGCGACCCACGCTGGCGATACTCCGGTGAACGTCTCCGGCGATACTCCCGTGAACGTCTCCGACGATACTCCCGTGAATGTTTCCGGATGGCTACCTGTGATGGCATCGCAGCAGCCCGACGCGCTCTCGGTCGCCGTCGCGAAGAAGGGTGGCGGTTACACCCGGATCACCGCCGGAGAGCTCGACGCCATGTGCGACCGGGCGGCCCACGCCCTCACCGCGGCGGGGGTCACCAAGGGCATGCGCACCGTGCTCATGGTGACGCCGAGCCCGGAGTTCTTCGCCATCACCTTCGCGCTCTTCAAGCTCGGCGCCGTGCCGGTGATGGTCGACCCGGGCATGGGCATCAAGAACCTCGGCCAGTGCCTCGCCGAGGCCGAGCCCGAGGCCTTCATCGGCGTGCCCAAGGCCCACATCGCCCGCCTGCTCTTCCGTTGGGCCCGGCGAACCTTGCGGGTGCACGTGACCGTCGGCCCGAAGGTGTTCTGGGGCGGCCATCGCTACGAGCGGTTGGTGTCTGCGGCTCCAGAGACGGCGCTCGAGGTCGAGGCGAGCGAGCCCGAGGGCCTCGCGGCGATCCTCTTCACCAGTGGCAGCACCGGGGTTCCGAAGGGCGTGCTCTACACCCACGCCATGTTCACGGCTCAGATCGACTCCCTGCGAACGGCCTTCGGCATCGAGCCAGGGGAGGTAGACCTCTCGACGTTTCCCCTCTTTGCCCTCTTCGGGCCGGCCCTGGGCATGGCCTCCGTGGTCCCCGAGATGGACGCGAGCCGCCCCGGGGCATCGGACCCCAAGAAGCTCATCGGGGCCATCCACGACTTCGAGTGCACCAACATGTTCGCCTCGCCGGCCTTGGTGAATCTCATCGGGCGCTACGCCGAGGACCACGCGGTCGAGATGCCGAGCCTCCGGCGGGTCATCTCCGCCGGCGCGCCGGCGTCCGTAGCTTCCCTCGAGCGCCTCACCCGGCACCTCGACGCCGATGCCGAGATCCTCACCCCCTATGGCGCCACGGAGTCACTGCCCACGACGCGCATCGGAAGTCGCGAGATCCTCGAGGAGACCGGAGAGAAGACGAGCACCGGGGCCGGCGTCTGCGTCGGGGTACCGGTCGAGGGCATGGAGGTCGCGGTGATCGGCATCACCGACGAAGCCATCGACACCTGGAACGACGACCTGCGCGTGCCTACCGGCACCATCGGCGAGCTGGTCGTGAAGGGCCCGGTCGTGAGCCGGGCTTACTTCAAGCGCGAAGAATCGACCCGCCTCGCGAAGATCGCCTGCACCGACGGGTCGTTCCGGCACCGGATGGGTGACGTGGGCTATCTCGATGATCAGGGCCGCGTCTGGATGTGCGGCCGCAAGGCGCACCGGGTAGAGCTCGATGGCGAGACGCTCTTCACCATCCCCTGCGAGGCGATCTTCAACGCCCACGAAGCGGTCTTCCGGACGGCGTTGGTGGGCGTCGAGGGCGCGGGCAACGAGCCAGGAAAGAAGCAAGCGGTGCTCTGCGTCGAACTCGAAGAGGGCAAGAAGCCGTCCGCCGCGCTGACCGAGGAGCTCCTCGCCCTGGGCCAGGCGCACGATCACACTCGCCAGATCACCACGGTGCTCTACCACCCGAGCTTCCCCGTGGACGTGCGCCACAACGCCAAGATCTTCCGCGAGAAGCTGACGGTCTGGGCGCAGAAGCAAAGCCGATGACGGTCCTGGTGACGGGGGCCGGGGGGTTCCTCGGCGGCGCCATCGCGCGACTGCTCGTCGAACGCGGCGAGACCGTGCGCAGCTTTTCGCGAAGCAACTATCCGGAGCTCACCGACCTCGGCATCGAGCAGTTCCGCGGCAACCTCGGCGAACCTGGCGACGTCGCCCGTGCCGCGGAGGGATGCGACGCCGTCTACCACGTCGCTGCGAAGGCCGGCTCCTGGGGAGCCTACGAGGACTTCCACCGCACTAACGTCGTCGGCACCGAGAACGTGCTCGCCGCTTGCCGAGACCACGGCATCCAGAACCTCGTCTACACCTCGTCGCCGAGCGTGATCTTCGACGGCAACGATATGGACGGCGTGGACGAGAGCACGCCCTACCCGAACCACTTCGAGGCGTACTACCCGGAGACCAAGTCCCAGGCCGAGCGCCTGGTCCTCGCGACCCATGGCGACGGACTCCAATGCGTGGCCCTTCGCCCCCACCTGATCTGGGGCCCCCGCGATACCAGCATCCTGCCGCGCCTCGTCGAGCGCAGCCGGGGCGGCCAGCTCCGGAAGATCCGAGGCCCCGAAAAGCTCGTCGATGTGACCTACATCGACGACGCCGCCGAGGCCCACCTCCTCGCCATGGAGGCCCTCCGCGCGGGGGGCAGCGCCGCGACGAAAGTCGCCGGCAAGGCCTACTTCATCTCCTCGGGCCAGCCCATCTCGCTCTGGAAGATGATCGACCACATGCTCACGGCCGTCGGCGAACCACCGATCACCCGCAGCGTCTCACCAACCGCGGCCCTCACCGCCGGCTGGGTCTTCGAAAAGCTGCACACCCTCCTCCGGCGCGACGGAGAGCCCCGCATGACCCGCTGGGTCGCCCGAGAGATGATGACCGCCCACTGGTTCGACATCTCCGCCGCTAAGAACGACCTCGGCTACACCCCCACCGTCCCCCTCGACGAGGGCCTCAAACGCCTCACCGCCTGGCACCAAACCCATGGGGACGCGTGATTGCTTAATTGTCTTGTGGGACCAATGGGGACGCGTAGTTGCTTAATTGTCTTGTGGGCTCTTCGGCTCGCGAACGCTGGGAACTCCAGGCGTGTGCTGGTGTCCTGAGCGGGGTGCGACGCCCCCGACTCCTCACCCTCTTCACGTTCGTCACTCTCGTTTCCTGCGGCGGCACGCAGGAGCAATCCTCGATGGTCAGGCCGCCCGTCGCGGACCACGCGGGCGAAGCCGTCACCGATGACGCCGCCCACGACCTCGACCGGTCCGTCGGGGACGCCTGCATCGCCGGGGCAAGCGAGGGCCCCTTCCCAACATTCATCGCGCCCAGCGGATCCAGCGCCTTTCGAGAGGAGCTTCGGCGCCGCGTCGCCGACCTCGATTGCTGCCTGACCCCTCTGCGGCGCTCTGAGCTCGCGTTAGGGCGTCTCGAGCTCACCTTTGAGCCCCTTGGAGACACGCCTGAAGCTGGCGCCCAGGCCGTCCTGGGCGCTCGCCTCGATCCCGACAGACCCCACGAATCGGATTGTCTCGAGACCATCGTGGGCCGATGGATCATGACCCCCGCGCCGGTGAGCGACGTCGTCCGAGTGCCCCTCGACCCAAGCCGCTCTTCACCCACAGCCGGGTCGGTGACCATCCACTATCCATGGCGAAGAGCAGAAGGGAACAGGACGCCGGAGTGAGCAATTGACCAACGGCAACGCCGGCACACCGACGCCAACCGAAGAGCCCACAAGACAATTAAGCAACCACGCGTCCCCAAATCGCCCGGATGGGGCGGTGACGTCCAATTGCGTCAATCGCCGAGCGCCCCCGCAGGGGCCGACAGAGACGTACCTTTCGTACGTCGACCGAGGTCCCGAGGAGGTAAGCCGGCGAGTGGCGTGAGTGGGCGTTACCGCTCGCCGCAGTCGCCGCAATCGGTTCCCAGCGAACACACGTCGTACTCGGCGCCGGGGCCGCCGTCGTCGCAGTCGCCGTCGTTGGCGCTCGAGCAGGTGTTGGTGCATCCGCCTCCGCCGCCGCCCGAGGCGGCGCTGCCGCCGCCGCCGCCAGCCTGGTTCTCCATCCAGTCGACCATGGTGCAGCCGCAGTAGATGTTCCCGGCAGTGCTTTCGTAGCGGATAGAGCCCGTGTAGTCCGAGCCTTCGTGCTCTTCAGTGAACGAGTGAACCTGGATGCCGCAGTGACCATCGGGGAAACGATGGCCGACCATGCCGGCGATGCGGCGACGGGTGATGATTGAGGTCACGTTGTTGCGCATGATGGTCCAGTCGTCCGAAGCCATCAGGGTCACCGTGGGGTCGTCGGTCCAGCCCTGGTCCCGGGCGCGCATCAGGAGCGCTTCGTGCATCTGGGCCCGGACCGCGTCGTCGTCCATCACCGGGTTGGTGTTCATGCGGTTGAGCTGGCGTAGGTAGTCGAAGCGCGCCTGGAAGGTCTGGGGCGAGGTGTCCGAGAAGACGTAGGTGTCACCGTCGATGGAGACGTTGTCGGCGTAGAGGAAGCCGTCACCGTCACACGAAGTGACGAAGAGGAACTCGGGGTTGCTCTCGATCTCGAGCTGAATGGACCCGCTTGCCTCGACGCGGTCCATGTGACTTGCGGTGTGGTCGCCTTGAACGATCTCCACGCCGCAGAGGGCCTCGCCGCTCTCGTTGTGGAAGGTGAGGGTCCCGGTGAAATCACCGTCACCGCCCGAGCTCCCACCGCTCCCACTCGCAGAGCCGCCGCCGCAGCCCAAAATGAAGAGGCCGATTCCGGCCGCAGACAACAGACAGCCACCACCGAGTACCAAGAGGCTTTGCTTCACAGTTTCGTCTCCACTTCGTCGCTTGTTCATCTGGTCAGGAGCGGGAATCGCTCGACGCGCGGAAGCTACCCTCAAATGAGGACTTTTCCGAGCGCAGAGTAATTGAGGTCCGACATCGCACGACGGACAAAAAAAAGGGCCGACCGAAGTCGACCCTTTCTCTCTAGCGCACGAGGCGCTCGCCAACCCTAGATGGGGCGGACGTTCTCGGCGCGGGGACCCTTCGGGCCTTCACCGGGCTCGAAAGAAACCTTCTGGCCTTCGCGAAGGTCTTCGAAACGGGCTCCTTCGAGGTTGGACATGTGAAAAAACATGTCCTTACCGCTACCGGTGTCGATGAATCCGAAGCCCTTGTCCGTGAGACGCTTAATCGTACCTTCAGCCATTTTGTCTGTCTTCCTCAAGTAGTGTTTCGCAAGGCCCAACCCGCCAACATTCAACGGCGAAGACCCCTACGAAGGATGCGCTTTAGCGCACTTTCACCGGGTGTGACACCCGAAGTGAAAAAAACCTTCCGAGGCTGTCCCGGGGCCCCTTTCCGAGCCCTCCCCAATCCGGGGCAATGACCGGCGTCTAATGCCGGCCGGGACAGCCTGGAAAATCAGCCTTCCTTCTGGAAAGCGACGACTTTGTAGGTGTCGTCCCCGATGATCATGTCCTGGTACAGGTTCGTTCCAGGGTTCCGGTAGAAGTTCTTCATCGCGAGCTCGGCCTCGGTGCGGCGCTTGGCGCCGATGAACGGGAGGCGGAAGGCCGGGAACTTCTCGATGGCTTGGTCGACGTAGGCGTCGACTCGGGCGCGGTCCTTATCGCGGGCGTCGATCGCTTCCTGGGTCACGTCGTACTGGTCGACGAGCTTCATGCCGTTGGCCTCGAGGAAGTCGAAGCAGGGCTGCCAGGTGCTGTCGGGGATGACGTTGCCCCACACCAGGAAACCGCCGGGCTTCAGGACGCGGACCGCTTCTTTGAAGAAGGCCTGGTCCTCAGCCGTCGCGACGCCGCCCTTTTCGGTGACGTGGGTCTCGTTGATGGCGACGATGTCGGCGACGGCGTCGCGCATCGGGAGGTTGGTGCAGTTGGCGCGAGTCGCCCGGAGGCGGCCATTGAGACGCGGAACGAACTTGCGGCGGCAAGTCTCGACGCCGGCCTGCTGCATGTCGACAGCCTCGTACGTGCAGTTGGGCAGCACGTTGCGGGTCACCTGGTTGGCGCCGGCGCCGGTGCCACAGCCCATCTCGATGATGTGCACGCGGCCGTCCTTGCTGGCGATGAACTCCTGGACCTTGGGCGAGTGGTAGAGGCCGGTGTACGCGTTCTTGCCGAAGCGCTGCGGGTCATCGGGCCCGGTCGGCGGCTGTCCCCAGCTCTCGGGCCAGTCGTAGCCCCAGGTGTTGAACGTGCACTCGTAGACGTCGCCGTTGTCACTCTCGACGAGGCCGACGGAGCGATAGAGCGAGTAGAAGAGCGAGTAGATCGACTGCTTGTTGTAGTCGTCTTCCTCGACGTGGCCGTTGCTGGTGGACACCGCCCCCTTCTTTTCGAGGACGGAACTCATCACCCAGGCGCTGATGATGAACTGCAGCTCGGGCATCGAGTAGTTGGCTTCGTGGTCGAGGGCGGTAAAGATGTCCATGAGATCTCCGGTTGGGGACGGGGCGGACCTTGACGGAGGTACGGGACGGCCGCAAGGGGGGTCCCCAATTTGGATGCGCATCCAGCCCGATGACGCTTTTGCGCCTGATTTACGGCGTGATCTCGGTGGGTTAGCCGAGAATGGCGCGGGCGAGGCGCTTGCAGTGTTCGATGTTGGCCGCTCGGTCGGATTCGATTTCGACGACGATGTAGAGAATCCGGTCCCCATCGAGGACGGCGAGCTGGTTGAGACGAGGCAAAGCGCGGGCCGCATCGCCGATGCCTTCGACGACCTCCGTATCGGCTTGGAAGACGACCTCCTGGTCGATGTTCTTCGTCTTGACCGGCTGCCGGATGCCCTCCTGGAGGCGGGTCATCGCTTGTTCGAATCCGGCACGAGCCGCGTCCGCGTTTGCGAAGGAGGGACCGAAGTTGAGGGTCACGGCATTCTCCATGCGGGGCATGTCCATCACGCCGTCGAGGAGGCCCTGGGCCGCTTCCCCATTTTGCATCCTCCTCGACATCTCCCGGGCGCGTTCCTGGGCGCGGTCGATCATCTGCTGGCGGATCTCGTCGCGGTTGGGCTTCTCCCACTCGTACTTGCACATGCGGCGCACGTTGTTCAGAGGCGGCGGGTTCGCAATCGCGGTCTCCGCCGCCACCTCGAAGGTCGCACGCACCATCGCTTCGGTGAGCGCGGCGCAAGGGTCCGGCTCCCCTTCGGTTGCCGGGGCCTCAGCGCCTCCCGCGGCGGGTGCGGCGGCCGCCACCACCTCGGCGGCCTCTTCGCTGAGCGCCGATGTGTCCTCACTATCGTCACCACACGCCGCGGAGAAAACGGCGCCTAGCGACAGTACGCTGGCGAGGGCAACTGAGATGGCGGAGTGCGGTTTGAACATGCGCCCGAGGGAAACACCCACCCGAACGCCGCGCAACAAATCAGAACGCGATGCCCGCCTGGGGCTGAATGGTCATCGCGACACCCACCTCGTTGATGAAGATCGGGAAATCGATCTCGACGTAGATCTTGAGCACGTCGGTGATGGGGAACGCTTTGACGATGATCGGGATGAAGCCCCAGTTCTGCGGTTGGACCACGTGAACCGCGGTCCGGAGGCCGATCGTCAGGAAGTCGAAGGCATAAAGAATGCCCGGGTCGACGACCAGATTGCTGATCGT
>Ga0164313_10003099_pt1 | contig 14824 bp, 27 predicted proteins | sample GuaBasSedimGuay4_FD_113735 | JGI IMG/M metagenome (GOLD analysis project Ga0164313, IMG submission 113735) | Subseafloor sediment microbial communities from Guaymas Basin, Gulf of California, Mexico - Guay4, Core 4569-4, 0-3 cm | ecosystem: Environmental > Aquatic > Marine > Hydrothermal vents... | reverse complement strand
TCGATTCCTGCGCCGTTTTCCATTGTTCTCGCTCCTTTCCGGGCTATAGCCCCCACAAGGCCCGCCACGGGCAACGGGCCTTCGAGGGGCGTTAGCAGTACAGCAACAACTCTTCCGCGCCGTAGACTGCGCGGGCGTCACATGCGGGACACTTGTACTCGTGGGCATCGGGCTCGATCCCGTACGCTTCTTCGCCGCAAGCGGTACAAAAGCCCATGTACTCGCCGCTCTCCACGGCTGAAATGATCCCGTCCATGTGGTTGTCGGTCCAGGTTCGCACGGTGGCGTGTGGCATCGGTCTTGCTCCTTTCTTCATGCGTCTGAGAACACATCGGCGCGTGTGGATCGTAGCGATACCCAACGGTCGTTGGGCGTGGTCAGGATGTGGTCAACGACGTCGATTCCGACGACCTTTCCGCCTAACACTAGCCTCCGGGTCAAGTCGAGGTCTTGCCGCGATGGTTCGGGGTCTCCGCTTGGGTGGTTGTGGAATAGGATCACGCTCACGGCGTCCATTTTCATCGCGGCCCGAAAGAGCTTTCGGCCGTCCACGGGTGCCTGGGTCCTGGTGCCTTGGGTCAAGAGCTTGAACCCGGTAACGCGGTGGCGTCCGTCAAGGGTGACAATGCCGAATGTCTCCCCGTCGGGGTCGACGGTCGCGAGCAGGTCGAGGACAAGCCGTCCAGCGTTCTCCGGCTTGTCGGCTTGGTAGCCAATGATCCCGTCCTTGTCCGGTTGCGCGTGGTCGCATACCACGCTGACGGTGTGAAGGCGCATGGCGTAGCGGGTTGTGGTGGTGTTCATGGCGGGCACGTTCGGGCGGGGTGGGCGTGGTCGCTCGCTTTGAATGGGTATCCGGGGCAGGTAGGGGAAGCGCAAAAGTATCGGCGGGCTAGCAGTAGTCTCGCTCGTTTCCTACCGGCATGGGCGGCCGCGGCTGCGATTGTCGCGCTAGTGTCCCGCGGCAGGCTGTGCTCGAGGTGTTCGGCCACGGTGTCGTAAATCCGGTGTTCGATGTCGTGTAGCAGGGCTTCAAGGAGCGTGGTTTCGGTTGTCGTGGTGTTCATGGTGTCACCAAGGGTCCATCAAGTCATCAACCGATTGCCCGATGTGGTCGTCTATGAATTGCTCTTCCGCGGTCGAGACACAGGCTACGTCTCGGGGGATGGTGGGCTCCTGGTGGTCAATGTCAACGCGGTAGGACTCGAACGGCGCAAGTCTGTACCATTGTCCGTGGGGGCGTCCGTTCTCCAGCTGGTGCAACAGATCCGACGCTAGGCCGTCGGGGTGTCCTCTCCAGACCGTGAGACGCGCTAACAGTTGCTCCCTGGTGATCGTGTGGGGCTCTGGCGTGCCGTGGTTGTGGGGATGCTCCTGGTACTGGTAGCGGTAGGTGGTCATGGTTCCTCCACGTTCCATTCCGGGCGTTCTCCGGTGATGTCGTAGAACACCTCGATCGCGGCCGTGAGGGTGTTGTATCCAAGCGGCGGGCCGACGTCGACGGGGCTGCAAATGTCCGTGTAGATATCCTCTCCGTCGTCTGGTGTCTGTCTCTCGATCACGACCCAAACCTTGTACCTGTCGTTCGGCTTCGTGAACATGCCGTCACTCCTTCCTTTTCTAATTTTCTCAACCTCCGCTGCTACCCATGCGTCAAACTCTCCCGGTTTTGCGGTGCGCGTGGTCATTCCATCCTCTCCTTTCCGGTGTTCGGTCGGTGATGAAAGCAACGGGCGGGACGCACCCCAGGATCCACGCTAGTAGTATTTGGGGGTTGGTCCCGCCCGGGTGGCGGGCTGGTGCTCCTTTCGGTTGTGGTTTGCCCTGGCATGGCGCCCGGGCCTACCTACAAAGGTATACCTTGTCGGTTAGGATGTCAATGGTTGGTTTGGGTTGGGTTGGTGGGCACCAGGTCACGGACTCGAGTCCGGTACTAATCTCTTGGTGGTGGGTGGATCTTGGTGGGGTTCGGTTGGGTAGCATGGGCCGAGCTGGTGCGGCGGGAGGTGGCTTGGGGTGGCGATTCCCGAAACCACGGTGAGCGTAGTACTACCGCGGTCGTTGTCAATTGGCGAATGACGTTGTACGTCACTCAATCTCACCTGCTCCCCTCTTGGGTGGGGGTGGTATGGGCCCACATGAGATGGTGCATGCCGTGGCGTGGTCCTGGTGCGTTGGGTGGTCCTCTCCTAGCTGCCGATAACGTGCATTATGTAAACCTGAGACGGGAGGACGTCGAGCAGTGGTGGTGGTGGGGGTGAGAGTGTAGCCTATGGAGTACACTATCCAACAAGGCACCGACTCCAACCGCCACCGTCCACCCCCGAGCCGGACGAGGACGGAGGAACAAACCCCCCTCCCATAATTTGCACCTATTTTCGATCCTCCTATGCCTCACTAGACCTCTTGACTTTTAGATAATTAGTAGTAAATTGAGTAGTGGAGGCTGTCGAATGAGTCTTTTAATGGACGAAATGGACTGGATGCACAGAGTCATCAATCTCAGACACCGCATGGGCATCACACAGGAGGCGCTGGCGGAGATGTTGGGGGTAAGCAAGTCAACGGTCCCGATGTGGGAGGCGAGGGCGTCCAGGCCGTTCTCGAGGGCGGCAGAGACGTTCATGGCATTAGAGGCCGAGGCCAACGAGAACGAGGAGGCGGTCAATGAGTGACCACTTCGTACTGCTGTGGAGCGATATGTTGAGGTCTTCAATCAATGACCACAAGGTTCATGTGAAGTGGGGGTGGGTCACGATCCTGCTGATGTGCGACAAGGAGGGCAATTTCAGGTGTACGGCGGCTAATCTAGCGAGGGTAGCGAACATGCCGGTAGGGCAGGCGGAGGATGCGTTGGTGGAGCTCTCGAAACCGGACCCGTATTCGACGAGTCAGAAGGAAGAGGGTCGTCGGATCGTATCGGTAGGTCAGAACCTATGGCACATCGTAAATTACAGGGAATATCGGCAACGAGCGAGCTATCAGAGGGAGCTAGAACAGGGTAGAATCAGGCAACAACGGTTCAGGGATAAGGGTCGTAACGGTGATGTAACGGTTCCTAACGATCTAGCGTTATCAGACCGTGACAGTGTGTTACAGGAGCGTTCGTCTGTAGTTGTAGGTGTAGATGTAGATGTAGATGTATGTGATGTTAAGAAGAAGGGGATTGTAAAGGGGAAGAAACAGGGGTGGGTCAAACCCTCGGTCGAGGAGGTCCAGGCGTATCTGGACGAGAAGGGCGAGACTCGGTTCGATGGGTCGGACTTCGTTGACGCTAACGATGCGAAGGGGTGGTTGATCGGATCTACGAAGACCCCGATGAAGAACTGGAAGGCGGCGGCGCGGACGTGGATCACGAATCGTGACAAACAAGGGGAGGCCCAGAAGGGCCCGGCGCCGAAACAGATCACGGAAGATGCGGAAACATTGGAGGAGACAATGAAGCACATTATGAAACACGCGATGACGCTGATGAAGCTCACCGGGTTGACGGATGCTCAACAGACCGTCGTTGATGTGGCATCGGAGAAACTTGAGGCCCTCGCTGACTCCGACACGCCGAAAGGACTCATGGAACAGGAATTCTACAGCGTCCACGACGCCATGATGACTGACCTGTACAACTCCCTCGACGATGAGGACAAGATGCAGATGGAGGCCCATCGCCCTCCCCAGGTGAAATTCGAGACCTGGGCGCGGAAGACGCTGCAAGAGCGGTTCGGAATCCCTGACCCCATGAGCTACGAGTTCAGCACGCAGGATGTGCCTGCATGAGACTCCCACGGAAAGACTCCGCCGGCATGTGGATCCTCCTCAACTCGAAGTGGCTGTGGCTGTTCTGGTATCCAAATGGGACGTGGTACTTCGCCCACATCAACCGCAAGGCGTGGGGCTGGAACTACTGGGTCGTCGATATCTGGCGCCTGCGAATCTCCTTCCCTGTCGGCCGTCGGTTCTTTGAATTTAGGGAGGGACCATGAACATCAGAATCCTCCTACGCCCCGTGTGTTGGCTGAGAGGGCACAACGCGGAATGGGCCTACATCCCGCAAATCGGCCGGTACATCGTCTGCGCTCGCTGCAACAAGGTCGCGTGGCACCTGGGAGAACAGCCGAGGCCGCGCCTACCATTCACGCAAGGGAGGCTCGGACCATGAGCGAATCCGTTGGTGCTTTCAGGGTCTACGATGTTAAACACCTCGAAGACATGACCCGCCAAGAAATCCAGAAGACCTTCAGCATGTGGTGGGATTTTGACACAATGGAAGTGGCGATCGGGCGCCCATCGGCCCTCCTGGGCCTGTTGGTGAAGATTATGGAGTTGCGGCGAGAAAACACCACTCTTCGCGGCCTGGCGCCGAAGGAGCCGTGTGAGCTCTGCGGCGATACCGGGATTATCCCAACCACGAGATCCCTTGGAAGGCCCGGCGGGAGCGAAATCGTCGCGTATCACGCACAACCATGCCATCTCTGCGAGGAGGAGAAGTGACCAACAAATCCCAGTCCGTCATCAACAGGAAGCGCCTCGATCAGAGGGTAGACGCCCTCGAGGAGCAAACCCTGACGTTGTTCGCACGACTCGCCTGGGACCGCGATCAGGACCGGCATGACTTCGAGCGCCTGGTGGAGATCATGGCGGGGCTCGATAGAGTCGATGACCTTTCGTTCGACCTGTCCGAAGCAAAGAAGGCGCGTGACAACTACGCCAGCAGGATCGCCGCGGCCTCGATCGTAGTACCCCCACCAGAAAAGCCCGTCGCCAGATGGATCCGGTGGCTGAAAGGAGATCGCTGATGCCCATGTACGCCTACTTCTGCGCCAAGTGCAACAGAAACCAAGAGGCCTTCCGCTCCGTCGAGGCCCGCGACAAGGGCCCGGTATGCCAAAAGTGCGGCGGGAAAATGAAGAGAATCGACTTCCCGGCGCCTACCACCAACGGCCCCGGCCGCCCAAATATCCGTGATCCGTTCAAAAAAGTGTAGAATCAAAAAAGGAGGCAGAGATGGCTAAATTCCCGATCCCAATTCACATGGCGAAATCAGAATCAGGCGCGGACAAGATCATCACCTCGAAAAAGAAGGTCGCGGACCTGGGAGCGAATGCCTTTATTGTCTCCAAGGCGTCGGCCAAAAGGATCCTGGATCCGCCGATCGCGCCCTCCGTCGACTACGAGAAGCTGGCTATGGCAGCGGCCCAGGCAGTTCTCGGCATGAAGGCGGTCTCCCTGCCCAACAACCCCTACGGCGTCATTCGGAAGGCGATGGAAGCTGCTGATGACTGACCTGTCGGACGTCATCCGCGAGGCGATCGAGCAATTCGAGGAGACCCACGGACGCCAACCCGACGCTCACGAGGCCAAGGTGATCGGGACGGAGGCGTTCTTGGGCCTGACGGTCGATCAAGTCTTCGAGGCCCATGAGCAAATGACCGCCACGGTCAAATGGAATGAGGCTTGATATGAACCGCCGATCATTTTTTGCGTTCCTGGGAGCGGCCCCGCTGGCCGCGGCGTTGGGGCTGAAACCAAGGCTCCCAACCGCGACCGCGGCGATGGCGCCGTACCTCGAGGCCCGAGAAAGACGCCACCGGTATTTCAAGAAGCGCGAACAAACCCTCGTCGTTCACCCGGAAAACTACGACGACGCGAAGAAGATGATGACGACCCAAAGGATGGCTGAGATCGTCAGTGAGTCAACCCAAAAGGCGTTCGGAGACGCCTGGAAATGATTGATGGGGGCGCGCATGGTTGCGAGAACCAGGATTACCTGGGGCGGGGTGGCCTCTCGCTAGTGGGTTCGATTCCTGCAGTCCCCCCAGTTTTGCTGTCGGTGTGACTACGAAAAATTAAACTCAGACGCGGTTTAGCAGACCACGGGGTTGCGCCGGCAGCATTTGAAACCCATGTTATCCTAAGATGGTGAGCAAAAAGCCCGCCGATACCGCCAAGGCGAAACGATGGATCGCTCAACGGCAAGCCCGCCGTGACGCCGATGTGTCCTCCCCGGAGGACGGCCGCGGCGACCAAACCCTCAAAGACACCTTCGAGGAAAGGCGCATCGCAGTAGGCGCCGACAAGCTCACAGCCATCGAAAACATCCGCCTGAAATACGTTTCCCTGCTCCATGAGGTCGGTGGTGAGGAGTTTACGCAGATCGACCGCATCCTCGGCCTCGACCCCGGCCTCTCTCGTCGATGGGCCGAAAAGAACCCCGCTGCGTACAAGGTCTGGACCGAACAGCACGTCGATGAGTGCGTTCACCGCTTCTACCGCCACAAAATCACCCTCCTCGAACACCTCATCGAAGCCGCTCCGGAAACCATCAAAATGTGGAAGGACTGGCAGGCCGGCAAGGATGGGGCCTCCAAGGACGACCGCAAATTGGCCGCCAAAGAGATCCGCGAGTGGACCGGGCTGTTCCTGAAAACCAAACAGAAGTCCGCTATGCGTGAGCTCATCCCCGCAGACTTAAAGAAAGCCCACAAAGAGGCCGAGCAAATGGACGACCGCCTACAGCGAATGCTTGGTGACGCACTCGAGATGCCGGGCGAGGAGAACTGATGCCAGGCGCCGAAGAAGCGCCCATTGACATCAAGAAAATCCAAGCAAAGTGTCGGAAAAGCATCTTCTGGACCGCCTGGTATCTCTGCGAATTCCACAAGCTCTCCCTCGTGCTGCACTTCGCTATGGCGATGTGGTTCCAAAAGGGGCTCGACGAAGGAAACCGCTGGTTCCTCTGCATGGTCCCTCGAGGTCACTTCAAGACCTCGCTCCTCAACATCGCCTACATCGTCCACATCCTAATCAACGACCCAAACAAACGTATCTTGATGTGTATGCACAACTTGGACGAGGCGAAGAAGAAGGGCCGGAAGATCAAACACATCCTCCAGGGCCGCGCCATGCGCCTCTACTTCCCCGGCCTTGTCCCACCACCGGATGCCAGGCGCAACGTCTGGACCGCTACGGAATTCTCCGTCACGCGCACCATCGAGAGCCCCGAGGCATCCGTCACCCTGGCCGGCGTCAAGTCCGGTATCGTCGGCGGGCACTACGACATCATCATCGTCGACGACGGTGTGGACAACAAAGCCGCCAACTCAGCCGCGGAGATGGTCGGCGCCGTCGAGTTCCTTGAGACCCTGGACCCGCTGTTCGAGGATGAAAACTCCATCCTCCTCATCATCGGCACCCTCTGGCCCGGCGGCGAGAAGGGCTACTATGAACAGCTCCTCAAGAGCCCCGACTACTGCAAGATGGTTCTCGGATGCTACTGCAACGACCAGTGGTATAACTTCCTCGATTCCCTCGGCCTGAAACTCCCAACCGATAACGAGGAGTACATCAACGAGAGCGTGCTGGAGCCCAACCGCGAGCTCGTGTGGCAGGAGGGGCAACCCATCTTCCCCGAGCGGCGAACAATGGAGGGACTCAAGAAAACCCTCCGGCAAATGGGATCCTACAAGTTCGCTCACCAGATGCTCAACGTCCTTCTCGACGAGGGGATCCGGCGCTTCCGGCGTGAGGACTTCCTGCCCTACACCAGATCACATGACTCTAACGGCAAACTGCAAGCCATCTACATCGACGGCGTGGCTTACCCAGCATCGCTCGGCTTCGTTACCGTGGCGATGGATCCGACCGGCGGACTCAATAAAGACTCCAACGATTCCGGTATCACCGCGTTCTGGTGGCTGCCGTCAATGCGCTTCGGGTGCCTGCTCGACTACTGGCGCGAGGAACACCCAAACCCGATGGCGCAAATCACCGCCCTCCTCGACATGGGGATCAAGTGGGATGCCCGCTTGCTCATCCCCGAGGCCGGCGCCATGCAAGTGTGGGTTGGCGCCTGGCTGAAGCAGGAAATGGTCAAGCGGAGCATCTACATCAAAATCGAACCGTTTACCCCAGGAGGGCAGAGCAAGGGCAGGCGCTTGCTCGACAGATTCCATCCCTACGTTGCGGATCATCAGGTTTTTGTGCTATACCCTGATCATGAAGAAGTTGTATCCCATCTGGTCAACCTCAACATCGCACCAGATGGAACAATCATGGGAGACAGCCCTGCGCTGGCGGACACCATGCCAATGCACGTTGACTGGTGGATCTACGCAGAGGATGACAAACGCTACTCCACGACCCATATTCGAGATGAGAGCGATGACGAATACGGAACCAATGTTCATCCAATGCCCGTCCGTTATGGACTGGTGAGAGGTGGGGGTAGACGATGACTCAAGCCACACGGAAACCCCCGCAAACCTACGAAATAACCCACTTAGTCAAGAAGCTCGGAGAAGATGAGGCGTTCGATGCCTTCGTTGTCGCCCTCTGTGACGAGATCGACGAGGTGGTGGAGAACCGCAAGGACACCCTCGAGCCGGAATGGACGTCCTGCGAGGAAAACTACTGGGCCACCGGAGATCCCAAGGCCCGCGGCGACAAAGACGCGCAACTCGATTTCACCATCACGTTCGAGATTTGCAGGCACGCCGGGTCGAACATCTCCAACCCAGTGTTCGCCCAGGATCAAATCTTCGTCGGCAAGGGCCGGCCTGGATTTACCGAAATGGCCTCCGCGCACGATGTCCTCATCGACTGGATGGCCGATCGCTCGAAATACGAGGCCGTCGTTAACGACTCGATCCGCGGCGCCCAAATCTTCACCAAGTCCGTCGTCAAAACCGCCTGGTCCTTCCGTGAGCGAAAAATCCGGTACTGGGATGTCGATGAGATGGGCGAGGACGTTGAACAAACCAAAACCATTATCGAGGACGAGGGGTGCTTCCCCTACGTTGTCGATACCCGCCGGATCTATCACCCCATCCCCTCCGCATCGGTCGATGAGGCAAGGTGGTTCTGTGAGCGGTTCGAGAGTACGCCGGGGAAAATCAAGATCGAACAGGACAAGGACTACTACCGCAAAGACCTGGATCCTATGTCGATCGGTGAGGCCCGCGAGGATGCCGATGCCGAACTCGCCAAGGAAGAGATCCATGCTGCCCACGGGATTGAGCCCAAGGCGAACAAGACCGAACTCTCGGAGGTCTCCCTCATGGAGACCTACACCGTCTACGACGGCGAAGAGGTCGTCATCATCCTCGACCTGAAACAGAAAACGTGGCTGGCAGCGCATGGCCCCTTCTACCAGGACTTCCCCCGCCCGTACTCAACCTTCGCCTGGCACCCAACCCTCGCCTCAATGGACGGCAAATCGCTCTGCTCCGTGCTGGATCAGCTCCACCGCGCATACGTGGCGATTATGAACATCCTCCTCGACGCTGGCGTGCGAGCGATCAACCCGCTCCTCATCGCCCTCAAGCGCCTCAAACTCTCCAACTTCCTCGATAACGGGGAACTCGGCCCCGGCCTGGCCGAAGTTGAGGATGCGATGATCGACGATCTCCGCAAAGGGATCATGGAGGTCCGCCTGGCCTCCGGCGATGTTGGCTTCCTCCTCAACCTGCTCGAGCGCATCGTCAAGCACATGCACGATGCCGCCTCTATCCCGCCGGCCTTCTTCGGCCAGGAGCTCGCGGAACGGCCGACCGCGACCGGAACCAGCGCCATCCTCGAGCGGGCCATGCAACCCCTGTTCGAGATGATGACCCGCTACCGGGAGTTCCTCGCCCGCATCGTCCAGATGCAATACTCGCGCTACCGCCAGTTCAATCCCCAGTCCATGCAAATCTTCATCGACGCCCAGGACGAGGAGCTTGGCGAGATGATGAAGGCCATGACCATCGAGTTCCCGCCGGGATACTGGAAAGACCAAATCATCATCGAGACCAAGGTCAACTCGCAAACCATGTCCAAGGCGATCAAGAAACAAGAGATCCTGGCAATGGTCGACAAGCTACCGGAAATCTTCAACGGTGCGGCGGAGATGGGATCGGTGGCTGTTGAGGGCGGGCCACTTGCTGCCCTCGCCGGAAACTTCCTTGATGTGTATGATCTCGTCCTCAACGAATTCCTAGCGGAGTTCGATATGCAGGAGGTTAAGAATGAGCTCGACATCGAGGGTTCCAAAATGGCTGGCGAGGCTATGGCGCAAACCATCGCCCAACTCACGAACATCATCCAACAGCTCCAAGCAAGAGTCATCGACGATGAATCACAACTCGTGGACATTGGAGGACAGGTCTCCGACGTCCCACCTGCCGGAATGGAACCAGACGGAGATCAACCACCTCAAGCGTCAGCCTGAATGGGGAGCGATGATAGATATGTTCGCAGCCGATAAATATGCCACCCAGGATGCAATGCTCCAGCTAGGGAGAAATCCCGCAGAGCTTGCAACCCTCGCCGCACAGGGTAGAACCCAGGATGGTTATCTCGCAATGGCTCTCGAAAAGCCGCCGAAAGTAGAGAAGGAGGAGTAACTCATGGATTTTAAGTGGCTTAAAACAGCGTATCAGTTCGAGGCGGAGCCTGGAGGGGGTGGCGGCGACTCAGCTCCCGCACCCGCCAGCCCTACCCCAACCCCGGCGGTGGAACCAGTCACTCCGCCAGATGAGCCGGTGCCGACTGGCGATGCGACCACGCCGCCCCCTTCGGACCCCGCCGTCGCTCCGGTTGAGCATGAACCTATTGCCATGCCGGATAGCATCAAGGGGACGTTCCAGCAGCCTCCGCCGGTAACACATCACCCGCCAGGGCCGCCGAATGACGGCTATCCGGCAGCGGCCCCACCAACGGCCCCGGCCGCACCGCCCAAGGTCGATCTTCCGACCCAGGAAGAGTGGGAGCTGGAGCCAGGCAAGGCCGCTCAGAAGCTCCAAGCCCACTACGACTGGAAGATCTACAACGAGACCGCGCCGCTCCATAAAACCATCGAGGAGCAAAGCCGCCGCGGTCAAGCGGCCAACGACGCGGAGTACGCCCGCATCTCCGCCCAGGTCCAGCACTCCGCGAAGGCGTGTGAGGCCGCCGTGGACGGCTTCTACGCGAAAGACAGCATCCTTAACCGGGATGAGGAGTTCCGCAACAGCCCCGAGATCCAGCGCCACGTCGAGGACACCATCAATGCGTGTGTCACTCGAGCGATGGAGGTTGCCGACCGAGAAGGCGACACCGCGAGACTCGATGACATCGTCAATAACCAGAAATTCCTCGCCAGGGTCCTGCACATGGCGAAAGGGGAGGTCGAAATCTCTGCACCTACAATGCGCCCTGGAGCGTCTCCACAGGGGCCCCAGGCCGCGTCCCCTCCCGCAACCGATGGATTGGGCCAGGAGGACCGTGACGCGCTTGCAGCGGCCAAGGCTGACGGCGTGACGTACACTCCAGAGCAACTCAAGGCCGCCCAAGCACTAAGGGGGGAGTGACATGGCTAAAGAAACCACCACGGGCACCCAAAAGGACGCCCTGCAAAAGATCCGAGATCAGAAGAAAACCTCCATCCCGCAGGCACTCAAGGACCAGAAAATCGATCCAGGCGCCAGCGCGGACCGGAACCAGGGGGTTCTTGACCCCTACGAGTTCGACAAGTTCAATGCGGAGTACGCCTCCACCAGCGTCGAAACAACCCGCCTCGAGGGGATCATCCAGACGTTCTTGAACAAAAACTACGGCGGCGATCCAGACGACCCGCGTACCTGGGAGGTGGGGTTCTTCCTCGAGAAAGACCCGCGCTCGCAGGGGGCGAAAGGCTACAAGGTCCTCCAGGTCCACATGCTCGGTGATACGTGGAGCTCGCAGCTCCAGCACGAAGCTGGCCTGAAAAACTACGAGGGTGCTGTAGCATGGTATGGAAGGGGAACGGTTGAACGACACATAGTTTGTGTGAAAACAACGGAGCTTGCCAAGAGGCAACAAGCAGCAAAGGATAAGAGACTTGAGCACGCAATGAAGCACAGGCAACCGAATTCCGTTGCCGGCGAAGCCACAGGTCCTCTTGAGGTCACTGAGACCTTCAGAAAGCTGCCGTTGAATCCGATTGAGGGCAAAAGTCAAAATTCAGAAGGGAGCGCGGTCGAATAAAAAACTAGGAGGCTCCCAATGGCGGCAGTAAAGCCGGTTATTGTTTCAACCTGGCGCCGTCAGTCCTATCACGGGCTCGAAGACGCTTCCCAATCGTGGGAAGCCGGTGATTTTCTCGCCCTCGACGCTTCTGGCGAGATGCGGATTCTGGATAACGCAGACTCCGTACTCTTAGGACTGGCACAGGCCGACGCATCGGGCACGACAGGCGAAGACGCTGTTGCTACCCCGCTGTTTCCCGGCGATATTATCCAACTCGATACATGGGATGTGAGTGGCGCGGTTGTTACCGACGCCTCAACATTCATCCCAGGAACCAAGTACGGTCTCGTTGCGGTCGCGGGCGAGTGGTACGCGGATTTCGATAAATCTGCCGTTACCGGCATCGCGGACGCCCTCATCTTCATCGCACCCCAGGGCACCTTGAAAGAGGAAATAGCCGGGGATACCGTCTACCGCGGACTTTTCCGCCTCGTTGACACCGTGCTATCACAGCACGTCGGAATTTAGGGAGGTAAATGATGGTAATGACAACCTCCCAGTGGACTCGCACGACTTCTCTGATCGAGTATGAGAAGCCCATGTTTGACGAAGCCATCTCTAATACCTGGGACTACGGCCAGGTGTTCGGAGACAAGGCAAAACTCGGCCCCGGCGACCAGGAAATTCGGGGCTACCTCTGGAGCGGCTTCGGACTGCCTCACGAGCGCAAGTTCGGTGAGGACATCCAGACCGAGGCAATGAAAGAGATCGGGGAGTGGACGCTATCCGATGTGGAAATCGCGCTCGGCTCCGATATCGACGACAAACTGCTCGAGGACATGCGGCACATCACCGAGAAGCAGTTCCTCAACAAGCTCGGTACGAGCATGGGTCAGAGCTTCTCTCAGGCCCGGTGCCTCTATGCGGCCTCGGTCTTCAACCGTGCGTTCTCGGCCGCCACCGGCCAGGTCATGTACGACTCGAAGGCGCTCTGCGCTGACGATCACCCGTTGTACGGGACCGGCGAGGTCTACGACAACAAGCTGGCCGCCGGCTCAGTGTCGTTCTCGAATATTTGGGACATGATCGACAAGCTCCGCATTGACCAGTACACCCACAATGGACTGAGGAAACGCGGTACGCCGGAGTCGATCGTTCTCCACGACAGCCATGCACGAGACATCACCAGGATTCTGAACCAACAGTATGAGTTCGATGGGACAGTGGCTACCGGCGGTTCCGCAACCGGCACGGAGTACGTCTCCTCAAAGAACGTTAACTCGTTGGCAAAGAAGAACATCAAGGTTGTCTATTGCATCGAGCTCGAGGACACGGATGATAACTTCATGCTCGGCAAGAACGCCAAGCAGAACCTCGTCTTCCGTATCCGCAAGAACCTCTCGGCCAAGTGGGAATTTGGCCGTCGCAATCGCACACGCTCCGTCTTCAACCACATGCGGCTGATGACAGGCGTGATCGACTATCTCGACTTTGTGGGGCGTCCGGGCTCCTAACTCACGAAGGCGGGGGGTGAGGAGTCTCCTTTCCTCCAAGCCCCCCGCCGCTTTTTAGGGAGGCACTATGGGCGCTTTTCATAACGTCACGCATTGGTTCTATAAGGGCGAGCCGGTTCTGGTCGCAGATAGCCCAATCACTACCGAGTGGTACAACGCAGAAGACCTCAACGGGTGCCAGTTCTTCTTGAGTTACCCGGACGTGGCTAACGTCAAGATCGACGTCCAGGTGAGCCCTGCGGACGCCTACGGCCGGCGAGGCGTGGATCCGGCAGATGCCTACGAGGAGTTCGTGGCCCTGGCTTCCGGCGCCAATAACGATGCGGGGTTCTTCGATCCGCCAACCGCGATGGACCGACCCTTCGCATCGTATCGGTTTGTGATTACGCTGGATGATGATGTCACAGTCTGCTTCTTCGGACTCTGCCGCCACGGTGTAGGGATCTAGGAGGAATCATGGCAAGAAATGACTGGGTAACGTTTAACGAAGCGACATTCGATGTACTGAATAAGGTACATGACTTTGACAATGACGAGTTCAGTGTTCGCCTGATTACCAACGCCGGTACCGAACCGATTGTAACCACCGCTACGCCAAGGTGGGCTGACTTCTCAGCCAATGAGTGTGCTCAGGGGGGTAGTTACACCACAGGCGGGAAGGTGCTGACTGGCACAGGCATTGCTCATGCGGCTGGCGTTACCACATTCGATGACACCGGGAACGTGCTCTGGACGGCTGCGGCCAGCTCGCCGGAAGACATTTACTGGGCTATCCTGGTGAACAATGACGCGAGCAACCTGGAATGCCCCGGCTACCTCGACATGGGCGGGCCGGTCTCCATGATCGTCGATGACGTGTCGATCACCTGGAACACCAGCGGAGTAATGACTCTGACTCGCACCGCATAGGTGGCGTCATGGACCTCGCAGCTAAGGTTGCGGCCGAGTTCGAGCGGGACAAGCCTGAGATCCTTGACGGGCTTCGTGACAGGGCGAGGCTCCAGAAGGCTCAAATGGACGAGCTCCGCACAAAGGGCAGCGCCTTGTCCCACCAGTTCACATCATTTCATCTCTGGATCTCAGTCCTTGAGGGGATCGGGCACCCGCAGGCCGACCGGGTGGCTAGAGAGATGCGGGCTGTGCGGAAGAAGGTCGAGGGTATCCTGAATGCCTAATTACACTGTTCGAGAAGACGGCACGGCGGCGAACAAGGCAGCGGCTGTAGATGGCGACCCAACCCTTGTCGCCGAGTGCATGAATTTGAGTGTTTTCAACGGTGAGACGTTTGTGGCTGGAGATAAAATTTATTGTGCGGACGATTCAGCTGCTGGATTAGATTACCGGGGGTA
>Ga0164313_10003098_pt1 | contig 14826 bp, 12 predicted proteins | sample GuaBasSedimGuay4_FD_113735 | JGI IMG/M metagenome (GOLD analysis project Ga0164313, IMG submission 113735) | Subseafloor sediment microbial communities from Guaymas Basin, Gulf of California, Mexico - Guay4, Core 4569-4, 0-3 cm | ecosystem: Environmental > Aquatic > Marine > Hydrothermal vents... | reverse complement strand
TGAATTATTATTATCAAAGTTTGCCGTTACTTTTAGCTTTTCTCCAATCTTACCAACCACATTCATGCTTATTTGCTGGTCAAACTCGAAACCGCCATTCTTTTGCTGTGTAATAGGGATTGACGGGTTGTTGATTCGTTGAAAACGACCTCCAAAGTCGAGGTTTACCATACCACGTGGGTTAATCTCCACATAGCTACCACCAAATATTCTATCAAATACAGGACTGATATAGATTTTAGGAATTAACCTTTTGCCTGTAAGAGCTGTTTCTCCATCTACTGCCGCTGATTTTTCCTGCCAATAATTTTTCAAAAGGTTTTGAGTCTGGTAGGCAGAATATTCCTCAAAAGAAATAATTGTGGGTGGCCTGTAATCGAAGGTTCCTATTTTTTCTGTCACCGAAAAGTTAAGGCCGGTATCAAGCTCAAAGGCCATATTCAAATTAGAAGGGTCGCCATAAAGCAGAGGTGAATAGCCGGTATAATTCGAAAAAGGATCACCTAAGCGGTCTCGCTGATTGAAATCGGGTCTTGAAGTAGGCGTGTAGGGCAGGTCCTTAATGCTATCTGCAGGAACAACAGGGGGGGTAACTACAGGTATTGTATCTTTTGCAACTGAAGTATCTTGTGCGTGGCTATAATCATTACTTAGGGTAATGATGAGAATGGCGATCAACCATCCTAAAGGTTTTATTCGGCTATGCAATACTAAGATGCCAACAGTGGTTAAGTGCGTTAAGATGCTTGTAAAGACAACTTAATTAATAGTTCCAAGGTAATGTTATTTTCTGAGTTGCGAAGGACAGCTTCAATGCTTTTTTGAGCTACACTTCGCTTAATTCCCAACATTACTAGAGCAGACAACGCTTCGGAGCGCAAATTATTATCAAAAGAGTCAGTAATTTGCCCAGAATCGGCAGAAAAACCTTCTTTTCGAATTTTGTCTCGTAGCTCAAGAATCACTCTTTGAGCCGTTTTAGCACCTATACCTTTAACACTTTGAATAGTCTCCACATTTTCAGAGACAATGGCAGACTTTAATTCACTGGTACTCATAGTAGATTGCATGACCATACCAGTATTAGGACCTATACCTGAAACAGATATTAAGTCCATGAAAAATAATTTGTCCACCTCAGACAAAAAACCATAAAGTGCCTGAATATCTTCCTTTACGTGGAAGTAGGTAAAAAGCATACAGGCTTCCTGGTCTTTAATTTTAGCGAAAGTGGCCAATGATATATTAACATGGTAACCGATGCCATTAACATCGATTACCACGTGTGTTGCTTCTTTATGAACTAATTTTCCTTTTACAAAAGCAATCATTTATCAGTTTTATCCAAAATTTGAGAATGTATTACTGCAATAGCTGCAATATTAATAATATCTCGAATAGAACTACCCATTTGTAGAATATGAACTGGTTTTTTCATCCCCATAAGTATTGGCCCAATTGCATGTGCACCACCCAGTTCCATCACAAGTTTATACGCGATGTTACCAGCTGCCAGATTTGGAAATATGAGGGTATTAGCACCAGTTTCCGTAAGCTGACTAAATGGATACATCTCTTTTTGCAACTGTTTATTTACCGCAATATTAGCCTGAATGTCGCCGTCAATAATTAGATCCGGGAACTTCTCACGTGCCAATGCAACGGCCTTTTTAGCCTTTTGAGGAACTTTTCCTTTGGCTGACCCAAAATTACTATATGATAGCACAGCCATTTTTGGCTCTTCATGCAGGATTCTAACTGACTGAGCGGTTAAATCAATTATCTCTAACATTTCTTCAGCACTAGGATTTTCTTGTACTGTTGTGTCGGCAAAGAAATAATTTTTTTGCTTTCTGGAAACAACAAACATTCCGGAAACCTTATTATAACCATCGGCAACGCCAATAACTTTTAAAGCAGGGCTAAGTGATTTTGAATATTCTTTAGTAAGCCCGCAGATTAATCCATCAGCCTCATCTTCATGCAACATCATATTACCGAAGTAATCTCTGCTATGCATTAACTTATAGCATTCGGCATATGTGAGACCACTGCGCTTGCGTTTATCATAGAGCTTCTTAGCATAGAGCTTAATCATTTCCTCACTTTCAGGCTCACGAAGGTCAATGATATCGCAATTATCAATTTCCATGCTATACTCATCGCAGATTGATTTAATCTTATCTCTGTCACCTAGAAGAATAGGATAGGCAATACCTTCACGCTTAACGGTAACAGCAGCTTTAATGATTTTATAATTATCACCTTCGGTAAATATTAACCTTTGAGGGTTATTCCTGGCTCTCGCAATAACACTCATCATAAGCTTCTGGTCAACTCCAAGCCTCGACTGAAGTTCCTGCTCATAGAGATCCCAGTCCTTAATAGGCTTTTTGGCAACACCTGTTTCCATTGCCGCTTTTGCTACAGCAGAGGACACTTGGAAAATAAGTCGTGGATCTAATGGTTTAGGAATCAGATTTTTTCTATCAAATTTCATTCCTGTGTCATTATAGGCTCTTTTAACAATCTCAGGAACCGGTTCTTTAGCAAGATCTGCCAGAGCCTTGACGGCCGCTAACTTCATCTCTTCATTAATTACAGTAGATCGTACATCCAGGGCCCCTCTAAAAATATAAGGGAAGCCTAGTACATTGTTTACCTGGTTAGGGTGGTCGGACCTACCGGTACCCATCACAATATCATCACGCGTACTCATTGCCAGTTCATACTTAATTTCCGGGTCCGGGTTGGCCATGGCAAACACGATTGGATCTTTAGCCATTGACAAAAGATCTTCGGCACTCATTACATTAGCTATTGACAAACCAATGAAAACATCGGCATCTTTAATTATTTCAGACAGTGTTGTATGAGGCGTATTTCTGGCAAAAAATGCTTTAGATTCTGCCAGCCCTTCTCTGTCAGTAGAAATAACCCCTTTGCTATCGAGCATATAAAGGTTCTCTTCTGTTAGTCCAAGAGAGAAATAAAGTTTAGAGCATGATACAGCTGCAGCACCGGCACCATTCACAACAACTTTAACGTCTTCAATTTTCTTGCCTACGAGTTCCAGAGCATTAATTAAGGCGGCAGCAGAGATGATAGCGGTTCCATGCTGATCATCATGCATAACAGGGATATTCATTTGCTTTTTAAGCTCCTGTTCTATTTTAAAGCTCTCGGGAGCTTTGATGTCTTCAAGATTAATACCACCAAAAGTGGGCTCTAATGACTTTACGATTTTAATAAATTCATCCGGATCGAGGCAATCTACTTCAATGTCAAACACATCTATACCGGCAAATTTTTTGAACAAAACACCTTTCCCTTCCATCACTGGCTTTGAGGCATCGGGGCCGATATTTCCCAGACCTAATACTGCCGTGCCATTAGTAACTACACCAACTAAATTTCCCTTAGCTGTATAGCGGTAAACGTCTTCCTTGTTCTTTTCAATGGCCAGACATGGGACTGCCACTCCTGGCGAGTAGGCAAGTGCTAAATCTAGCTGGGAGCTAAGCACTTTAGTGGGTACAACTTCAATTTTTCCCGGTTGATCAAACTCATGATAATCGAGAGCGTCTTTTTCCTTAATATCAAATTTCATTTGTTTGGATGGTTTTGATCCCTATTAAAGACATTTTTATTGGCCTTTATAGGAAAAAGTAAATCACATTTTCAAAAAATAACACTCTTTCTTTTAAGAGTGCTTACTTCCCAATGCTCTTCATTGAGATTATTAGTATTTTAAAGCTATGTCTTAGACTTATCTTTTTTCACTTCTTTAGGTGTTTGAAAAGTCTTTAAGATAACCTCTAGTTCTCTGAGTGTCTCACGTTTTTTCTTTCCAGGACTAACAACAAATCCATCAAGGTAATATAACCTATTGGTCTCCTGGTCAACAAAAGCATAACTAACAAAAGATCCGCCGATGGTCAGATTATTAGCCATCCATATTCCTCTTATTCTTTTAGCATACTGACCATAGAATTTTGTGGTTATGAATTCTGTTTCAAGATGAATTGTGTCTGCACGAATATAAGAGTCAAGATCAGCAGGATCGTCGAATACATTATTTTTAGTAAGACTGTCCCTTAAACCTATTAAATTACTATTCTTAAATATTTTATCATCTGTATAATCCCTGTAGGATATAAATACATTTTTATCAATCTCACCAACACTTCTTAACCAAACAAAAGCGGAATCATCTACTTCAATTCTGTAGCCATTTGGAACCCGAACAGAAAACCCATAATTCTTCGACAAATAGCTGCTTACGGATTTTTCTTCATTCGATACATATAATGAGTGCATTAATCGCTCGTTCTCCTTTTTGTTAAAGAAGTTTACTAGTGTGGCCTTATTATTTAATATTCTCTCCGTAAGCTCTTCGGCCGTTGCAGAGAACAGGTATATGGCATCCTGCCCCGAAGCATAGATGTCTTTTTGTGAAATAATAAATTTATCAGGATTTTCCTGAATGTAATTTTTTGTCATGAAGTTACGCACTGTAACGCCGCCAGCTGTTTTTGAATCCAGGGTAGCCACAAAAATTAAATTTCGTGCTTTATTTAATACAGAATTAAACAATGTCGGTTCAATATGGCGGACAATAAATAGCTTTTCAGGCCTTGCTACTCCTGGCACGTAGGCTAGTAACGTTTCTCGTAAGGCGTCACCTAATTCTCCTTTCCACTGAGAAGAATCCATAACAAGAATAATTTCACCGGGAGTGCCGGATGCTTTTACTAATAATCGATTAGAATTCTCGTCAAATTCACAAGAGAAAACAACAAGAGAAAATAATATAATTATAAAAAATTTGGAAATAGAAGACAGGTATTTCATGTCATTAATATAATGGTATAAAGATAGTGAAAATACTACTCAGATCAGCCAATTATTAGCTTTTGGCCGGGCAGTATTTTCGAATTTTTTAACTTATTTAATTGCTTGATTTTTTCGATATCAAGGCCTTCATATTTTTTAGCAATATCCCATAGAGTATCGCCGGGCTGAACAGTATATACTTTTTTCCCGCTAAAGTCGATCGTTACAGGGTTGATGGTTTTTTTAGTAGTAACGGCTACAGCTTGGGTGCCTGGATATACCCATATGTCAAGACGCTGGTCTATCCTGATTATATTACTATTCAGCTTATTCCACTTTCTAATATCGGATACTCTTACCTTGTACCTTTGGGCTATTACGCCTAGTACATCACCACTTCTCACCTTGTACACTACCTTGTCACGACCGAAGGTGCTGCCAACAGAGTTCGTTGCAAGCCTCTGGAGATCACCTTTGCCTTCTTTAGAAGCAGCAGCAATTATATTTTCACGATTGTCTCTAAAGTCATCTATTTTATCTTCTGGCAGATTGATAGGGTAGAAGGATCCGTTTGTTAGAATTCCGAACCTCTTGAGATTTGGATTTAACACCTGAATGTCCTCATAACAAATGTTAAGGTTTGAAGCAATTACTTTTAAATTTATATAACCCTTCACATTAATAGTATCTGACGCCATCAAGTATTCAGGTTTGTTCATTTGCAGGTTATGTTCTTCAGCATATTTAAGCGCGTAAACGATGGCAACATATTGAGGCACATAGGACCGTGTTTCTCTAGGTAGGTAACGATATATTTCCCAAAAATTCTTTTTATAGCCAGACCTGCGAATTGCTTTGCGTACATTACCGGGTCCTGAATTATATGCCGCGAGAGCTAACTCCCAATCGCCAAACATCCGGTACAACATCGACAAGTACTTGCAAGCCGCTTCGGATGCCAGATGAGGGTCGAACCTTTCATCAATATACCAATCCTGATGTAAATCATAGGAGCGCCCTGTATAAGGCATAAATTGCCAGAGTCCGCCTGCGCCAGCACGCGAGATGGCTTGTGGGTTAAGTCCGGATTCAACTATAGAAAGATATTTTAACTCATCCGGGAGATTATACTTTGCAAGATGTTCTTCTATAATAGGGAAGTACATTGTGCTCTTATTGATAACAAATTTGGTATAGGACCTGTTCCGAACTATAAAATAATTTATAAAAGCAAAAACTCTTTCATTAAAAATCAGCGGCACCTCTTTCTGGATGCAACTTATCCTGTCGGCGATTAAATCATATGAATAATCTTCAGAATAAGCATCATATTCCTCAAGTTCCTGCTTTTGAGCAAAAAGTGCATTCGTGAGGAGAAGGAACAGTATGGTTATTCTAAATTTCATAAGTTAATTATCTGTTTTGCTATCGTGTACAACGAGTTTTCATCAAATTCATTGGCTGAAATTTGCAATCCAATCGGCAAATTATCAATTTTTTTATTAAAAGGTATAGAAATAGCTGGTATTCCTGCTAATGAGGCTTGTACGGTGAAGATATCCTCAAGATACATTTCCACTGGATTTTCTCTCTTTATACCAATTTTAAAAGCTGTTGTTGGTGTAGTTGGCGATAACAAAAAGTCATAATTATTAAACAATTCGAGCGTATGGCTGCGAATAAGCTTTCTCGCTTTTTGAGCTTTGGCAACATAGGCTTCGTAGTAGCCGGCACTAAGGATAAATGTGCCCAGGAGGATCCGCCTTTTTACCTCCGGGCCAAACCCTTCCGATCTTGTCTGAGCGTATAATTCTTTAAAGGATGAGCTGTTTTCCGCTCTGTAGCCATATCGAAGACCATCGTATCTTGATAAGTTTGAAGAGGCTTCAGCCATTGTAAGCAGGTAATAAGCCGGCAAGGTATAGTCTTGCCATGGAAAAGTAACCGGCTCAACTATATGGCCTTGAGCTTTAAGCTTGCCGAGCATCTTATTAAAAGCTCTAACTACTTCTTTTGATAATCCCGAAGTAAGCAAATCTTCATAATAGCAGAATTTCTTTGGGCCGGAATGCTCATTTTTTGTAATAGGATAGCTTTTACTTGAGGAAGTGCTGTCTTTTTCATCCTTACCGGCAATAACTTCCAGTACTTTTTCATTATCGTCGATAAAATTGGAGATAATGCCAATCGTGTCAAAAGAAGAGGCGTAGGCTGTTAAGCCATACCTTGACACCCTGCTATAGGTAGGCTTAAGGCCAATAACACCACAGAATGCGGCAGGCTGCCTCACTGAACCGCCCGTATCTGTGCCTAGTGAAACAGAGCACATGTCCATTTGCACGGCAACGGCAGAGCCCCCGGAGGAACCACCGGCAACATACAATGAGTTTGCACCATTCTTTACTGGTCCATAAATGGAGTTTTCACTAGATGAGCCCATGCCAAACTCATCACAATTTTGTCTGCCGATAATTATAGCATCTTCATCAATAAGTCTTTGAACAGCTGTTGCGCTATATTGTGATTGAAAGCCGTCAAGTATTTTGCTAGCAGCATTAACCTGGTGGTCCTTGTAGCAGATAAGATCTTTTATACCAACAACTAAACCGGCTAGTTTGCCATTAGTTTTAGCCGCAAATTTATTGTCTATATCTACAGCCCTAGCCAAGGCTTCATCCTCAAAAACCTCAATAAATGCATTGAGGTTACTATTATTATGAATATTAGTAAGATAATGCCTGACTAAAGAGACACACGACAGATTATTCTGCTGGATTTCTGCCTGAATGTTATCAAGCGTACCGTAAAAAGGCAATTCTGACTAGCTTTTAGAGTCGTCTTTAATGCCACCTTCTTCGATCTCATCTTTGATCTCTTTAGTAGCATCCTTAAATTCTCTTATACCACGACCCATTCCTCTAGCTAATTCAGGAATTTTCTTAGCTCCAAACAATAGTAATATTGCAAAAAGAACTATAAAAACTTCGGGGCCTCCCAACGAAAATGCGAATAGTGTTTGCATCATTCCACGATTTAATTTGAGCTGTAAAGGTAGTTATAAATTAGGTATTTTTTTCTAAAAATTGAAATTAGCTATTCAATTATGCTATTTTTCAATCAGCCAGTCTTCAGGATTTAGCTTATTGGTGCCATTTTCTTTAAACTCCCAAAGTTCGAAGTGAAGCTCTGCTATTCCATCATTAGCGGTAAATATTTTGCCTATTTTATCACCGACATTTAATTCCTGGTCTTTTGTTACATATACCTCAGAAAGTTTAGCATAAACAGTAAAATAGTCGCCGTGTTTTATAATAACTGCTTTGTTAAAGCCTTGAATTAAAGCAACTGCGGTAACCTTTCCTTTAAATACGCTTTTAGCTTCAGATGATGGACTTGTCTGAATCTCAATTCCGGGGCTGTTCCTTTCAACCATCTTAAGGACTGGGTCACGTGTGCGTCCGAATTTTTGCGAAACAAAGCCATCTGTTGGCCATGGCAGCTTTCGTCTGTTTTTAGAAAAGTCCTCAGAAAGTGCAGCTGCGTCATTATTGTTGGCTAAGGCTGCTGCTTTGGCTGCTGCTTCAGCTTCTCTCCTAATTAAATCGGTTATAAGTTTGTCCAGGGCTTTTAGAGACTCTCGTGTTTGAGCTAATTCTTTTTTAATCTGCTTTTCTTCCTTCTGTAAGTTGGCAAGTACAGTTTGCTGTGATTTACGTAAATTAACCAATGAAGCATTTTCTGATTTCTTTTCGGATATAAGCGCCCTCTTATCCTGCTTTTTTACTTCCACAGCCGCATTTTCATCCAACATAGTCTGTTGCACAGCCAATATTTGTTTTACCTGTTTCTTGCGTGCCAAACTGTATTGCTCCATGTACTCCATCCGCCGCAGAAGTTGATTGAAGGACTTGGCAGAAAATAAAAAGCTAAGTTTATCCTGGCCATTACGGGCTTTATAAGCTGAATACACCATTGCTACATACTCTCGCTTGAGCCCGGAAATGTCATCTTCTAATGATGAAATTATATCAAGGTTTTCATCAATATCTTCATCTAACAGCTTAACTTCATCTTGTATGCCATTTATTACTTTAAGGCGAACAGATATTTGGTATCTTAAGGCATTCAATTGACCAACACTGGCCTTCTTTTTAGTGGAAGTCTTCTGTAAAGTCTCAGAAGCTTCTTGTATCTTCTTAAGATTAGCGGCCCTTTCTTTCTGCAATTCCTCTTTAGTTTTCTGCTGTCCAAAAGATATGAAGGCAGAGAAAACAAAAAGAAATAAGAAAAACAGCTGCTTACTTCCGCGCATATTTAGTTGGAATATTAAAAGGGAACTTTAGTTCTTTATCCGGCGACTCCACTCTGGAATGCTCAATATTCATTTGCGTCTCCAATTGCCCAAATTCATTAAAATGGATTAAAGAAATGAAGGCAGAGAAAGGGAAGGCCTGGTTATTGATTTCCCGAAAATCCTTATATAATAGTTTAAGTGAGTTATCTGTCTTTTTCTCCGTAACCTCAACTTCTATAAGTTTCATGTTAGAGTCATCTATATAATTTTCAATCAGAATGTCATTAATGCTTTGCTTAACAATATATTTATTCCCTTCATGAGTAACAGACTGGTCTGGTTCATTTGCTTTAGGCATATTGCCCACAATCATAGATTGAAGTAAAGAAAAATCAATTGGGAAATTAAACTCTTCACCAACATCCTCAAAGCTAAAAATACTATACTCCTTAGCTACTCGATTAATTATATATACTGAGTCTTGAGTAACGATGCCACGCATGCCTTGTACACCCAAGGCACCCGTTAAATTGAACCAAATAATGCTGTCTTTCTTGATACGTACCAGAGCGGTTGCTTTCGTTGTTTTATGAGGCTCGTGAAGTTCAATTTTTGATTTTATACTCAAATAGTCGAATTCTAGTTGCTGAATATTAAGTTCAGCACGATCATATGTTTTAGTAAACATGGCCACTTTTGTTCCACAAGATGTTATGAGTGGAATAATTACAACTGTAAGGATCAAGAGATTACTGAATGATCTTGCCCTGATTAATTTTTTGATCAATGTTTTCAATGCTTTTATCTAATTCACGAGCTTTTGTCCATTGTTCAATAGCTTCGTCTGTTTTACCTAATTTATATAGTGTGTCGCCATAATGATCATAATATACTCCTTCATCGACACCGCTGGTGATAATTTTCTCGAATATTCTTTTAGCCTCCTCATAATCACCTATCGTATAATGAACCCAGGCATAAGTATCCAAATAAGTGTTATTATCTGGATTGTTCCTAATTAAGGTGACACACATTTTTTTTGCCTGCTCCAGCTTTTCACCTCGCAAAGATAGATAATAGCTGAAGTTATTAAGAACAGTATAATTATGTGGATCTAACCCCAGTACAGATTCGTAAGCCTTGTCAGAAGCATCATAGTCCTCCAACTCATTATATATATCACCGAGGTAGCTATATATGATGAGCAATAATGGTTTATTACTTGTTGCTCTTTTGCTGCCCATTTCCAGAAGTTCAGCAGCGGCTTTATTATTATTTTGGTTTTGTTGTACAATGCCATTTACTAAATATACCCACGCTTGATTAGGGAAAAGTTCTAATGCCTGATCGGCATGAACAGCTAAACTATCTTGGAGGTCCAGTTGCAGCTCAAGATTTAGAAGATTTTGCCATACAGAAAAATTAGATGGGTCAAGTTCTACATATTTGGCATAGGAGCTTATGGCCTTCGACTTAGCGACCTCTACTTCATTTTCTGTAAACAGCCCCTTTTCGATAAATGCACTATATACATCACCAGAGATCAGGTAGGCATTTTTGTCATCCTTGTGCTTTCTGGTAAGTTCATCTGCAAGTTCAGGGATAAGTAATTTTAGGTTTTGGTTGGGTAAATACACCATATACTTCATTAGCGTATTAATCTTCTCATTAAGAGCAAGCGCTTTATCTTCGAAAGCCAATTTCAGCTCTTTTTCAAAGTCTGCAAAGTTATTTTCTTTCCAATAGATATCTGCAAGCTGCAATCGTGCAGCTGAATAATTCGGATTTTTTATAAGTAGTGCTGTAAGTTGTGCCTTAGCTTCTTCTAGCTTTTTGTTGGAAGATAATATTTCCGCCAGCAATAGAACATACCGGTAATTATTGGGATACTTCGCGACTAATAGTTTGCCTTCGTTAATGGCTTCATCTAATTTATTCTGCTGTAAATACACCTTTTGCCTCTGCATTGAAATTTCTTCTGTTAATCCAAAAGACTCCTCGGCACTATTATAGGCTTGCAGTGCTTGGTCATATTTTTGAAGATAGATATATAAGGCGGCCAGATTAAATAAATAGCGGTCGGTTTTAGGTACTTCATGAATTAAACCCTCATAGCTATTTGCCGCTTCTTGCAGGTTACCCATATTTGAATAGATATCAACAGCTAATAAATAATAATACTTATTGGTTTTGTTGATACTTATGGCTCTGGAAATATGATCTGCAGCAGTGGTATATTGCTCCGTATTATTATTGATTTGAGCTAATTTATAATAAAATACGTCATTTTCAGGAGCTAGAGACAAGCACCTATTTAAAAGCTCTGTGGATTGAGAATAGTTTTTAAGAATATACAGCTTTTCTGCTTCTATGAACAGATATTCTACTTCTTGATTAATCTGCTCTTGAGTTGGGGCACTTTCTTGCTTCTTTTTTTTACGTTGGGCAAAAGCAGATCCGCTTAGCAAGATAGCTAAGGTTATAAGTATAGCGGATTGTATTAAAGTATTTTTTTTCAATTATGTATTTCTGGGCACAAAGGTAGCAATTAAAGTGCCATTCCTAGTTATTTCGTGCCTGTGCTGCCAAAACCACCTGCACTTCTTTCTGACTCACCAAGGTCCGTTACCAATTGCCAATCTGCTTGATTGTGCTCAGCAATTATCATCTGTGCTATGCGCTCACCTGCTTTAATTAGATAAGGCTCATTAGAGAGATTGACTAATAACACTTTTATCTCGCCGCGGTAATCGGCATCAATGGTGCCGGGGGAATTAAGTACTGATATTCCATGCTTGTAAGCCAAGCCACTCCTGGGCCTTATTTGAGCCTCAAACCCTTCAGGCAACTCAATAAATATACCCGTACCAACCAAAACGCGCTCTAGTGGTTCTAATAATATGTCATTTTCAACTACTGACCTTAAATCCATGCCTGCTGATTGGGCAGTTTGATATTTAGGAAGTTCGTTAGAAGACTTGTTTACAACTTTTACTTTAATATGATTCATATTAATGGCTTTATCATTTATCAATTGTCTTTAGAATATTTTTTCTTTCGATCAAATAAACCAATCCCAACATGACAACAGGAATACTAATGTTGAACGCTACATCTAGTACTGTGTTGTCGAAATGGATATAAAAACTTGCTACTACTATGGCAAGAAAGAATACTGTGTAGAAAATCATTGGCATAAATCTGTAAGGTACAGGAAAGTACTTCTTGCCAACGAGATAACAAGCGATAGTCATTGCCAAATAGGAGAGTATAATGGAAATGGCGCTACCTAATATACCAATTAGTGGCAGAAGGATATAGTTGCCTAGAATTGCAACTATTGCACCTATAACCGTGAATAGTAAGCCGAAGAGTGTTTTGTCTTTAAGCTTGAACCAGATAGAAATATTGATATAAACACCAAACAATAATTTGCCATACATGATTATGGGAACCAAATATAAGGCAGTTCGGAATTCTGGTTTTCTTAGGAATAAAGGTGCTATCCAATCTATATTTACACTCACTGCTAATAACAGTAAGAGGGCAAAAATCACAAAGTAATGTAATGTTTTAGCAAATAATTCCGGTGCCTGATTGTCTGCAGATTGTGAGAAAAAGAATGGCTCAGCAGCATATCGGAATGCCTGGATAGCCAGCATCATGAGTGCTCCCAGCTTAAAGGTCTGTGTATAAACTCCCTGATTGCTTAAACCTCCTTCAGTCCATCTGGCAACAACTATCTTATCGAGATCACTTACAAACCAGCCTGCGATACCTGTAATTACCAATGGCATGGCATAGTAGAGCATAGGTTTAAGAGTTTCCCATTTAAGTCCTAAACGGATCTGCAAAAACTCTTTTGCCAGCAGCGGTATAAGCACTAAGTTGCTGAGAAGGTTAGCTATAAAGATATATTCTATTCCAAGATTAGGGTTGTAAATGCTATCAATTAGTGGTTTTAGACTTGTTAAGTATTCGCCATTATATATGGCAGGGAAAATAATTAGAAACAATAATTGGAGTGTGATATTTGCAAGGATGGCGATGATCTTAGCTGCAGCAAAATAGACAGGTCTATTCTCAATTCTCAACTTCGCGAATGGTAAGGCAGTTATACCGTCTATTAAGATAATTGCTGCTACCAACTGGATAATAACAATTAATTTGTCCGTAAATATTGGGCCAATCACGAATGATCCAATAGCCCCTGCATTTTGGGAAATAATTAATGCAACCAATAAAGAAGTAATGATGACAACGGTAGAGGCAGTATTATATGCTGAACTACCAATATTTTTAGTAGTAAATCTAAAAAAGGTGGTCTCCATTCCAAAGGTAACAAGGATGAGTAATAGGGCTACGGATCCGTAGACTTCCGAAACTATGCCCATCTCATCCATTAAAAAAACGGATGTATGAAGCCCTACAAGGAAATAATTAATGATCCTGCCCAGGATGCTGCTTAAACCATAAATAGCGGTTTGCCCAGCAAGCGCTCTAAGCTGACTCATATTTTGATTTTGTTCTCATAAATTGTTTCCCTGAATTATTTTCCACTGAATTCAGGTTTCCTTTTTTCAAGAAAAGCAGTTGTTCCTTCTTTAAAATCATTAGTGCCACAGCAGCTTGCGAAAGAATTGGCTTCTATTAAATAACCGTCCTCCTCCGGGTTTTCGCTTGCGTTAGCACTGGTTATTACCATGCTAATAGCCAGTGGTGCTTTGGCTAAAATTTTACCCATTAGTTTTACTGCAAGAGCCATCATGGCATCCTGATCTTCTTCAACGTGATTTACAAGCCCAATTTGATTTGCTTGCTCGGCACCAATGGTGCCACCTGTCATCATTAGCTCTAATGCTCTGCCTTTGCCTATCAGTGAGGTGAGCCTTTGTGTGCCACCATAGCCTGGGATTACCCCTAAATTTACTTCAGGCTGACCAAATTGAGCGGATGCACTGGCAACTCGGAAATGACATGCCATAGCAAGCTCACAACCACCACCAAGGGCATATCCATTAACCGCAGCAATAACGGGTTTCTCAAAATGCTCTATCGAAGTGAACAAACTTTGACCTCGTTCGGAAAATTTTCGAGCATTTAGCTCAGTTAGATCCGCAATTTCTTTAATATCAGCTCCGGCAGCAAAGGCCTTTTCGCCACTTCCGGTAATAATAATTCCTCCAACCTCGGTGTTGTCATATGCTGCTTCAAACGCTGACTTTAACTCACTTATAAATTCAATGTTTAAGGCGTTTAAGGCTTCCGGGCGATTAATGGTTATAGTGAGAATTCGCTCAGAAAGCTCAAGAGAAAGTGTATTGTATGTTTCCATGATGATAATTAAAAACCAAATATACTATCCTGTAATGTAGTAAGCCAATACCTTTTAAGATATGTTGCTATTTTCAATCAGGGAAATAATTCCCATTTTGGGACATTTCTATTAGCCAAAAGCAGCTCTATTGTTAGTAAATAGCTTTTTGCTGATTTGGCATAGTTATTCCACTATACTTATTGGTTTTGGTTAGTACCAGACAAACTTCAGAACGATGAAGGATGTTTGTTAGCAGGTCCGAACGCTAGTTCGGACCTGCTTTTACCTTAAAAGTTACAATAAAGGATTTGATGCTTAGTTGGCAATTTTTCTGATGCCCTCACTATTTTTTGCAAGCCAGGATCACGAGTTGATACTG
>Ga0164313_10003097_pt1 | contig 14828 bp, 16 predicted proteins | sample GuaBasSedimGuay4_FD_113735 | JGI IMG/M metagenome (GOLD analysis project Ga0164313, IMG submission 113735) | Subseafloor sediment microbial communities from Guaymas Basin, Gulf of California, Mexico - Guay4, Core 4569-4, 0-3 cm | ecosystem: Environmental > Aquatic > Marine > Hydrothermal vents... | reverse complement strand
TCAAATCACAAAAGTTGATGGAATAGCAGGCTATTTTGATACTTTTGGGATTTGAGATCGGGCAAAGGTGGCCTGAAGCTGTGATGCATAGTTGGGGAAGTTATTTCGTCCCCGTTCCTAAGATGGCCAATAGTACATAGAGCCCTCCATTGATTCATGGAATTTTTTCTCTATCGCTTTGACTTCTTTCATCCTTTCCGGATCAAGGAATATCTTGTAAGGAAGGGTGTCTATGAGTAAAGATTTCCCTGATAATTTGCGTTCAAGGAGAAACAAGGCTTCAATGGATTTATCACAGACAGGATAGCCCCTGTCATCAAGTTTAATGGTATGATCAAATGAAACGCTGGAGATATTGTTGATATCCACCAGCATGATATCTCCTGATTTAGTGAGAAGAAGGTTGCCGACACCTGCGAGATCCGGCACATGACCCGTATCCATAATCATCTGCTTGATCTTGCTTACAAAGGTTTCAGCATTTTTGCGAATCTTGCGGGCCCATTTGCTGATTATCATTGCCGAATCATTAATACCCATGTCGCCCAACATCGAAATAAGATGATCATCATCAAAGTGTCCCCACGGTTCAATAAGTTCGCCTTTAATATACTCCTGAAGTCCGCACAGCAGGATTTCACATTTTTCGCCTTTTCTATAATTAACAAGGAATTCTTCAGGTTTGGCAAGATAATCAGGAGCCAGATATGTTGCGATGATTTTAACTCTTCTTAACTCTTCCTCAGCATCTTTTAAGCTTTTAAATTTTGTCCTGAATATCCTTAATATTTTTAAGGGCTCCGCTCTTGAATATAACTTAATTCCATTTTTAATTGTGCCTTTTGTTTCTTTTTCAACATCTCCGGGCCTCAAGACCTCCATGATATGAGAACGTAATCCTTCACGATAATACCTCCTGTAATAATATATTCCAGGAATTCTTATAAAGTTCAGATCAAGTATGTCTTTATGATTCAGGTATGCTTTGTCTCTAATATCTTTTTCAGGCATGTATAGACTTTCAGATAAATAATTTCACAAGGATAGAAGGAGGAAGGCGTATTAGTTATACGTCAACGACTGATAACGCAGTGAAATTAATTATCTGAGATGTGGCATAAGTGCCCATTTTATAAACCATGTCTGGGCGGCTTCCAAATTTTTATCCATACACAGTATGCCGCCATTCTGGAACTTGAACACAGGTTGTTCGATGGATCCGGTTATCAGGTATGAAGTCAGCCTTTGCATAAAGGGTAAATGGCCGACAAGCATTAAATTGTCGCTGATTTCAATTTTATCGGCAAAAGCAGCCACATCATCCAGAGGATTAATCCCCTTAATTTCCTGGATGCCGCCGTCCGGTTTCAGGGCTGATGCAAATATTTCTGCGGTCTGGAGCGCTCTCTTTTTCTCGCTATGCATGATACGGGAAACATTAACCCCATATTTTTTTGCAACCCCCGCAATATGCTCAACTTCTGAAATTCCTTCTTCAGAAAGACCCTTGGCAGGGTCTTTGTCCCAGGGCAAGCTCTTGCCATGCCGAACAAGCAAAAGTGCCATGATGTTCTCCTATCAATAAGTTATAAAATTTCGCTTAATCGGCTTTAATGCCAAGCTCTCTTTCTTTTTCAGCTACCGCTAACCTTGTCTTTATAACTGTATCCGGAATCAGGCTCATGGAATCGATTCCGCACTCTACAAGAAAAGTGGCAAATTCAGGAAAATCACTGGGAGCCTGGCCGCAAATACCAATTTTCCTCCCGCGGCGTTTGGCCACATCGATAACCATACGTACCATGTCTTTAACCGCTTGGTTTCGTTCATCAAAAATGTGAGCCACAAGATCTGAATCCCGGTCCAGGCCTAGAGTTAACTGTGTCAAGTCATTGGAACCAATGGAAAAACCGTCAAAGACATCGCTAAAAGCCTCGGCTGAAATTACGTTACTTGGGATTTCGCACATTACATATACTTCCAGCTCGTTTTCACCCTGGACAAGCCCGAATTCATTCATAACCCCTATTACTTTACGGCCTTCCTCAGGAGTCCGGCAGAAAGGAACCATCAGTTTGATATTGGTAAGCCCCATATCATTTCTGGCCTTGAGCAAGGCTTTACATTCAAGCTCAAAGGCTGGTTTATATTTCTCATCATAATAACGTGAGGCCCCACGCCAGCCAATCATGGGATTGCTTTCATGCGGCTCGTACAAAGTACCGCCTACCAGATTTGCATATTCATTAGTCTTAAAATCTGATAATCGTACAATCACATCCTTGGGATAAAAACCAGCGCCAATACGACCAACGCCTTCGGCCAGTTTATCAATAAAGAACTGTTTCTTGTCATCCGGGTAAGCAGTGGTAAGAGCTTCAATTTCTGTTACAATTTCTGCGATCTTTTCATCAGATTTAGCTTTTGCTTTTAGATCGTCGAAATAATAAAGAGCCAGGGGATGAATACCAATATGAGAATTAATAATAAATTCTTCCCTGGCCAGGCCTACACCATCATTGGGTATCTGACACTCAGTAAAGGCCCTCTCTGGAATACCAACATTCATCATTATATCTGTCTTTGTGGGAGGCAATGTGTCAAGATCCAGTCTATCTATTTCAAACTTCAAAAGTCCCTCATATATATTACCGGTTTCACCTTCAGCACATGAAACAGTTATCTCGTTTCCGTTTTTTATTACTTCAGAACCATTTACGGTGCCGATTAGACATGGAATTCCCAGTTCACGTGAAACTATTGCAGCATGGCAGGTTCTTCCGCCACGGTTGGTAACTATGGCGCTTGCTATTTTCATGATTGGTTCCCAGTCAGGATCAGTCATATCGGTAACCAGGACTTCACCTTTTTTGAACTCGTGAATATGGGCTGAATCCTCAATTATATGCGCTGCGCCCTGACCTATCATAGTCCCAACAGCCTGTCCTGATGCAATGACTTTGCCCTTTTCCTTCAGTACGTAAGTTTTAAGAACTCTTTTTGATGAACTTTGTGAATGCACGGTTTCCGGCCTTGCCTGTAGAATATAAAGTTTGCCCGTTCCCGCGTTAACGCCATCACCGTCCTTGGCCCATTCAATATCCATTGGCTTTTGATAATGCTCTTCGATAATACAGGTCCACTTGGCCAGTTGGATAATTTCGTCATCACTTAATATATATCTTCCGCGCTCCTCAGGAGTGGTATCTATATTTTTGACTGTTTTTTTGTCATGAAGATCTGAATTATAAATCATTTTAACTTCTTTACTTCCCACCCTTTTGCCAACAATCGGCCGCTTTCCTTCTTTAAGGGTTGGCTTGAAGACGTAATATTCATCGGGATTAACAACGCCAAGCACTACGTTTTCGCCAAGGCCCCAGGAACCTGTGATAAAAATCGCATCCTTAAAACCGCTCTCTGTGTCAATTGAAAAAATAACGCCGGATGAGGCCGCATCACTGCGAACCATTTTCTGAACGGCAATGGAAAGGTAAACATCAAATTGTCCAAATCCCTTGTCGTGGCGATAGGAAATTGCGCGGTTGGTAAACAGGCTTGCAAAACATTTCCGGCAGTTTTCAATAAGAGCATCTGTTCCTCTGATATTAAGAAAAGTTTCCTGTTGACCCGCAAAAGAGGCATCCGGCAAATCCTCCGCTGTAGCAGACGACCGGACTGCCACATCCACATCTGGACCATATTCCTCTTCCATTTTTTTATAGGCCTCAATAATGGCCTGCCTCAGGTCATCGGGAAACTCGGCATTTCTGATAATGTCTCTGACCTTCTTGCCGCGTTCCTGAAGATTTTTCATGTCATGGGTATCAAGCCCAGCCAGGGCCTCTATTACATCATTTTCAATTCCCGCGGTTTTAATCAAATACCTGTAAGCATAAGCTGTGATGGCGAAACCATGAGGAACAGCAACGCCTTTAGAGGTAAGTTTCTGATACATCTCGCCCAGAGAGGCATTCTTGCCGCCAATCAGAGCAACATCCCCGATTAAAATATCATCAAACCAAAGAATAAATGCTTTATCATGTTTATCTGCCATTTTTGTCTCCTAATCAGCTTTTAGGGTTAATTTATTAATATAAAAAAATGACGATACTGATCAACTAATAATAATATTTATTTATATCTAAACTAATCCATAAGTGTCAATATTAACCTTTCACTAATTGTAAAAGTTCACCACGGAACGACACGGAGTTTCACTGAAAATTGTAAACAATGAGTATAAAAATAAGAATATTAAATTTGAACGTAGATTACAAGTCGATCTCCTGGTAGAAAACAAGGCCATAAAAAAGATAACAAATCAGAACAAAACCCAATTGATCAATTATTTCAAAACAACTCGCTTGAGAATGGATCTATTGATAGTTCAGTGTAATTCCGTGAAAATCCGTGGTGAACTATTACCAAAAAACCAATTTAAACCAATGCCTCTAAATGTTTCTTGAGCTCCAGATAATTGGTTTTACCTGTCCCCAGAACCGGTATTTCATCCAATTTTATCACATGCCTGATATTGTGGAGAGCACTGAGACCGGCATCGCGAAGACAGGAATTTACCGATACCCGATCTGTATCCTTGACCGTAAATAATATCAGCTCGGGATTTTCCTCGCTGGGTGTTGCCTCAACTGCGATTACAGGGCCCTCTTCGTCATCACCTGCAAAGTGTGGCACTAAGACCTCTTCTATAGCGGGCAGTGAGATCATTTCACCTCCCAGCTTAACAAAGCGTTTCAATCGCCCGCAAAAGGTTAAAACTCCCTCAGCATCTTCGGATATAAGGTCGCCGGTTTTGTACCATTCTTTGCCTTTATGTTCAACAAAGGGAGATTCTCCGTCATAGTTCAGGTAACCGCTGAATACGCTTGGTCCGCGCACCAGAAGCATCCCAGCTCTGTTCCTGCCGACTTCTTTACCGGTATCAACACTAATAATTATATATTCAAGCGATGGCATTACCCTGCCGATCGTATATGGTTTTGGCGAATTTTCCATGTTGAAAGATACAATTGGCGAACATTCAGTTACACCGTAGCCTTCGAGAAGTTTTATATTCGGGCAGTGTTCATTTATAGACTTGTAAACTGCTGCCGGACATTTCTCAGCACCACTGATGACAAGGCGTAATGTTTGAAGCTGTTTACTGCTCGATGCTTTCACGATGCCATTTAAAAATGTGGGAGTGCCGACCATTAGCGATACCCTGTATTCTTCTATTAAACGTGCAATAGTCAATGCCTCGGTAGGATTTGGATTATATACTGTACGAATACCCATAGATAACGGAAGTACAATTGTTGCTGTAATGCCGAATGAATGGAATGGAGGCAGGATGCCAACCAAAACATCCTTCTCCCAAGCTGTTGCCATTGAAGGGATATCTCTAATATTTGTCATTATATTACTATGCGAAAGAGGTACAGCTTTAGGCAGGCCTTCTGAACCGCTGGTAAACAATATTACAGCGATATCATTCATTTTAGGATGTTTTAACGACGACCAGGTTAGCCTGCTCCTTAAACAGGCTGATATTTTGGATTTATACGAAATTTTTTTGCGAAGATCTTCAAGAAATATAAAGCGATCGCTCAATTGCTCCAGGTTTATTCCCTGCATTGAAAGCCTGTTAACCAGTACATTAGCGGTCAATACATTATTTACACCAATAAGATTAAGTGAATGTACCATATTGCGAGGGCCGACCGTCCAGTTCACCATAACCGGTATCTTGCCGGCAAAAAGGGTAGCCAGATAAACTGTTGTAGCTCCTGCCGATGCAGGCAGCATAATCCCTATATGGCTGCCGGGTAAAGACTTTATCAGGGGTTTAAGCACCATAATTGCAACAATAATATCGCGATACGTCTTTTCGCCGCTTACCTGATCTGCAATGATAAGTTTGGAAGGATTCCGTTTTGCCTGGTTTAAAAAAACCTCAGTTATCGTACTCCCTTCGGCTACGGTTAACTGAGTGTTTGAAGAAGGTTGTCTAAGCCACCTCTGACTCGCTGGTTTCAATGGCACATTATCAGATGCCACTCCTTTGCCCATTGCAGCCTGCATTACATCCCAGACAGTATTCAATGAACCAGTATCAACCTGGGAAAACCCGAATTCCTTTTCCAGCCATGCAATTACTTCTGCAACGGCAAGACTGTCCAGTCCAAGGTCATACGCCAGATGATGATCTTTTTTTATGTCTGTCTGCCCCGTAAATTGCCCCAGAAATTCAATCACCAGTTTCTGTGTGGTTTCAGGCACAGCATCGGTCTTCCAGTCGATCTTTACATGCTCCGGCTCAGGGCATATCCTAACACCACCCTTCTCATAGAAAAGATATGGGACATAGGTATTTCGGGAAGCATCGGCATTGTAAAAATCCTCTAAAAAACGGTTCATGGTAATCCGGTCTGCTGTGCGGGGAAAGTTTTTTGGTTCGACAAATTCAATTTGTACCGGCCTGCGCGGCATGAAAAATAAGCCGTTAAGAAAAAGATACTTCAGGCCCTGCTTAAGGTTAAACATAACATCCGGATTCTTGCCTGAAGCCCAGCTAAAACTGCTTCCCCATAAGCCATTCTGACGTACCAGAACCACACGGACATCTGGAACCTGTTCCAGAATTAGTTTGACTGCGCTGGTTGCCCGGATTTCTTCCATGAAACTCCTTTTGAGGTGGCCCGCAGGGTAGAGCAAAAAATTCCCATTGCTTCGAATATGTTCAATACTTTCCGAAAGCACTTCTTTAATAACTGTGGAAGCAGCACGTCCTGCTCTAGGAATATCAGGGATCAACCTTGCTCCAAAGCGTTTGCTTATCCATGCAAGCAAAGGATTAGTTAGCCGGAATTCAACGGCAAGTGAGTGCGGGAAAAAATTTTTGTGCAAAATAGAAACTATGATGACAGGATCTACCAATGCAGGATGATTCGGCAAAAAGAGAATGCTGCTTTTTCCCCTTGATTTTATATCATCCAGCCCTTTTATTTTGATGCTGTAACGAAGCCTGATTAGAATTTTAGCTAACAGTCCCAGCAATTTATTCAATAGACTATATTTTTTCATTATTTCTTTCTTCATCTACAAAATATAATAAAGTTCCGCCTGCAATAAAGAATAGCGAAATAGACATAATACTGACTCTTGACGCGATATCACTGCTGTATCCCATATGTCTGACCATAAGGCCGATTAATCCCATGAAAACAGGACCGATGACCGCTGCAAATTTTCCAAGCATATTATAGAAGCCAAAGTACTCGGCTGATTTGTCCACAGGAATTATCTTGGCATAATAAGAGCGGCTTAATGCCTGTATCCCGCCCTGCACCATACCAATGATAATGGCAAGAATATAGAATTCAATTTTGTTCTGCATAAAAGCGCCCCATATGGAAACAAAGAGATAAACTCCAATTGCTATAAAAATTGAACGCCTGGCGCCTATCTTGCCCCCAAGATAACCAAATCCTATGGCGGAAGGAAATCCGATAAATTGTGTGATAAGCAAAGCAACTATTAAATCATTTGATTCAAAGCCGATTGAAATTCCATAATCTACTGCCATACGTACTATTGTGTCCACCCCGTCCATATAAAGCCAGTACGCCATAAGAAATATGAATATGGGCTTCAGGCGACTGACCTGATGAAAAGTTTCTTTTAACTGGACAAAGCCTGCTTTCACCATATTCACGCCGGATACAGCATCTCTGCTCACAGGTTCTTTCACAAAAATAAAGAGCGGTATAGAGAAAAACGCCCACCAGGCACCAACGCAAAGGAACGAAAATTTCACAGCTTCTCCGGCATCAGCAAATCCAAATGTTTCAGGCCTGAGGGTCATCCATACATTTAAAGCAAAAAGAAGGCCTCCGCCCAGATATCCCAGCGAAAATCCCAACGCAGAAACAAAATCCATTTTCTTTTTTGAAGCAACACCGGTTAATAATGAATCATAAAAAATGTTTCCTCCCGAGAATCCGACAGTTGCAAAAACATACAAAACAACGGCTATTGGCCAGTTGCCCTTTGAAACCATATACAGGGACAAAGTCATAACCACGCCCATATAGGCAAAGAACATTAGAAACTTCTTTTTTGATGTTCCCTTGTCGGCAATAGCTCCAAGTATTGGTGCAAATAGAGCTACAAAGATACCGCCAATCGAATTTGCCATCCCCAATCTTGCTGTACTCACCGTGGCATCAACACCCGCACTCCAGTATTGCTTAAAAAAAATCGGGAAAAAGCCAGCCATAATTGTAGTGGCAAAGGCCGAATTGGCCCAGTCATACATGCTCCATCCGAATATTGCTTTTTTGTCGTCTATCTGCATTTTTAATCGCTTGTCCATATCCCGCAAAAAGCGAAGCTCCATTAATATCCAATTTCTTAATCTTGAGACTATCTTACCCTTCTGATCACAACCTGGCCTTCTGCCTCTCCCTTCTTCACCGGATGTTGTCTTTTCAGCCATGTTATAAAAAAATTACGTCGCGGGCTTGCGCAGGCTGCTTTTTGAAAGGTGTAATGCGCCCGGACAACGCAACACGAAACCCAACAAATCATGCAGCATGGATTTTCGTTCAGACACTACTTAAACAAATCTAAATGTGTTCCTGTTCGAATGAGGCAAAGTTCGCTTCCTTTTATACGATAAATGAGCAACCAGTCAGACTCAATATGGCATTCTCGACAGTCCTTTAATGTGCCTTTGAGTTGATGATCTTTATTTCGTGGCGGCAGTTTTTCAGCATTGGCCAGGCGCTTAATAATATTTTTCAACTTGTTCGCATCTTTATGGCGTTTGATTATACGATCAACGTCCCTTTTGAACTGTGTGTCGCGTTTGATTGATCTCATTATGTTTATATCCCGAGATCATCAAAAAGTTCTTGAAGTGTAGAAAATGCCTTCCCTTTGCCTTGTCTGGAATTTTCAATAGCTTTCATGGTTTTTTCATTGGGAACGTGGAGTTCAAAAGGTAACCCACGTTGGGCAATAACCTGCCTGTAAAACAATTCAAATGATGTTGAAACTGATAATCCAAGGCTTTTGAGTATCTTTTCAGCCTCTTTCTTGACCTCGGGCTCTATCAATGCTCTGGCGCTGGCTGTTTTTCTTGATCCCATACTACCCTCCTTTGTTGATATCTATGTTAAGCGATTAGCTGTTAGCCATTAGCGTTTAGCTCTAAAAAATCAGGGCATTAGGTTAATTGGAAATAACACCCAACAGGTGAGAATTTGTAATAGTAAAAACATTTTGCAATCATTAAACTAATTGCTAATCGCTCAATTTAGGTTAGTATAATATAGCATATTATATGCTATGATATGTGGAAGTCAAGCAAAAGGAATGTAGTGCAGCAATTTTCATTTTGAATCTAAATTTAGCATTTAGCCCATTAAAAATATATGAAAACATGGGGAAGTGTTTTTTTAGCGGTATTTTCTGAGTGAGATAAAGCTATTCTCAACTTTTCCGTGGGATTTTCTGCCGAAGATGTCAGCTCAGCAAGTTCTTTCATCAGTTTGTCAGGGTCTTTTATTTCTACGGAATCTCCGCTAAAAAAGTCATTATGTCTGGGCGGGCCGTCAGGATTATGTCTGAACAGTTTGTACACAACGGCAATATCGGTAACCATGGCAATAAAGCCAGACCCAACGGTACTGAATTCCATCATAATCCATGCAGCGCAGTCTTGAAAAGATCCTTTGTAGTTCTGCTTTATCAAAAAGATCATAATAGAGTCTTGCCGGCTGAAAATATTCCTCTGTCACCATCGCGAGAAGCTATGTGTTTTCTTTTTCGATCCAGCGAATAAACGCAGAAGAGTGTATTCCGTATTTTTGCCTTATTTTCTTAGGAATGACGATCTGCCTTCTTTAATCAAAAAAATTACAAGGAAAGCAAGAAATTATTAATGCCTGGTTCTTACTTTTTTTGGAAAACCATCCTTGCAACAGTTTTAATGATATATCCCCGGTTTATTCCACTCCTCAGAATCCGCGCTTTCTCGGCGTTTACAGTGAGCCATACCAAGCCGCGATAGGGGATATGTGGCTTCATTCTTAAAGGCGGTTTCCTGTTGACCATAACCAGCTAATTTGGTATGGATTTTTAAGCAAATCCCTTAGGAAAGGAAAAGGTATAAGAGAAGCAAAGACACCTTTATTAAAGAAATGCTTTTTCAGCATGCCATCCAATTATATCGAAAGCATAAATTAAGCCTGGGGAAAGCCGCAGAACTTGCCGGATATACCCGCCTGGAATTTATCCGGAAGCTTCAAGCGGAAAATGAGCCAATCTTTGATTACGATGAAGCGCTTATTGATGAAATGATTAACAGCACTAAAACCACCCAGCATATTGTTTAAGAATAACATGTATGAAAGTTGTATCCAAGCCCACAAGAATGGGAGGAAGGTTTCAAAACGAGGAGGCGATCACCATGAAATGTCATGTGTGTGGATCTACAATGAAATCTATGATCACAGATCTGCCCTTTAAATTAACTGAAGCAAGCATTGTTATTTTGAAGAAGGTACCCGTCTTGCAGTGTGACGGTTGCAGGGAATACTTAATAGATGACCCTGTATTGGAGCGTGTGGAAAAAACTCTTGAGAATGCAGACGTTGCGGCAGAAATAGAAGTGCTTAGGTATGCGGCTTAAATTCGCCTAATTAAAGGATCAAGACGTAGAGGTAGAAAGAAAATGGTAAGGAGCGCTGTCTTCAACAGTTCTCCCTGGATATTCCTTAACTTTTACAACAGCCTATCAGTTCGGGGAGTCACTTGTCCTTACAGTGATGATTTTGCCCCCGATTTGCTCATAAACTGCAAAAGGAACTTCCCGTGAATTTGGAAGACATTATTGACGCGATAAGGTGCGATAGAATACGCATTACGGACCATGCTGACGAGGAAGCGCAATCAGATCGGCTATCCTTCGACGAAATCTTAATGACTGTATTTCAAGGTGAGATTATCGAGGAGTATCCAAGCGATAGACCATATCCGAGTTGCCTAATCTATGGTAAAACTTTCAGGGACGACCCAGTGCACAGCGTTTGGGCTTACAATCAGGAAAACCATTGGGCCGTCCTAATTACTGTGTATCGTCCCGATCCAAAACTCTGGATCAACTGGCGAACAAGGAGACCAAAAGATGCTACCATTTGATAAGTGCCCCGTGTGCGGTGGCGAAATGGTCGAAAAAGACGTTGAGAAACTTCTGCGTGGTGGAAAGCACACTGCGGTATTAAGTGCGCGCGCTGAAATTTGCTTGCACTGTGGCGAGCGACTTTATTCCAAAGAAGTTATCAGCCGTTTTGAGCAAATTCGATCCAAACTTATGCGTCAAGAACTGGCTGATTTTCAGCCGATAGGGCAATCATTCCAAGTTTCCAGCGAATACTTGAATACGCGATGCTAAATGACAGATGCCTCTGAGGACAGCGGTTTGTTCGGTATTCGGTTTGGTCGGGGCAAGGTGGTTTTTTGTTGACCATAACCAGCTAATTTGGTATGGATTTTTGAGCAAATCCATTAGGAAAGGAAAAGATATGTTGACAGAAATGCGACTACAAATAGACGATTCTATCCTGCTATCACTGAAGGAAAGCAAAACCACCCCGCATATTGTTCAAGAGTAAAATGTATAAAGGTTGTATCTAATGCCACACCGATTATTTCTTTAGCCACGATAGGCCGGATTTCGTTACTTCATCAGTTATTCGGCAAGATCTATATTCCATGAGAGGTCTATTATGAGCTCAAAATCGATAAGATATGAGGAACTGCTGGATCTTGAAATAAAAAAATTGCCAGGAGAATATTTACCTAATCTTCTCCAAATTGGCGGTAGTCCCTACAAAGCAATGCAGGTTTGGAAACATCGCCCTGTTTTGCTTTGTAAACACCTGATTTTTCGCCATGTGTCGCCAGAAGCTATGATATGTAACTTGTTGAAATTATTGACCTGCACTGTTTTGTAGGGACTACCAATGATTGTACTTAACGCCAGCGTGCACGAGGAACGTCCATAAGATTATAAATTTCCTTTGAAGATATGCCAAAACTACTGGAGATAATTCATTACCTAAAGCAGGCAAAGGAGAGAGTTTGCCAGGAGGTATATCAGTGAATTCACAAACCAAATATAAGGATGAGATTATTAAGGAATTGCAGGATATACCTGATGAGGATATGCCAAAACTTCTTGAGATAATTCATTACGTAAAGACAGGTATGAAAGAAAGCAAAAAAAAGGTTAGAGTTAAAAATGGAATATTTACTCCACATCCTGATCCTCATCGGCATTTATGTCATTCTTTCCGTATCCCTTAACCTCATTACCGGATATGCAGGTCTTTTATCTATTGCCCACGCTGCCTTTTACGGAGTGGGTGCGTATGTAGCTGCTCTATTAGCCCTGAAGCTCCATAGCCCATTTCTCGCTAATATAAGCTGTGCCGTGATTCTTTCGGGTCTTTTAGGGGCCTTGGTGGGTATCCCTTCGCTCCGCATCCGTGACGATTATTTTGCTATTGCCACCTTTGCCCTCCAGGTAATAACCTTCAGTGTCATGAGCAACTGGGTTGCCTTTACCGGCGGCCCCATGGGCCTGCCAGGTATTCCGCAGCCCACGATTTTCGGCTGGAAGATAGCTACTCATTACGATTTCCTGATTGTTGTCTTTCTCCTTTGTATTATCACTTTATGGGTATCTCACAAGATTGTTACTTCTCCCTTTAGCCGTGTGCTAAAGTCCATACGTGAAGATGAAATATTTGCCCAGGCCATGGGGAAAAACGTGGCATCTTATAAGGTACTGATATTCGTAATTGGCGCCGGCATGGCTTCTGTTGCTGGCGTGATGTATGCCTATTATATAAGCTTCATTGATCCCACCTCGTTCACCATCATGGAGTCTATCTTTATTATCTCAATAGTTATCATCGGAGGGGTTGGTAATATATGGGGTTCTGTTCTGTGAGCGGCTGTACTGGTTATTCTTCCTGAGGCTTTGCGCTTTTTAGGTATGCCGAGTTCAATTGCCGCTAACATGAGACAGATTATTTATGGTGCTCTTTTGGTTATTTTTATGCTCTTCAGGCCTCAAGGCTTTATAGGGGAGTATGCTTTTAAAAAATAGTGGGGACTGAACCACGAAGGGCACGAAGGACACAAAGAATGGAATTCGATAAATTATCAAATCGTATTATTGGATGTGCATTAGAAGTTCATCGGCATTTGGGACCAGGGTTACTTGAGTCAACTTATGAACAGTGTCTTGCCCATGAGTTAAAATAGGAGACATACCATTCAAAATGCAATATCCACTTCCTGTAGAATACAAAGGCATCAAACTTGATTGCGGGTTTCATCTGCCTAAAAAAAACTTTCAAACTGAACTGAATAAAATATGGGAGCTTTTCCCTGAACTTGAGCAGCGAAAAAAGCAAAACTCGGGCAAATTGAGCGGTGGGAAAAGCAGATGCTGGCGATAGGAAGAGCCTTGATCAACAGCCCCAGACTCCTTCTTATGGATGAGCCGTCTCTTGGTCTTTCACCTAAGCTGGTAACTTTTATGATGAACCACATCCGCAAGATTAACCGTGAATTCGGGGTAACCGTCCTTATCGTGGAGCAAAAAGTGCGTGAGGTGCTTGAAGTTTGCCATCATGTTTATTCGATAAAGCTGGGCAAAATCGCTTATTCCGGAAAGCCGGAAATTATCAAAAACGACAAGGATAAGCTGAGAGAGCTGTTTTTATAAAAGCAATCGGCTGCCTATTCAACGATCTAAACAAAACAAGGAGTAACAGTTCACCGAAGACAAAATATATGACGGAATTTCTTGACGTCATAGGGGTAATATCGCTACGCTTGTCACAATAATCCGTAATTTTGTGCAGTATACAATATTTTAGGATGGTTATTTCAAGCAAGGTTCAAGTAGTCTTTTCCAAACAACATGCGCCATGGAATAATCGGAATCCTTCCTGCCATATATGGTGTATCGCATGTGGAAATACAAAGAGGTCTGGCATTGGGATGATCTTCCATAAATGATTTTAACCCTCTGAGATTGCCGGATTTGACTACCGGTGAAGATTTGATTTCAATTGCCCACAAGACATCGACTGATTCTACTATCATATCAACCTCTGCTCCATGGGAAGACCTCCAGTGAAAGATCCGAAAAGGTTTTTCAGCATAATGAATCAGGCGATGGGTCTCCAGGATGACAAAATGCTCGAACAGCATTCCGTATACGCTTGACCCTTTTACTGAGGATATGTATGTTCTACCGTTAATGGCGTTAATAACGCCGATGTCGAAAAGATAGTATTTGGGATGCATTACTAACCTTTTTCGAGCGCTTTTCAGGTATGGCTCAAGTTTTATCGCGACCAGCGTGTCTTCCAGTATTTCATAGTAACCTTTTACGGTTTTGCCACTCACTCCTGTTTCCCGTGAGATGGTTGAGAAATTGACAATTTTTCCACTCTGATCGGTTGCCATGTCCAGAAACCGGCTAAATGCACCGATATTTCTGACAATTGCCTCGTCAAGAATTTCCTCTTTTAGATAGATCTGCACATAGGATCTTAATGTTCGAAAAGTATCTTCCAGGCTTTCATCGACTACAGGCGGAAGCGTACCTCTAAGGAACGTGGACGAAATAACTTCCCCAACTGACCAATCAGGTACAACGATTGAATAGAATATTGACTAAAGAATAAAAAAACAAGTTTTCTGAAAAAAGTTAAAGACATATTGGTTACAAAATG
>Ga0164313_10003096_pt1 | contig 14828 bp, 8 predicted proteins | sample GuaBasSedimGuay4_FD_113735 | JGI IMG/M metagenome (GOLD analysis project Ga0164313, IMG submission 113735) | Subseafloor sediment microbial communities from Guaymas Basin, Gulf of California, Mexico - Guay4, Core 4569-4, 0-3 cm | ecosystem: Environmental > Aquatic > Marine > Hydrothermal vents >... | reverse complement strand
GGCCGGAAGCCTACCCTTAAGGAAGCATTTGACAAATTGTATGTGGACGGCGATATTGAAAAAGAGCTGGCGGCCTTGAAATCTTCACGAAAAAGTAAAAATCCACCACCGGTTCAATGAAAAAGCATCAAATTAACCAATAAACCCTATCAGGATCAATAGAATATGACCGCAATTTTCATCGTTGCCATTGTTTTTGGCGGCATTGTTTTGAGTGTCGCCATTGTTTCCGGGACGATTCTAATGGGTATGCGCATGCGCCACGGAGGCATGTCCAGGCAAAGCCGGCAGGATCAGGCCAAGGAGGCCAGCGTGATACAGGATCTGTATCAGGGCTTTCTGGAGATGGAAAAACGCGTGGAGAGTCTTGAAACGATCCTGATGGATCAGCATGGGAAGGATCGACGATCATGAGACGATGGAGGTTAAATACCCGGCCATTATATCGTTCCCGGGATGGACTTGTTCTGGGCGTCTGCCGGGGTGTGGCAGACTATTTTAATCTCAGGGTGCTGTGGATACGCGTGTTTGTGATTGCCACCCTGCTGGTCAGCGGCATCTGGCCCATGGTTTTTATCTATTTTATCGCCTCCCTGCTGATGAAGCCGGAACCGGTAAGGCCCATTGAAACTGAAGCGGAAGCAGAATTTTACGACAGCTATATATATTCACGGAAAAAGGCTGCCGGGCGCCTGAAACGACGGTTCAAGAATCTGGAACGGCGCATCCAACGCATGGAGGATACCGTTACATCCCGGGAGTTTGACTGGGAAAAAAAATTCCAGGAATGAAATCGTTTGAGACGCGTTTAATAACAACGGTGGTACCACGATAACAACCGAACGCTTTATTCTCAATCAACCCGTTTGAGTACTATAGCTGTGCGCGTCGGCAGGTAGAGACTCAGCTGTTCTGTTTGCACATTTTCTTCCAAACCCGATAATGTCAAATGTTCCTGATGCGGTGTGAGCCGACCGTGGCCGCCGTATTCTGGGCGATCGCTGTCGAAGATCAAGCGATACTTGCCCGGTTCAGTTGAAATCGTGTAATCTGAATAAGATCGGGTCGGGTGAAAATTGAAGGCAAAAAGCAGCCCTGCTCGTTGAAACACGATAACCTTGTTATCCGAGTGCTCATGAAGCAGAATAATTTCAGGTGCAACCAGGACACGAAACGTGTTTGACAGCCGTAGCATATCCCGATCAAATTGGCCGAGATAATGGTATTTGAGCCGATGGTCATCCACCAGGTGCCACTGACGCCGGGCATATCTATAAGACCAATCGTTTTCTTCCCGCGGAAAATCAACCCATTCCGGGTGGCCGAACTCATTGCCCATAAAATTCAAATAGCCGTTTCCAGCACTGGTAAGTGTAATCAAGCGGATCATCTTGTGCAGGGCCATACCTCGATCGATGACCATATGATTATCATCGACAAGCATATGGTCGTAAATGGCCGACCCCATGAGGCGGAAGCAGAGTGTCTGATCCCCGACCAGCGCCTGGTCGTGGGACTCGGCATAGCTGATGGTTTTTTCGCCGGGTCTACGGTTGGTGAGCTCGTACCAGAGGCTGCCGATGGGCCAGTCTTCATCCCGTGTGTCTTTGACCAACCGGATCCAGTAATCGGGTACGCCCATGGCAAAGCGAAAGTCGAACCCGGTACCGCCCGCGTGTGCCGGAAGGGCCAGGCCCGGCATTCCGCTGATGTCTTCGGCAATGGTAACGGCATCGGGGCGTAGGGTATGCACAAGCGTGTTTGCCAGCCAGAGGTAGGTTAGGGCATCTTCGTCCACCGAGGGGTTATAATAATCGTCGTAGGAGAGAAACGATTTTTCCAGGCCGTGATGGGTGTAGAGCATGCTGGTCACACCGTCGAACCGGAATCCGTCAACGTGGTATTCGTCCAACCAGAAACGGCAGGAGGAGAGTAGAAAACGAAGGACCTCGGTCTTGCTGTAGTCGAAACACCGGGAGTCCCAGGCACGGTGAAATCCCCGCGGACCCCTGTGAAAATACTGGTAAAGCGTGCCATCCTGGCAGCTGAGCCCTTCAACCTGGTTGGAAACCGAATGGGAATGAACCATATCCATGATGACAGACAGCCCACCATCGTGGGCTGCATCGATGAGGGACTTCAAGTCCTCCGGGGTGCCGAAATGGGAGGATGCGGCGAAAAAACTGGATACGTGATACCCGAAAGAACCGTAATACGGGTGCTGTTGAATGGCCATTAGCTGCAGGGCGTTGTAGCCGGAATCAATGATGCGTGGTAGAATATTTTCTTTAAATTCCAGGTAGCTGCTTATTTTTTCGGCTTCCTGCGACATGCCGACATGGGCTTCGTATATATATAATCCCTTGTTGGGGTCACATTTATGGGAAGCCCGCCATTGAAAGGGTTCGGTTGGAAACCAGACCTGTGCGTTGAATATCAGCGTGTCCGGGTCCTGGACAACCCGCCTGGCATAGGCCGGGATGCGGTCACCGCTCCCACCGGGCCAATGAATTCTCAGTCGATAGAGCATTTGGTGTGCCAGGGCTTCCGGCGGCAGTTGGATTTCCCAGACACCGTCAGGCCCGACAGGTTTCAGGGCATAGTCGAGTTTCTCCTGCCAGCCCGTCATTTCACCGATGATGGATACTGCGGTGGCATTGGGTGCCCACTCCCGGAAAACCCAGGCATTGTGTTTAAAACGAAGCCCGAAAAATTCATGACCGGAAGAAAACGCAACCAGGTCGGCAGAATTGTTCAAAAGCCGCCGTTCTATTTCCAGGTTCTTTTTAAGCCGCCGTATGATCGCTTTTCGATAAGGTTCCAGAAAGGGGTCGATCTCAAATAGCTGCTTCAGGGAATCGGCAATATATTCCATAATGGCCTCAAATCAATGGACGCTGGAGCATTTTTTCGTAGAGGTCCGAATATTGACCGGCCGTTACGGCATGGTTGAATAATTCCAGAGCCTGGGACATGATCCGCTGAATCTGCCGGTCTTTTGTCTTTTGAGGGAGATTGTAAAATCGCATGGCCTGGTCAATAGCCCAGTACAGGCCGCCGGCATCAAAGGTTTTGAACAAAAAGCCGTTACCGGTGTCGTTGGTTACATCCAGGTCAGCGATAGTGTCGTGAATGCCTCCCGTATCGTGGGCAATGGGCAGCGAACCGTAAATAGGGGCGATCATCTGGGGCAGCCCGCAGGGTTCGAAACTGGATGGCATCAATATAAAATCGGAAGCGCCATAGGCCAGGTGCTCCAGGTTTTGATTGAAGTCGCATACGGCAACACGATCCTGAAATTGATGAAAATTAACGATGTCTCTAAAATGTTTTTGATACGCACCATCGGCGATAAAAACCATTTCCAGGTTCTGGTCATAGTGGTGTGAAAGTACGGCATAAAAAATTTCAGCCAGCAACTGACAGCCTTTCTGAACCGGATCCAAACGGGAGGGCCATAAAAATAGCGGTGCCTTTTGATCCTGAACGAGTCCCAGCATCTTTTGAAGAGACAGTTTGTTTATGCGTTTTGATTTCGCCTGTGTGCTTGACGCGTAGGTCTGTTTCAGGTGTTTGTCGGTTACCGGATTATATGCGGGGTCGGGAGCGTTGAGGATGCCGGTGGCACAATTGGCATGCCATTTATTGAATAATTCTGTTTGCAGTGGTTTGTCGATAAAAGGGTGCCGACCGTCCACTATTTCTTTCAGGAAGGTGGGGCTTACCGTGTTTACAAAGTGAGCGGCAAACACACCGCTGACCAGAAAGTCCACCGGATTGTTATCCCGGCTTTTTTCATATTCGGAGGCCATTTTTTCGTAATAGAGATATTCCCAGAAATAGGCCGCATCGATACCCCGGTCTTCGATGTGGGCTAAAAGGCATTTGACCGTGTGGATGTTGTGTATGGTGAAAAGACAAGGGATCCCGGCCTGTCTGGACATGGCCGGGATCAGCCCGGTCATCCAGTCGTTGCAGTGGATCAGATCCGGGCGCACTCGAGGGACGATGTTGTTGATGACCTCCCGTTGAAAAGCCAGGGCCATTTTTGTGTTTTCACCGCCGTAGCTGGAATAGACACGATTCAGGTAAAAAAAGGCCCGGTCTGCAGCCAGGTGGACGCGGTCGTCGGGCATGATACTGCGAATTTTTTTCTGCTCCTTTTGCAGAAATGGTGCGAGCTGCTCCTTGAAGATAGCGCGGTAGTCGGGCAGGGCTACGTGCACGTCGACGCCCTGGTTGAACAACGCGCTGATCAGGGCCGCAGAAACATCCGCCAGTCCACCCGCCTTTGCTGTCAAGTAGTTGGAATGGTTACCCATGCGGTCCGGCAGGTAGGTGACTTCCGGGGTCACGATGAGAACACGGGGTTTCTTTTTGTTTTTCAACATAATCGTATTATATACGGCAATCGTGTTATCTTAGGCTGTTTGTGAAATTCCAAAGTGGAATTTGTTACTTGGCATTTGGGATTTCCCCGGTAACGAGGTTAAGCCCATGATATCAGCCCGGGGGTAAACTTCAGAAGATCGTCACCCCTGGGTGTCACGCGGACGGTACAGCCGAAACGTCCAGAAATATCACAGGCCAATTTGATATCGTAGCTGTATCGGCCACCACCCAGATCCTTATGGACGGCCATGATCTGAGTCCGGCCGGACGAAAGCGTACCATCTGGCTTCATGTTTCCGTAGTACAGTTCCACATCGACCTCTTCCGGCCTCAGTTCCCCCAGAGACACCTCCGCTGAAACCAAAAAGGATTGGCCGACACGAAAGTAAGATCTGTCCCTGTCGAGGGTGATTGGTTTAATCTGAACATGCTTCCAATGGGACTTGATTCGTTCCCTTTGGGCCAGCAGCCGTTTGGATTCCTTGGCACCGTCAGCTGTGATGGTGTCATGGGTGCTTATTGCCGGCCGATAATAGGTTTCGGCGTATTGGGCAACCATCCGGTGGGTGCAGAAATGATCCATGGCCATTTTCATGGATGCCTTCATCTTCTCGATCCAGTCGTTGGGTGCGTCGCCGTTTTTTCTATTGTAAAATGTGGGGATGACGTCGTTTTCCAGGATGTTGAAAAGGGCCTGGCTGTCCACCAGGTCCTGGTAATCGTGGTCCGAGTACTCCTCGCCCCGCCCGATGGCCCATCCGGTTTCTTCATTATAGCCTTCGCACCACCAGCCATCCAGAACGCTGACATTGAGGACGCCGTTTACCGCGGCCTTCATGCCGGACGTGCCGCTGGCCTCCAGCGGCCTGCGCGGGGAATTGAGCCAGACATCAGCGCCCTGGACCATGTTTCGGGCAATTGAAATATCGTAATCTTCTAAAAAAATTATGCGCTGTCGAATAGACGGTTGTCGGGAAAAAGCGATGAGCTGTTTGATAACCGCTTTGCCGTCTTCATCCTTGGGGTGGGCCTTGCCGGCAAAGATGAACTGGACCGGCTGGTCCGCCGCATTGATCATTGCTTCGAGACGTTCCTTGTTCCTCAGCAGCAGGGTCGCCCTTTTGTAAGTTGCGAAACGACGGGCAAACCCGATGGTCAACACGTCAGGATCCAGTGCGCCTTCAGCAGCCTCCATCACGTCCCGGGGCGCATTTCGCCGATCATACTGCTTAATAAGGGCTTCCCGGCAGGCTCGAACCAGCCGGGCTCGACTCATTTGCCGGGCCTGCCAGAGCTCTTCGTTGTAGATCTGGTTGATGCCCAGGGACACATCCATCTTATGTTGGTGCAGATACCATTCCGGTCCCAGATAGCGGTCGAATAGCTGGGCATTTTCCACAGAAATCCAAGAGGGAATGTGCACGCCGTTGGTGACGTGGTGAATGGGGATTTCGTCTTCGGGCCACCCCGGCCAGACATGTGACCACATCTTGCGGGCCACCCGGCCGTGCAGCCGGCTAACCCCGTTGTGGTACTGTGACAGACGCAGGCCCAGCACGAACATGGAGAGCGGCGCATCGGCACCAGCCCCTTCCGCTTGACCCCAGGCGATGATTTGATCGGTGGTTGCCCCCAGGCACGCCTGCAGGGGTTCCACATAAGGTATAACCTCGGATTTTGGGAACGCATCGTGACCGGCGGCAACCGGGGTGTGCGTGGTGAATATGGTTGTCCGGGGTACGATTTCAAGGGCTTCATTTAAACCGATGCCGTATGTTTCCTTTACCTGGCACAGCCTCTCCAGGCCGCAAAAAGCCGAGTGGCCTTCATTCATGTGGATTACCTGGGGATGAAGGTCGAGAGCATGCAGGGCACGCAGGCCCCCAATGCCCAGAAGCACTTCCTGGGCCAGGCGTTGCCTGGGTTCACCGCCATAGAGCCGGTCGGTGACATTACGGATAGCGAGCGGATTGTCAGCGATGTTGGTGTCCAGCAGGTATAAGGGAATGCATCCAACCTGAATTTTCCAGACGATTGCTCGGATTTCCCCGTCCGGGCCGGTTACAGAGACCTTAACCTCCTTACCGGATGCATCCCTGGCCAAGGATACCGGCAGATGAAAAATGTCCGTGTCCGGGTACTCTTCCTGCTGCAAGCCTTCGTGATTGAGGAATTGATGAAAATAGCCCTGGCGGTAAAGCAGCCCGACGCCTAAAATCGGAACACCCAGGTCGGCTGCCGCTTTCAGGTGATCACCTGCCAGAACACCCAGGCCGCCCGCAAAAAGAGGCAGGCTTTCGTGAAGGCCGAATTCCATGGAAAAATAAGCAATATTTTCTTTGTGTTTTCCAAGGCCGGCCGGGTCAGTGATCTTGGCCGTCACCTCCCGATCGAATTTTTTTCGGATGCGTTCCAGGTGGGCGAGATATCCATCATTTTCAGCCAACTCTTCAAGCCGCTGTTGCGGGACCAATGTAGAAAACAGGATGGGGTTGTGGCCCGATTTCCGCCACAGACCGGGGTTGACGCGCCGGAAAAGTTCGATGGCGTCGATATGCCAGCACCACCACAAATTTCTGGCCAGGGTATCTAAAAACGTAAGCGGTTCCGGTATTGCTGGAAAGACCTGATATGTTTGTAAACCGTTCATAAATAATTATCCTGTATTGGCTGTTTCCGCGTGGATTGGGGACAGATTGAACTTTTTTTCGACAGACAAGCAACACAATCGTTAAACGCGTTCAATTTATAATGGTTGTATTGATAATAGCAAAGAAATAAATCGATTAAAAGCCTTGAGAGTGATCAGGATTTCAGCAGTCACAATGATAAAACGCCCAACTCATGCGTCAATGAGTGTCCAGACCCTTAAAAGTTCGCTGACGCCCCAGGCCTGGGCATCACAGCCCCGCTGTCGGTGGGGTGCATCGCCATCCAGGATTTCCGGCACATGTCCCACACAGCCGGTGTTGATCAGGTGTGTGCTGCTGCCAAGCCAGGCAAGGGCTGTTTCTCTGGATGCTTGTTCATATACCCTGAACCAGGCCTCACAATAGGATGGAAACAGCCAGGTCCATGCCGTACCGTTGTGATAGGCGGGTTTTCTGCTTGAATCTTCGTTGCCGGCATACCTTCCCCAGTAGGGTGTTTCCGGCGTGTTGACCCGCCGGCCGTTGTGAACAATCTCCAGCGGTGGTTCTACCGTTTGATCGTCCAGGCTGCGAATGGCGCCCGGGACGAGCAAACGTTCACAGGCATTGAGGATGCTTTTTTGGATAGCCCGATCCGGGAGCGCATTAAGGGTAATGGCCAACAGTTGGTTGGGCCGGAGGGCATTGTCGGGAATCGCCTGTTCGGCAGAAATTCCAGGTGACGCATGGAGGCAGTCGCTAAGGTAATCGTCGTCCGGCAGGTAAAAGTGTTTTAAAATGGCCTGGCCGACCTGCTCGGCTCGGCGACGCCACTCAGCAGCGCCCCCGCGGTTGTCGATTCGTGACAGCAGTTCAAGGGCCGCATGCCAGAGCGCCTGAATCTCAATGGGGTAGCCTTGGCGCGGTGTTCCCGCCGGCTGATTGGTATCCATCCAGGTGAAGTGTGCCGGACTGAATATCAGGCCGGTTTTCGAATCCATCCGGATATTGTTGGGTGTTCCGGCCATCAACGACCGGGCCAAGGAGATCAGTACGTCACGTAAAGACCGCCCCCCGCAGTCTATTTCAAAAAGCGCCTCGCCTTTTTCAGTTCGGGCCAGATCGGCGCAAACCGTGTACAGCCACAGCGGTGCATCCGAGGTGTCACGATTACCGGTATCCGATCCGTGGATCATATTAGGGATGGTGCCGTCTTTTTCAAACCTGGCGAACTGTTTGACAATGGATATGGCTTCATCTGTTTTTCCGGCGGCAATCAGGCCCCTGGCGACGATCAGCGTGTCCCGCCCCCAATCGAGAAACCAGGGGTACCCAGCAATAACCGTAAGTAGGTCGTCCCTTTTAACAACATATTGATCCAGTGCAAGGCGCATGGCTTGCGGAATGGTCCGGCTCGCCCGGTTGTCGTCAAAGAATCCGACCCCATTGTCGACAAGAGCGCCCGGATTGGTACAGTCATTTTTTTTCCGGGAATCGGGAACACAGGCGGTCATCACCTGGGACTCACCGCCCAGTAGCCGGGCGGTAAAGAAACCGGGGCTGAAAAGATCGGAATCAGGATCCTGGCCGCGCTCTTCATCCCGTTGACGGTGAACCATGTAATGCCATTCCGCCTGAGGAACAAAACGTCCTTTAAGGGCGCTTACCTGCAATGGGTGGCCAGGGTTCGGGTCAAACACGAATCCTTTTTTAGAGGGCATCACACATTTTTTCCAATGCGTTTCCGGTCCGGTGAAGGCTTTGGTGGTATCGTGAAAATTCCTGTATTCTATATCCGGGCGTAGAATCAGGGTGAGCGGTTTGTCATCTGCCAGACGTCCGTAAGAATTACCGGCCGGATACCGGAGGAGGGTCAGACGGGTCATATTTTTTCCGGCAATCATTTCAAGACAGAGGGTGAGCCGGACGTGCTCGCCATGCCCAGTGGGAATCTTGTGCTCCCAGCAGCCGGTAGACGAATAGTCAAAACCGAATCGTTCGAGTGTTTGCGGACCGATTTCCTGCGAATACCCCTGAAAAACAGTCCATCCCCGGCACCGGGTGAGCATGACCCGGCGGTCTTCAGGATAATGTGCATTAAGGTTAGCGGCCAGCAGGCCATCATAACGGCTTTCCAGGCGACCCCAGAGAACGTGTGAACGCATCATGGACCCCAGCCCGTTTGTACCCAGCAGAAGCCGGTTATTTTCCAGACCGTTTTTTTGCCGGAAAAGGGTTTGTACGCGTGCATTCTCAGGTTTCGAAAGGTACAGGATCGAAGCCTTTGCATGTTTACACCCATCCGGGCCAAAAAGGGTTAGGCGCAAACGGTAACGGGTATGCGCCCCGGGCGTGTCAACGGGTAAAACAAGAGCAAAAAAAGAGTCGGAAGATTTCCTGAAGCTTTGTTCTGCAGAAAGGACTTCGTCATTCTGCCGGGTTAACAGGCAATGGAACGGTATGGCCGCCTGAATCATAAGAAAATATCCGGGCGGCAGCATGACTTCCCGGCGAAGGTCGCGGGGCCAGTGCCACAAGATGACCCTTGACGCATCGCTCTGCCGGTTCATTTGCCGGCAGTATGTCAGGGGGTCGTTCTCAAAACGGCTGACTTCAGAGCCGAGATCAATGCCATGGAGATCAGCATTGCCCCGGTATACCTTTAATATTTCAATAACTTTGTTTCGCAGACGCTGGCAAAGGACCTGTTCGGGCACCTGGAAATGGTCGGTGTCACCATCAATCATCAGCTTCAGATCCTCCCGGTCCGCAGTCAGACACAAGGACTCTCCGGGGGCCAGTACTAATTGCCGGTCGGTCGCCACCTGTTCAAGGTTAATTTTCCGCCCGCTAAGAAGGTCATGAACAGCGTACGGCAGATCAAGTGTTTCCCCCGACCAGCGGGCAAGGGCCGGGTGTTTGTCATCCAGGTTGATCAGCACAAGCAGTTTTTTTCCGGTGCCGGGATGATAACGCGTCAGCCCCAAAACGTTACCGTCGTGCACCGAAAACAATTCCAACCGGCCTTCGTGAGAAAAAACAGGGTGCCTTTTCAGGAGCCGGTTCAGCCGGCCGATGTGGTCCACCTGGTTGTCGGGTGCTCCCCAGTTAAGAGAAGGGGAATCATGAACATTGATTTTTTCCGCGGCAAACCATTCTACGCCATTGGCAAAACCGAAGGCACCCTGAAAAGACAGCAGGGCACAAAGCGAAGTCCGCATACGGGCATAGGTAGGTGATGTCAAGGCCAGCCGATTGTTATCGTGGGTTTCGGCAAAATGAACCGTCAATCCATCGTTTTGAGAAATATCTGCAGCCAGTTTTAGGTAGGATTCAACCTGTCCGCGGTCGTAGTTTTGGAACAGCTCGGAATAGGCCCAGTTGAAATTGGCACGGCTGAGCAAATTCCGGGTAACGCTGACTTTTCCACCCAATCCCTCCAAAAGAAAGATGGTGCCGGGAAACTGGCTTCGGACGCGGGCGATGATATACTGCCACACCGCCATGGGGATCATATATCCGGCATCACAACGAAAACCGTCCACCCCGCGCCGGCACCAGGTTAAAAAAATATCAGCCATATAGCGCCAGAGATCTTTTTGCGTGTAATCAAGCCTGGTCAGATCTGCCCAGGTGATACCCCAGGCCCCGGGAACTTCTATTTTTCCGTCCGGGTTGCGCACCAGCCAATGGGGATGGGTGGCGTGAAGGTTGGCGGCCCAACCGGTGTGGTTGATGGCAATGTCCAGAAAGAGTTTGGCGTTGCGGTAATGTACCGCGTCCACAAGTTCTATAAACTGCTCCAGGGGTGTGGCCTTGGGGTCGAACTCGGCCAAGGCCGGGTCGACGGCGCTGAAACTCAAGGCCGCATAAGGACTGCCAAAACGACCCATTCTGGCGTAGGTCGTTGGTGTTGGATGGATGGGCAGCAACTGGATGATTCTGCAACCAAGCGTTCCAATGATAAAATCCAAGTCTGATATCAGGCTTCGGAAGGTGCCCGATGGTGGGATAATAGTGTAGCCGGCCTTATCCAGAGTTTCGATTGTTTTTTGATCAAGATCGTCAGGAGAAACCTGTCGGTGTTTGTTAGGCCCGAACTGCCGGACAAATGCGTTGTAAAGCGTGTTACCGCAGCAAGTTTCGGCGGGGTCGACAGAGATGACCAGATTGCCGCCGGAAGGCCACACCGGTTCCGACACGTGTTCGGGAAGAAAAAAACACTTGGCCTCAAAGAGACCGATCTCGGACAACCCCAGAAGGATCAAATAGTTACCGTTGGCATCCGGATGCATGGGGAGGTCGAACCAGTCGCGTCCCAGTAAGGGGGTGTTGTTATCGACATGCTTGATGATTTCCTGTCGCGTCGCGGATGCATGACCGATATTGGTGCGAACCCAGGCCCTGCCGGTGCCGGCATCCGGCAGATCGATTCTCAGTGTGATTTCGAGAGTATCACCCTGAACCTTACAGAGGTGTATACCGGGTTCAGGATTCTGGGTAAGGTGTGGTTCGGGCTGCATGCGGCCTCATTTTCTTGAGTTTCTATTGAGGTATAAAGCGACTTCAATAAAATTGTCAATCAAACAGAAAGTTCTATTTTTATGTTCTTTGTTAGCGGGAGGTGGTGGTTCGCCCGGTTCAGCTCACACGGGGCAGACAGAAAGAACCGGACAGGGTGATTGGCGGGAAACCCGGTCGGTTGTGGAACCCGCAAACAGGGTCTCGATCAGGTTGTGCCCTCGAATTCCCAGTATAATCAGGTCAATCTGGTTAAAAAGGGCGTATTTTGTAATTTCCTGGAAAGGTTTGCCTGCCAGCATGATCAGTTTTGGATGACACCAGTTGTAGGACTCTTCAGGAATCATGCGGTGCAGCAGCTCTTTTTTTTGGTCGTAATCGGTTGTTTCCACAACCTGTTCCTCGCCGCTTTTCAGCAAGTCATTGAATTCGGTAGTTTCCATGACATGCACCAGATGGAGTTCCGATTCAAATTCCTGGGCCAGGCTGAGTCCGTACTGAAAGGCCAGGTTGGCGTCTTCAGAAAAATCACAGCCAACCAGTATCCGGTTGAACGCGGGGGTCTTGTTTTCCAGGTTCCGGACAATCAAAAAGGGGCAGGAAAGCGAGCGCATGAGCCTGCCGGTAACCGATCCGAGGATGACCCTTTTCAGTCCTGTCCGGCCCTGGGTGGCGGAAATGACCAGGTCAATCTCTTTTTCCGTCACCAGTTTTGAAATTTCGTCGGCAGGGTGACCGACCCTAAGCAGTGCTTCCCACTCGAAGGCAGCGGCTTGCATGTTGCGGTTTATCTGCTCCATGGCAAAAGCAACGGTTTTGTCCTGAATTTCGACAGGTGCGAACAAAACCTCGCCATAGGCTATGGTGGACGTCAGATCGACAATGTGGCCAATGAATAGTTTGGCATTGAACTCTTTGGCCAATGCCGCTCCGTAGGTGATGGATGTGTTGGAAAGGTCTGACAGGTCGGTGGTGCAAAGGATATTTTTAAAGTTGATCTTCATTGGACGTCCTCCTTTGTTGGCATTCAAACCTCGGAAACAAAGACACACTGGGCGTAGAAGCTCTCTCTTAGCTTTCGGCAAGGCCCGGAATCAACTTCAACAAACAGGACAACTGGATAAACAAACAATAATCATATTTAATGAATTTGTCCAGACTTTTGAGCCCGCCGGGAACGAACAGGGCCAATGCTATTTAGATAGATTTAGCCCTAGATTTAGGAAAACAGGACATCTTCCTCGATTACGGAGCCCTGCTTTATGACCACCGGTTCACCGGTGCGGTTCTGCATGACGACACGCCCCCTGATCTGCACATTCTCTTCAAAAAAGAAATCACCTTTTATTTCCAGCGATTCGCAGGTAACCAGGCTGGGAATACCGTGTTTAAACCGGTCGTTGTACAGGTCAATTTTTCCGAAATAGATCGGATCGAGGTGGATCTGGATACGGTCAAGGGTTCTGGCGGGATTTTTCAGAATGTGGAAGGCAGGGGTCAGGACATAGCAATCTGATTGGATTGCCATAAGGTCATTGCATTTTTTGACCGGATGAAAGCGTTCGTCCGATATCCTCACCGCCATGGCATTGTCAAAAAGAGAGATGGCGGATCCCATGGCGGTTTCGATTTGATACACTTCAGGGCTATTGCTATTGCGGGGATCAACCGTTTTAGGGTTCAGGAGAATGGGCAGGTACATAGCGCCGTGTTCCTGAATGAGGGTATATAGGCGGGACAAGTTCACCCAGATGTTGTTGGTGTTGAAGTATCCGTAGCGCCGGATATCCTGAAATGCCGTGATTTCGTTCTCGGGGCACTGGGCAATTTCCCGCAGGACGAGGTTCCCGTTTTTGTGGCGGGCGATGTGGCCGCCTTTGCGGTCCGCCGGTGTGCGTCGGGCGATTTCCATCATAAATGGGAACTCTTTGGAGGAAAAGTACCCCAGGAGAGTGGCATTCAGGGTTGCGCCGAGGTTGTCCGCATTGGAAATAAAAGCGTATTCGATACCTTTATCCAGCAGCTGTTCAAGTAAACCCGATGCATACAGGGCGATATAGATATCGCCATGGCCGGGCGGGTTCCACTCCAGGGTCGGGTTTTGCGGCCAGGTGGCCGGGCTGAAATCATCCCGCAAAATTTTTGGAAATTTATTTTGAATAAAATGGAGTGGCTCAATTGAACTCGAGATATTTCCAATAGCCCGCCGCGTGTCTGCGTGGGTGTTGAAGGAGTTCATCAGGACGAGGCAGGCCCCGCTTATTTCAGCCTGTCGCAGCTTGATCTCAAGAAATGAGCGGCCATCCTTCACTTTCAGGAGCGATTTGGCCCGGGTCAGGCCCATGCTGGTTCCCAACCCGCCATTGAGGATGACAAGGGCCGATTTATTAAGGGATTCGAGACCGACATCCTTGTACCGGACCAGTTTTTCAGCCGCTTCGATCTCTTCGGGCGGTAGCGGTTGGATGTCGCGCTCAGCCAGCAAGCCCGTCTCGCCGTTGAGGACCTGGCGGTAGTAGTGCGAAAAGGTTTCGATGACCGACGGTGCCAGACCCGCCGCTTGCATTTTTTCGACAAAGGCCGGCAGATGACCCTGTGAATTTATTTTTTCCATTTTTTTAAATAACAGGTTCAATCCACCCCATGGGATCTTCTAGTTTGCCATACTGAATATCCTGGATGGCATCGAACAACCGCTGGGCAACCGGGCCGACACTACCGTCTCCGATGGGGATAACCTGGTCGCCATACTTGAGTTCACCTACAGGTGAGACGACCGCGGCCGTTCCGGACCCGAATATTTCGGTCAGTTTTCCCGAAGCCTGGGCCTGCATGACTTCGTCAAGGCTGATTTTTCTTTCGGTGACTTTCATGCCCCAATGCTCGGCCAGCTGAATGACGGAGTTGCGGGTGATGCCGGCCAGAATGCTGCCGCTCAGCATGGGGGTGATAATTTCGTCGTCGATGACGAAAAAGATGTTCATGGAACCGACTTCCTCGACATATTTCTGCTCCACGCCGTCCAGCCAGAGGACCTGGGTGTAGCCTTCATCGTGAGCCTTGTCCCCTGCCAGTAGGCTGGCCGCATAATTACCCGGGGTTTTAGCCTCACCGACGCCGCCGCGTACCGCCCGAACGTGGTCTTTTGATACCATAATTTTTATCGGGTTGAACCCTTCGGGGTAATAGGCGCCCACGGGCGACAAGATGATAAAAAACCGGTAGGTGAACGAGGCGCGCACACCCAGGTACGGGTCAGTGGCCACAATGGTGGGCCGGATGTAG
>Ga0164313_10003095_pt1 | contig 14831 bp, 4 predicted proteins | sample GuaBasSedimGuay4_FD_113735 | JGI IMG/M metagenome (GOLD analysis project Ga0164313, IMG submission 113735) | Subseafloor sediment microbial communities from Guaymas Basin, Gulf of California, Mexico - Guay4, Core 4569-4, 0-3 cm | ecosystem: Environmental > Aquatic > Marine > Hydrothermal vents >... | reverse complement strand
GACGAAGGCAGCTATAAAACCATTGGCTGTTCATTTGAATTCGGCGCCCTCGTTGACGGTACGCACCCCTCCACCAAGGCAAAACTTATGTATGAATACCTAAACTTTTTTGGAGATATTGTTACGTCAGTACCGGATGATCACATCCCGGATGCAACAGCATCCATCGATAATATGTACCCCAATCCCTTTAATGATCATACAACGATCAGCTTCAGCATAGCTGAGGATATGGATGTAGCAATTGATATATACAGCATCGATGGCAGGAAGGTGGCTTCGCTGGTTGACCGTAACATGAAAGCCGGTGAGCACAGCATGAACTGGGACGGAACTGATCTGAATGGGAATGCCATGAACAAGGGTATTTACTTATGTACCCTGAGAACCAATTCAGTAATTACCACTAAAAAGCTTATTCGCTACTAAAATATATGCTGGTCTTTTAGTATTTTGTAGCATTTTAGAAATATTGACATTTAAACCATAAACAAAACCAACAATGAAAACAGCAACGTTTGTAAGGTCATTCTCAGCTTTGCTTTTTGTGTGTTTACTTTTTGCTTTCAATGGTAAAGCGCAAAAAATCAATTATCCTGATAGCTGGTCGCATCAGGGATTTAACCTGACATCAAGCGAAAATACAGGCGTACGTCTGATCCATTCAGTGAATGATTTCAGTTTCAGTACGGCCACCATAAATGGTGAGGAAATGACGCTTGTGCATATGCCCGGGAACATACTTCCTAATGAAGAAGGCGCCCCGAACCTGCCCGGGGAAGGCAGATATATAGCCATTCCCAATGGTGCAACAGCAAGTCTGAAGATCACCAATATGCGGGTAGAGACATTTTATGATGTCGATATCGCTCCATCACCCCGCATCCCTTTCGAAAATGATAACAGCCCGGTACATTACGAGAAGAATATGCAGGTGTACAGTCAAAATGCCTTTTATCCTGCAGAACCTATTAAGTTATCGGAGCCTTCAAAAATTCGTGGCCTTGATGTGGTCATGCTTGGGATCACCCCCTTCCAGTACAATCCTGTTAGCAAGGAGCTAAAAGTTTTGCGCGACATTGAAGTTGAGATCTCCTTCGTAGGAGGTGACGGCAACTTTGGGGATACCCGATACCGCAGCAGGTGGTGGGATCCTATCCTGGCCGATGCAGTCATGAATTTTGAAGCACTGCCTGTCGTCGATCATAACCGAATATATGGCAACAACAAGGGCGGTGACGGATGTGAATACCTGATCATCACCCCCGATGGATCCGATTATGTATACTGGGCTGATTCCATTGCCATGTTCAGGAACAAGCAAGGGATACTTACGCAAGTGGTTACATTAACAGAAGTTGGTGGGAACACAACCTCCGACATCGAGTCTTTTGTGAACAATGCCTATACCAACTGGACCATTCCGCCATCAGCGGTATTGCTGCTGGGTGACTTTGGAACCGACATCAACAAGAATGTGATCTCCCCCATCTATAACAGCTACTGCGCCTCTGATAATATTTATGCCGATGTAGACAATGACCACCTGCCGGAGATGGCATTTGCACGTATAACTGCAAATGATTCCAGCCAGCTGGCTACTATGGTTACAAAGTTCATCGAGTATGAAACCAATCCGCCAACAAACCCGGATTTTTACGACAACCCCATCACTGCCATTGGCTGGCAAACTGAACGCTGGTTCCAGATATGTGGAGAAGCTGTTGGAGGATATTGGAAAAATGAGCTTGGCAAAAACACAGTCCGTATCAACGACATTTATTCCGGATCGCCAGGAAGCGTATGGTCAACAGCAACCAACACCTCCACGGTAGTTGATTACTTCGGGCCAAACGGTCTCGGATATATTCCTTCAGAGCCGAGTATTCTTGGCGGCTGGACGGGAGGGAATTCCACTGCCATCAACAACACCATCAACAACGGTTGCTTTATCATGCTGCATAGAGATCATGGCAGTACTACTGGATGGGGAGAGCCATCATATAACACATCCAGCATTAACGGATTGACGAATACAGAGCTCACCTTTGTTATGTCTATTAACTGTCTGACAGGAAAATACAATATGTCGGGCGAATGTTTTGCTGAAAAATTCCATCGATATACCTATAATGATGAAAATTCAGGTGCACTAGGTATTACAGCAGCATCAGAGATATCATACTCATTTGTGAACGACACCTATGTGTGGGGATTTATCGATAATATGTGGCCTGAATTCATGCCTGATTATGGTACTACATATCCGCAGGATTATGTAATGCCGGCCTTTGGAAATGCAGCAGGAAAGATCTTTCTTGAGCAGTCGAACTGGCCATATAATACCGGTAATAAGCAGGTAACCTATCACCTGTTCCATCACCACGGAGGGGCTTTCCTCACCCTGTATTATGAGGTACCTATGAACCTGACAGTCGTGCATGATGGTGATATCACCTTCGGATCAACTGCCTTTGAAATTACTGCCGATGCAGGATCATTGATCTCCCTTTTCTACAATGGGGATATCCTTGCCACTGCTACGGGTACGGGAACACTTCAATCCATTACGATCCCGGCTATTCCTCTCGGAGAAGAGGTTTCGCTTACTATTACAAAGCAGAACTATTTCCGCTATGAGCAGCTTTTACCTGTGCTTGACCCATTGACCTCCAATTTCATGGCCGACCTGACTACAGGCTGCCAGGGTGAAGCCATTAACTTTACTGATTTAAGCGTGGGAGACCCCATCTCGTGGCTGTGGACTTTCGAAGGCGGCAGCCCGGCAACATCTACCGACCAACATCCGCAGGGTATCATTTATAGTGGCCTGGGTGACTTCGATGTAAGTCTGGAAGTAAGCAGTACCACGGGTACCGCTACATATACCAACACGGATTATATCTCTATCGTTGATAACATTGTAGTGACTGCATCCATCACAGCCTCCACTGAACATATTTGCCAGGGTGATGAGGTTACATTTGACCTGCTTGAAACCAACGGTGGACTGAACCCTGTTTACCAATGGAAACTTAATGGGGCAAATGTTGGTGACGGAAGCACAACTTTCGTTACGAGCAGCCTCGAAAATAATGACCAGGTTGAATGTGAAGTAACCTCATCATATAGTTGTGCAGCCGTAAACCCGCTGATGTCTAATCCTGTTATTATGACTGTCGACGGTGTGCTCCCGGTTACGCTGACCATAAATTGTGATACCAACGTGATTTGCGAAGGCGAACAGGTAATCTTTGATGCCTTCCCGGTAAATGGTGGAGACGATCCACAATACCAATGGATGCTTAATGGGGAAAACTGTGGAACCAACGATCCATATTATATAAGCTCTCTTCTTGAAAATGGAGATATCGTCAGCTGCAAGGTTTACTCAAATGCTCTCTGTATCGTTGGCGACAGTGCAACATCTGACCCAATCACAATGACGGTAATGATTGAGCCGGAACAACTTTCCGCTCCTACAGGGCCAACATATATTGACCTGCATTCAGTACAGACAAGTGATTACGCAACCATTGCAGATCCGGGTGCTACATCCTACGTCTGGTCAGTTAGTCCGGTAATAGCATGGGAAAATATGGAAATTACATTAAATGCCATGACGGTATACTGGGCGGAAGATTATATGGGCGAGGCCATGATCCGTGTTTACGGAGCCAATGACTGTGGTGATGGTGAGATTTCGGATAGCACCGTCGTGATCATCGACAACACAACAGGAATTGACGATGCCGGTTCTGATCTGGGAGTAAGTATATTTCCAAATCCCAATAGCGGAACATTCAAACTGAAGATCTCTGGCGTAGATCAAGAGATTATCAGTTACAGCATCCGGAATAGTATTGGTGAGCAGCTTATTGCTGAAGAGCAGCTGCACCTGAGCGGAACCTATGAAAAAACCATCGACCTGACTGCATTTTCAGAAGGCATCTATTTTCTGATAATTCGTAAGGGCGATACACTTATCACTGAAAAAATTATTCTACAGCAATAAACTATGGTGTATATCTATGAAAATGATTGACTTGCATTTATTTTTGTATGTAACTTTTATATATTTGCACCCGTTGAGTTAATATTCGTAGCAAAATCAAATTAAACAATACAGCAAAAAATGAAAAACTCCATGCTCTTTAAACAAGCAATTACATTGTTTCTTGCCACATTCCTCCTTATCTCTTTCAGCTATGCTGACGAAGTAAGGTATAGTGACAGTTGGTCTAGCCAGGGCTTTACCCTGACCGCTTCCGAGAATTCCAATGTACGTGTAATTCACTCCGTGAACAGTTTCAGTTTCAACCCTGCCAATATTAATGGCGAAGCGATGACGGTGATCAACATGCCGGGCGTTATGCTTCCTAATAATGAGGGGGCTCCTAACCTTCCCGGTGGGGCAAGGTATATTGCCATGCCGGTAGGCGCCACCGCAAAGCTGAATATTATCAGCATGCAGGTTGATACCTATCAGAATATTGACATAGCACCAGCGCCTCGTATTCCTTTCGAAGATGATGACAGCCCATTATTTTATGAAAAGAATATGGCCATCTACAGCCAAAACGCATTTTATCCTGCCGAGCCTGTGATGCTATCAGAGCCTACCTCCATCAGGGGGGTAGATGTTGTAATGCTTGGAGTAACCCCATTCCAGTACAACCCGGTAACCAAAGAGCTGCAAGTTTTTCGCGACATTGAAATAGAAGTTGAGTTTGTTGGTGGCAACGGACAATTTGGTGAAACCAGATACCGCAGCCGCTGGTGGGATCCGATCATGGCCGATGCGATCATGAACTTCGAATCACTGCCAAAGATAGATTACAACTGGATGCATGAAAATGGAAATACCAAAACCGATGGTTGTGAGTACCTGATCATCTGTCCAACAGGAGACGACTTTGTTACCTGGGCAAATACTATTGCTGATTTCAGGAATAAGCAGGGGATCCTTACCGATGTAGTTACAGTGAGTGATGTTGGCGGGAATACAACTTTTGCCATAGAATCATACATTGATGATGCATACAACAACTGGGGAATTCCTCCTTCAGCCGTACTGTTGCTGGGTGACTACGGCTCAAATATGGCATCCAATATTATAGCACCCATCCATAATAGCTATTGTGCTTCTGACAATATTTATGCTGACGTAAACGGCGACAACCTTCCTGAGATCACTTTTGCCCGTATCACTGCAAATAATGCCGATCAGCTGGAAACCATGGTCACCAAATTCATCGACTATGAAACTAACCCGCCTACAAACCCTGACTTTTATAACAACCCTATCACTGCTATTGGCTGGCAAACTGAACGCTGGTTTCAGATCTGTGGTGAGACCGTAGGAGGATTCTGGAAAAATGAAATGGGAAAAGAACCCGTTCGTATCAATGACATTTATTCCGGAAGCCCGGGATCAACATGGTCAACAGCCCAAAATACCGGGACGGTTGTAAACTATTTCGGACCTAACGGACTGGGATATATACCCGCAGCACCAAATGCACTTGGCGGATGGACCGGTGGAAATGCCACAGTGATCAACAACACCATTAACAATGGATCGTTCATCATGCTTCACCGCGACCATGGAAGTACCACAGGTTGGGGCGAGCCTTCTTATAATAGCTCAAATATCAATGGGCTGAACAATGAAGATCTCACCTTTGTGATGTCGATCAACTGCCTAACAGGAAAATACAATATGAGCGGGGAATGCTTTGCTGAAAAATTCCATCGCCATACCAGTGGGGGCGAAAATGCCGGTGCACTGGGAGTTACTGCTGCATCTGAAACATCATATTCCTTTGTAAATGACACCTATGTTTGGGGATTCATCGACAATATGTGGCCTTCTTTCATGCCATTATATGGAACCGAATATCCTCAGAATTTTGCTATGCCGGCTTTCGGTAACTCATCAGGAAAATTTTTCCTGCAACAATCGAACTGGCCATATAACACCGGAAATAAAGTGGTGACATACCACCTGTTCCACCATCATGGCGGTGCCTTCCTGACTCTTTATTATGAGGTACCAACAGACCTGACCGTTCAGCATGAAGCTTATGTCACTTACGGTTCAAATGTTTTTGAGATATCTGCTGATATGGGATCACTGATATCCCTTTTCCGTGATGGTGAGATCCTGGCAACTGCCACCGCCACCGGAAATATGCAGGCAATACCGATACCCTCAACATTGCCAATGGGAGCCGACGTTACCTTGACTATAACCAAGCAAAACTTCTTCCGTTATGAAGAAATTCTTCCTGTGGAAGACGGCCTCACAGCAAATTTTGAAGCCAATATAACTACTACCTGTATCGAAGGCAGTGTTGATTTCACTGACATGACGCAAGGCGATCCTATTTCATGGCTCTGGACATTTGAAGGTGGCGACCCGGCCACATCAAGCGAGCAAAACCCGCAGGGTATCTTTTACGGCACAGCAGGTGCTTTTGACGTGACCCTTGAGGTAACCAGCGCCAACTCTACCAATACTTATACCGATGAAGATTATATCAGAATACTCGACAATGCCGAAGTAACTGCCCTTGTTACTCCTTCCAGTGCAATGATTTGCGCCGGCGAAGAGGTGACCTTTGTAGTAGAACCTGAAAATGGCGGAATAACCCCTGCCTTCCAGTGGAAACTAAATGGTGTTGATGTCGGTGACGGAAGCGACACCTATGTTTCTTCCAGCCTGGTCGACAGTGACATTGTATCATGTGAGCTGACCTCCTCACTGCTCTGTACCGCATCCAATCCGGTTATTTCGAACGAAGTTATTATGACCGTAAATGAGATCGTTCCCGTGGGTGTTGCCATCGAAACAGCCGGCCTCGAGATCTGCGAAGGCAACGAGGTTGAATTTACTGCCATCCCTGAAAACGGCGGCAGTACTCCGGCTTATCAGTGGAAAATCAATGGTAATAACGTCGGAACAAATGATGCTGTATTTGTTTCCAGTACCCTTGTCGACGGCGATATTGTTAGCTGTGAATTAACATCCAATGCCAATTGTATTACAGGTAATCCTGCTTCATCGAATACCCTTGCCATGAGCGTGGTTGGTGAACTGCCTGCAGGGATAAGCATTGAATCTGACCTTGATGATATTTGCGAAGGTGAAGAAGTGATTTTCATAGCAATGCCAGTAAATGGCGGCTCGGAACCGGTATACCAGTGGAAAATCAATGGTGAAAATGCCGGTGATAACAGCAACACATTTAGCACTACTGAGCTGAATAATGATGACGTGGTAAGTTGCGAAATGACTTCCTCATTCACATGTGCGATCAATAACCCTGCTACATCAAATACTGTTAGCATGAGCGTTAATCTTTTGCCTGTTGAAATGACGACCCCTGACGGACCTGCTTTTGTTGATCTTTACGTATCATCAAGCAGCAGTTATACCACAAGCATTGATCCTAATTCAACAACATATACATGGTTTGTCAGCCCCGAAGAGGCATGGCAGGAACTGACTGTCGATATGCATTCTCTGAATATTACCTGGGACGAATCCTATAAAGGACAGGCAAGCATCGAAGTATTCGGAACCAACGACTGTGGCAATGGACCCGTCTCATCAACACTTGAAGTTTCTATCGACAATACTTTTGGCATTGGCGAGAATGAATTGAATGTTGGTGTAGCAGTGTTCCCGAATCCCAACAATGGCACCTTCACCGTGAAGCTTTCTTCTGAAAGCAATGAGACTGTAAAACTCAGCATCAGAAGCATCGTTGGTGAAGTTGTTTACACTGAAGAACAGATCACTGTGAACGGGGAATTTGTAAAAACTATTGACTTAAGCAATTTTGCGGAAGGTATTTACTTCCTCATGTTGGAGAACAACAACAAGGTTCTTACAGAAAAAATTATTATTCAGAAATAAGCTCACCTATAAAGACTTATAAAAACCATTCCCGCTTGGGGATGGTTTTTTTTTATCTTTGTACAGCCAACCCTAGCAATCATTTGGTTGTCTGTTAAAAACAATACAGGCCAGGCATTAACCATACAAGGATATACTTATGAAATCAATACTACATTACAGCATTCTAATTCTGTTTGCATGCATCATTTCATCTGCTGCCGTTGCACAGAAAGAAAAAGACAATAGCATTGAAAAGCTCAATACACGCGTTGATAATAATGGATACTGGAGAAAAATGGCCGAGAAAGGGCTCACCACCCTGAACCCCATGGTTGATGTTCCTCAGGCAAAGTATACCGGATCAGCCATGAAGACCAGGTCTTCTATTACACTTGACTCGCCGGATGTACCTGTTACAACAGAGAATAGTTTCCAGAGTGAAAACTCGATCTTTATTGATCCTACAAACAGCCAAGTACTCTTGAATTCGAATAATTCAAGTGCCAACCCATATCCTCCCTCCTATGGCGCCAATGATCTGTATTCATTCGATGGCGGTTTCACCTGGCAGGGAGAGATTCAGGGAGCAGGAGTAGATAATTCCGGAGACCCTGCTGTAGTAATAGGACATAATGGCTGGTGGTACGTGAACCATATCATAAGTGGTTCGACCCTGGGTCAGCAGCTGGCATATTCCCAGGATCAGGGTACGAACTGGTCGGTAGTCACTATTGATGCCGGGACAGGATCATACGTACTCGATAAAAATCACTTCTGGATAGATAATAACCTCAGCAGCCCCTATGAAGGGAATCTCTATTGCGCCTGGACCGATATTTCAGGCCCCAATAATAATGATATTGGCTTTTCATATTCTTCTGATGCGGGCTTAAGCTGGTCATCAACAGTTAATATCAGTTCGGCAATAACCGCCGGCAGTCATTGCCAGGGAGTGAACATCAATACAGGACCAAACGGAGAATTGTATGCAATGTATGCCGTTTATGATGCCTGGCCCGGAGATGAAAATGCATATGGAATTACAAAATCCCTGGATGGAGGAGAAAACTGGGACCCTGCCACAAGGATTCTCGAAAACGTAAGGGGTATCCGCAACACTGAAACATCGAAAAACATGCGCGTGAACTCCTTCCCTTCCATGGCAGTAGATAACAGCAATGGCTCCTACAGCGGAAACCTCTATATGGTCTGGGCAAATGTTGGTGTACCCGGCATTAATGCCGATGGCGATATCGATGTATATATAATCCGTTCTGATGACGAAGGCGACACCTGGAGCACCCCTGTTAAGGTAAATCAGGACGCGTCCGGAATGGGTAAAGAACACTATTTTCCGTGGATCACCTGCGATCCGGTAACCGGGAACCTCAGCGTGGTCTTTTACGACGACAGAAATGTTGGTAGCAACGAATGCGAGGTATTCTGTGCCAACTCTTTTGATGGTGGAGATACCTGGGAAGACTTCAAAGTGAGCGATGTGTCATTCACCCCCTCACCTATTCCCGGCTTTGCTTCAGGGTATATGGGAGATTACCTTGGAATCACTGCTTTGGATTCATATGTATATCCTTGCTGGACCGATAATCGTACCGGTTCCACCATGACCTATGTATCGCCATATAACATTAATACGCTTTCCAGGCCCTTCAACCTGGTAGCTATCCTGGATGATCAGACAGGATCTGTTGACCTTGAATGGTATTATGACGAAGAACCCGGGTTTACACATTTCATCATATACCGTGATGGAACAGAGATCGATCAAACGACCGACACAACCTATACCGATCAACTGCCTGATTACGGGGCATATACATATACAGTTACCGCATACTATGATCCTGATGGTGAGTCACCACCGGCTGCTGCAAGCATCCAATGGGGTAACGCTCACATTTTTGTATCACCACCCGAGCTCACGCAAACTCTTGCACCAGACGAGACTGCCATGCAGTACCTCAGTATTACAAACACCGGAGAGCTGGACCTGGAATACGATATTTCTACGCTTATCCTCACTGATAAAGACAGCAAGGCTTATTGCAGCGCAAGCGGGGGCTGCGATGAATATATCTCACAGGTACAATTCGGCGATATTAATAATACCTCCACCTGCGGCGGCTACGAAGACTATACTAGCCTGAGCACAGAAATATCTGTTGGGGAAACCGTCCCAATAACAATAACCAATGGCAATTCATACACTGGTGATGAAGTAGGCATCTGGATCGACTGGAATCAGAATGAAGACTTCAGCGATGATGACCCCATCACAGTGAATGGAGGTCCGGATACTTTCACTGCAGATATAAGCGTTCCCGACGATGCTATTGGTGGATTGACCAGGATGAGGATTCGTATGGTGTACAACCAGACACCTACACCCTGTGGAACTACCTTTTATGGCGAAGTTGAGGATTATAGCGTCAACGTGAACACATGGTTAAGCCTCAGCCATAGCACCGGTACCGTACTCCCTGGTGCCAGCGATCAGATAGAAGTTACGTTCGATGCCACTGGCATGGCCCTCGGCACTTATACTGCTGAGCTAACCGTAAGCTGTAATGACCCTGACCTGCCTGAAGTTCTCGTCCCGGTCACCATGATCGTGAGCGAATTCGGAGTAACAGCAATGGCTGATCCGACAGAACTTTGTATTGGCGAAAGTACTCAGCTCGATTGTAGTGTATTTGGTGGAGGCGGAAGCTATGCATACACCTGGACCTCAGACCCCCCGGGATTCAATTCAACTCTTCAGAACCCTACAGCCACACCATTGGAAAACACTACATATTATGTCGAAGCCAGCGATGGAAGCAATACCGGAACAGCTTCTGTGTACGTTGCAGTTCATGAGCTACCAGTAGTCTCTATCGGACCGGACACTACCTTCTGCGACTGGCAGGTAGTTGTATTGGACGCGGGCCCGGGATTCACAAGCTATGAATGGCAGGATGGTTCAACAAATCAAACCTATATACCAACAGAAAGTGGCATGTATTGGGTAGAGGTAAGTGATGGCTTTGGATGCCTCAACAGGGATTCAGCCAATGTTACCATTAATATGGTACCTGCACAACCGGCTAAGCCTGCAGGGCCTGCCCTTGTTGATCTTTATGCCGCTCAGGTTTCAGAGTATATGACCACTGATTTCCCCGGAACGGTTTCTTACGACTGGATACTTGACCCCGCTACTGCCGGAACACTGCAAGTCAATGCATATGAAGCCACTATTGACTGGGATATGGGATTTATGGGACAGGCGGAGCTGAAAGTAATGGCTACTAATTCCTGCGGAAGCAGTATATGGTCCGACAGCCTGATAATTACAGTTACCAATAGTACAGGCATCGGCGACCTTGAACAAAACCTTGGCGTTGCCATTTATCCAAACCCCAACAAAGGAATATTTACGCTCGAGCTTGAATCGAAGGATGATATGTATATCAACCTGCACATATTCAATAGCAGCAATGCTCTTGTATACCGGGAGGATAATCTGCGACTCAACGGACGCTATACCGATAAGATCGATCTTGGTAACCTGGCAACAGGTATATACAGCCTTCGCATAGAAAGTAAGCAAGGAGTACTGAGCAGGCAGATCATCATTGGTGAATAAAGCTTAAGATCAAGAGACCTGCCTTTGGAAGGCAAATAAGGAACATGGGATAGAACATATTCCATGTTCTTTTTTATTTATACCTATTCTAAACAACTTCCGTGGCAACCATTTCAGTATCATTTGTGTCTGCTTAATGAATTGAAAATGATAACTTGCCACGTCATTTTGTCAAACGTATTACAAGGCTAAATCTTTATTCAAATGAAGTATATTATCAGCTTATTGGTCATTTCACTTTTTGTCCTCAATACCATGGGGGGCGAAATAACTAAAACCTACTACTTTTCTGACTATGAGGTCGCACGTATCGGGGAGTATCAGCTTATCAGCTTTGACGGCTGTATGAACACCGGACATACCGGTGAGCCGGCCATGCCCTGGTATGCTGTAAAGTTATTGCTTCCTCCCGGAGAAAAAGCTGTTTCATTCGTTGTGAATGGCGCCAGGGAAGAGGCCATTCCCGGTAGCTATCTGCTCTATCCGCAACAAGCTTCCCGGCCCGTTTCAATGGGTGTATCGGGGGAGTTTAATATAGATCAGGCTGTATATAAGGCCGGCACTGCATATCCCGAAAATATGTTTGGCAGCATCTCAACACAATACATGAATGGCCATAGCATCGCCTTGCTTAATATCTGTCCACTGACCTATACTCCATTAAGCGGAAAGCTTTCCTATTATCGGGAAATTACAGTTACGATCAAGACGTCATCAACCGATAAATCGGCAAGCGCATTAAGCATGCTCAGCAATAGTGCTTCGGTTCAAAACAGGCTTCATGGTTTCGTGCAAAACCCTGAAATGCTGACTGAATATCCCAACAGGGGAAACAAAACCGGTGCCTACCAGTTGCTTATTATCACACCGCAGGCATACGAAAATGAATTTGAACAGCTGAAGGAGCTTTATATGTACCGCGGCCTCCTTTCAGAGGTGATGACCACAGAAGAGATCGGCAGTACCATCAGCGGCCAGGATCAGCAGGAAAAGATCAGGAATTATATCATCCAGGAATACCAGGCAAACAGTATTGAGTACGTATTGTTAGGCGGTGATGTGGAACATGTTCCTTACAGAGGCTTTTATTGCTACGTACAATCGGGCTCAGGATATGAAGACAGCAACATCCCGGCCGACCTGTATTATAATGCACTCGACGGTAGCTGGAACGATGATGGCGATAATCTCTGGGGGGAGATCGGTGAAGATGACCTTCTGCCTGACATTGCTCTCGGACGCTTTTCTTTCAGCAATCAGGATGAATTGGATGCCATGCTGAATAAGACCATTTCTTACCAGGATTCTCCTATTTTGGGTGAGTTTGCCAATCCCCTCCTTGCCGGTGAATACCTTTATAGCAGTCCGGAAACATGGGGTGCGGATTACTTGCGCCTGCTTATTGGCCTCCGTGATGACAATGGTTATACAACCAATGGGATCCCGCCTGCACACGACATCGACAGCCTTTACGAGCTGCACCAGAACTGGGGCACGAGCACCATCCTGGCAAGGATCAATGAAGGAAGATCATTTGTTCATCACGTCGGGCACGCCAATTCCACCTATGTGATGCACCTGGTAAACAGTGACATCACCAATGCCAATTTCTCACAGGTGAACGGGACCACACATAATTATACACTCCTGCAAAGTCATGGCTGCATTTGTGGTGCTTTTGACGACTCCGATTGTATCATGGAGCGCATGGTGGCCATCGATAATTTTGCCGTAGCCGTTGTCGGAAACTCACGGTATGGATGGTTCAATGAAGGACAGACCGAAGGGCCGGCTGCCCATCTGCACCGCGAAATGGTCGATGCCCTTTATGAAGAAAAAATGGATCGCATCGGGCTTGCCTTTATGGAGAGTAAGATCCAAACCGCTGCCTGGGTTAATGCACCCGGACAACATGAAGAAGGCGCCTTACGATGGAACTTTTACGATATCAATATTCTGGGTGACCCTACCCTCCAGATCTGGGTCGATGAGCCCTATGTTGTTGAAGCAACTTTTGCGTCTCCAATTCTTGTTGGAGCCACTACCTTCGATGTTGCTGTTACAGCTAACAGCACGCCTGTAGAAGGCCTCAGCTGTACCCTCACCAAAGACGGTGAGTTTCATGGAACAAGTATTTCTGATGCGAATGGCGAAGCCACGATCACCATCGACCCTCTCATGATAACAACCGGTACTGCCGAATTAACCATCAGCGGTTATAATTGCCAGACCAGGGAATATAGTATTGTGGTATCGCCTGCCGGGGGAGCATTTTTAGTATACCACGACCATATCTTAGATGATGATCCAGGTGGAAATGCAAACGGGCTTCCCGATTTTGGTGAATCATTAATGATGACCGTTGACCTTGAAAATGCCGGTACTGCCGAAGCAAAAAATGTATCTGCCGATATCAGTACCCTGAGTGAATGGGTTAGCATCACCGATGATCATGGCGAGTATGGCAATATCGCGGCAGGCAATACTGCAGGGACCATCAATGATTTTGCGTTTGATATTGAAGAAGATATTCCCGACCAGGCAGTGGTGGAATTCACAGTGGATATCACTGATGATACCAAAGGAAGCTGGCAAGATGCTTTCAGTATCACGCTCAACGCACCGGTGCTGGAATTGGGAGAAATGATTATTGATGATAATGCCGGAGGGAACGGGAACGGTTTCCTTGATCCGGGCGAAACAGCAATCATCAGCTTTGGGGCCTTAAACAACGGGCATTGCATAACAAATGATGTCATTCTTTCCTGCTCAACAGTCAGCAATTATATCACTCCTTCATCTAATTCAGTAAATATCGGGACCCTTGAACCCGGAATCATTCATTTTACTGACCTTGAGATCATGGTGGATGCCAACACACCTCTCGGCGAACAGGTAACATTTTCTGTAATGATTGAGTCAGGGGCATATGAAGATCAGAAAGATTATGGAACAACAGTTGGCATGCTTGTCGAGGACTGGGAAAGCGCTGGTTTCACCACCTTTAACTGGCAGTTCGACGGGGACATGCCCTGGACACTCACAACAGTAGAGCCATACGAAGGAACCTACTGTGCAAAATCAGGCGATATCGCTGACGGGCAGGAATCAGAACTCTTCCTGTACATTGATGTACTTGCTGAAGGAGACTTGAGATTTTACAGGAAGATCTCTTCCGAAGCAGACTGGGATTTTCTCAGGTTTTACATCGATTACGACATGCTGGGTGAATGGTCAGGAGAACTTAACTGGGAGCTTGCAACTTTCCCCGTAACACAGGGG
>Ga0164313_10003094_pt1 | contig 14834 bp, 15 predicted proteins | sample GuaBasSedimGuay4_FD_113735 | JGI IMG/M metagenome (GOLD analysis project Ga0164313, IMG submission 113735) | Subseafloor sediment microbial communities from Guaymas Basin, Gulf of California, Mexico - Guay4, Core 4569-4, 0-3 cm | ecosystem: Environmental > Aquatic > Marine > Hydrothermal vents... | reverse complement strand
GCGACTCTCGGCCACCGCGGCGGCAACCGTGTAGTAGCAGTAGTGCCCATCGTTGGGCTTGAACAGACGACGCGGACCCATCGGCAGTTTCTCATCCTCGGGCAGCACCGCCATGCCGCGTTTCTGATACCACCCCAGCAGCCACTCTCCCCCCTTGGGGTCCGAGTGCAGGCTCATCCTCCCCCGCGCGACGTGGTTGAGCGAATGGGTCACACTCACATCGAGGGCGATGGTCCCAAGCCGTTTGGGCAGCTGGTCTTCGTCCATCTGGTAGTCCTTGATGTCGAGCAGTGCCTCATCCGGGGCCGTGGTGAGATACCAGGTGAAGGTGCTCCTCTTGGCGTGGTTGTCCAATGCCCGGTCCCTTCCCAACAACATTACAAGCGCGCACGGGATGAAGTGGCCGGTGTTGTGGGCGGCGATTCCGACGGTGTAGCCAACAGGTCGTTTGGCGGTCACGATACCGAAGAGCCGGGTGAGGGGGAAAAAGAGCATCCAGTTCCAGTCGTTGTCGACCCTCTTCGGATCCTCATCGATGAAGGGCTGAACGTGGGCATGCCACCACAAGACATGAGATGGCTCCATGGTCGTCACCCGCAGCGGCACTTCGCCCCCACCCCGGGTCGGCGCCCGGTCGATAAAACGAACTCCGGTGAAGCGTCTGAGGTCCATCGGTGGGCCGAGTGTACCGTTTCGGGTTTGGGGATAGCCGTCCTCGCTACAAAACCCGGTGAGAAGAGCGGGCGAAGGGCAATACAAGCATCCAGGCCAGGGACTGCCGGCGCGGTTCCTGGTATTGCCCCAACCCGATGGTCATGCCCTCCTGCCCTGCCGCGGGTTCGGCCCTGTAGGTGCCGAGCAATCGGTCCCACCACGGGAGGTTGAAGCCGAAGTTGCTGTTGGTCTCCTGCGGCACGACGGAGTGATGCACCCGATGCATGTCTGGCGTGACGACAAACCAGCGCAACACGCGGTCCAACAACGGGGGAAGTCGAACGTTCCCGTGGTTGAACATCGCAGTCGCATTGAGCAGGACTTCAAATATCAACACCGCCACGACGGGCGGGCCCAGAAAAAGGACAACTCCAAGCTTGATCAGCATGGAGAGCACGATCTCCACGGGATGAAAACGAAGACCGGTGGTGACATCGAAATCGACATCGGCGTGGTGAACCTTGTGCAGCCGCCACAAGACCGGAACCGCGTGGAACATCACGTGCTGGAGATATATCGCGAGATCGAGGAGGAGAACCGAAGCAACGATCGCGATGGCGGCGGGCGCAGAAATCTGGTTGAAAACTCCCCAACCGCGATCCGCCGCAAGGACCGCCGTACCGACCGCCGCCGCCGGAAAGAGGAGACGGACCACAACGGTGTCCACGATCGTGATGCCGAGATTGGCGAACCACCGCGGTCCTTTTGCGGTGGTCAACCGACGGCAAGGAGCCGCCAGCTCCCACAGCGCCATGATCGCGAAAATACCCAGGAAGGCGCCGAGGCGGACGGCTGGCTCATGGGACAGAATCCAACTCATCGCACCGCTCATCGCTCCTCCCGATGCCCTCAAGCCCCAAGCCTCAAGCCCTGGTAAAGAAATCGAGCCTCTCCTCCAGCAGACGCAGACGTTCTGTGTCGCTCTCGGGAGCGAAACTGATGTGGTCGAGATATATGTACCCGACAAACGCCCGCACCCGGGTTTCGAGCTCGTCGCCGGCAAAGCCCAACTCCTGAAACAGCGACCGGACAAAGGCCAGCCGGTTGCGGTCCGACCTGCGAACCGCGCCCTCCACCGTCGGCTCTTGAAACGCCCATGCCCGCACCGCATTGTCATATCGGCCTATTTGGTTTTTGAAAACGAACTCCATGAGGGTTCGGAGTCGTTGTTTGGGATCTCCACCGCCACGCCCCACCGCCTCAATCACCTGGTCGGTCGACCACCGGTCCCAGTATTCGGCGAGGCTGTGAACAAAGTCCTCGCGGTCCTTGAAGTGCCAGTAGAAGCTCCCCCGCGTCACCCCGAGGCTCTCGACGAGCTTTTGGACCCTGAGCTTTCCATGGCGTTCGTGGGCAACGACATCGAGGGCCTTCGCGAGCCATTCCTCTCGAGTCAGACGGCGGTTCTTGTTGACGCCAACCATGCATACATGTCTTGACACAGTGGACGCCATTTGGCAAGATCATGAGTGCTGTCAGGCCCCGCCACGCAGTGGCTTACCATTTTTTCAACGACGCGGACACCCGCTATCAGATCTACAAGGGTATCCGGGAGACCTATGACGGTCCGCTTTCCATGGCCACCGACAACATGGTGTGGAACATCACGCGCAACGGGATCGTCGAGCGGATGGCCGTTTCGCCTGATGAAGCATGGGACGTTCCGGGTCCCGGAATGGCGCCGGCGCCCGATCGTAGCCGCAAGTCCGAGTACACCGAGTTCATCCTCAAAGGGCGCTACGACACCAGCGATGTCGAGGCTCTGTGGCTACCGGAGTTTATGGAAGAGAACGGCCTGACTGAGAAAGACCTCAGCGTGGGCGAGTAGGTCCGAAGCAGCGCTATTGACGAAATCTATGGAAAAGAAGAAGGAAGACGTTCAAGCTGGGCAAAATGCCGCTCAAGCTCATTCTGGTGACGGATTACGCCGTCGTTCGTCCCGATAACCTCGGGCAGCACTGGAGTGTTTGGCTGCAAATCTCACCGGTCCTTCAAAGCCCCTTCGTGAAGCGTTGACAAGGCGCTCCACGGCGGCGGAAGGCGCCGTATAGCCGTCTGCCGTATATCCGTCTTGCCGTATAGCCGCAGAGCCCCCCCGTCCGGAAGAATTAATCCACGCGGGTAACGCCCGGCAATCCGTCAAAGTGGCGGTCGAAGGTGAGGATGTGCTCTATGCCGTGCTCTCGCATCACGGCGACGTGAACGGCATCTCGCGCCGTCAGATCCGGGTGGCCGATAACGATGTCCCGAGCACCTTCGACAATTTCGAGGTCTACCGCCAGCACGTCATCGACTACCTCGAGCAACACCTCGAAGCACGGCTGGATGGCGTCGCGGCGATCGATGGCGACGTATCGGTGAAGGATCTCCTGCAGGACCTCGGCATCGGTGACCAGGCGGCGTTTCTCCGCGACGGCTCGTTCGAGCAGACGGCGAGCGTCCACCTTATGCGGATGCTCCGCGCCCACCAGGTACATCGGAATGTTGGAGTCGACCAGGATCACTCGCCGACCTCGCCGTAGCCACGTTCGATCTCGGCAAGCATTTGGTCGATGTCGGCTGTTGGATATCCATGACGATCGGCGGCGCGAATCGCCGCAAGCTTGCGTTCGGCGTCGCCGCCCGCGACCTTGCTACGGGCTTCTCGAAGGGTCTCCCTCACCCATTCCGACACCGTCAGGCCCCTCTCGCGAGCAGCAGCGCGAACGGCGTCAAGCTCGGTCTCGCTCATGACGACCTGCAGTCGGATACTCATACAGTGAGTATATCGTCAGTATGAAGTGAAGTCAATTGACGCTACTTCGTTTCCCGCACCTCTCGCTCCCTCAAAACCAGGACCAGCTCCCGATCGCCGAGAGGCTTGACCAGATCGGTGATGCTATTCGCTGATAGACTGCACGACCGACGATGATCGCGATTTCCGACCTGCTGTTTCGATACCCCGAGGGTGAGTTCGAGCTGAACGTCCCGGAGCTCGAGGTGGCGGCGGGTGAAACCGTGGCAGTCATCGGACCGTCGGGGTCCGGCAAGACGACCCTGCTCCATCTGATGGCCGGGATCCGGCTGCCGCAGGAGGGCACGGTCGTCACCGATGAGGTCGCAGTCACCGACCTCGACGACGGCGAGCGGCGAGACTTCCGCATCCGCCGCATCGGCATGGTGTTCCAGGAGTTCGAGCTTCTCGAGTACCTGACGGTGCTCGACAACATCCTCCTCCCCTACCGGATCAACGGCTCCCTCAAGCTCGATCGTTCGGCCCGCGAGCGGGCGGCATCAATCGCCGAGCAGGTCGGCATCGCAGACAAGCTGGACCGCCTCTCGACCCGGCTGTCGCACGGCGAAAAACAGCGGGTGGCAGTGTGCCGGGCGCTGGTGGCCGAGCCGGTGCTGCTGCTCGCCGACGAACCGACCGGCAACCTCGACCCCACCAATACCCTGAAGGTCCTCGACATTCTGCTAGACGCCGCTTCGGCCACCGGCGCAACCCTGGTCACAGTCACCCACGACCACGATCTGCTGCCCCGCTTCGACCGCAGCATAGACGTCATGGAGCTTCTCAACATCACGGAGAAACCGCAGATAGCGCAGATAGACGCAGATAACGAGCCAGACAGCCCACAGATCACACAGATGAACACAGATAAAAAGCCAGACAGCCCACAGATCACGCAGACGAACGCAGATAACGAGCCAGACAGCCCACAGATCACACAGATGAACACAGATAAAGGAGGGAAACATGAGTGAACACTTCCCCCTCAAAGAAGAGACGTATCGGATCTTGGGCGCGTGTTTCGACGTGTACAACGAATTGGGTTGTGGATTTCTCGAGCCTGTTTATCAAGAGTGTCTGGAAATCGAACTCAACAAACAAGAGGTTCCTTTCGAATCACAGAAAATTTTGAGACTGAGCTATAAGGGCAGCGAGCTCAAAAAGATCTACCAGGCCGATTTTGTCTGTTTCGAGAGCGTAATCGTGGAGATCAAGGCGGTGTCCCGCCTCACGGGCGAACATCGCGCACAGATTCTCAACTACCTTCACGCCACAAATATTGATGTCGGCCTCTTGGTTAACTTTGGACATTTCCCAAAACTCGAGCATGAGCGATTCTTGAGCCGCCGTCTTTCTGATCTGTGTGAATCTGTGTGATCTGTGGGTATGACCGAATGAACGACGTTCTCTTTCTCGCGTGGCGCTACTTGGCTCATAACCGGATCAAGACCGCGGTGCTGGTTGGGTCGATCATGCTGATCGTCTACCTGCCGGTTGCGCTGCGGGTTCTCGTGCGACAGTCGGCGGCCGAGCTCACGGCACGCGCCGAAGCGACCCCGCTTCTGGTCGGCGCCAAGGGCAGCCCCCTCGAGCTCGCCCTGAGCTCGCTCTATTTTTCCTCCGACACGCCCGCACTCACGACCTACGCTGAGGCACAACGAATCACCGACAGCGGCCTCGCACAGGCGATCCCGCTCTATGTCCGCTTCAAGGTGCGTACACAGCCCATTGTCGGCACCTCGATCGAGTACGTCGACTTCCGCGGTCTCCGCTTTGCCGAGGGTCGCGCCATGGCGGTGCTCGGCGAGTGCGTGCTCGGCGCCCGCGCTGCCGACGCGTTGGACGTATCGGTCGGTGGAACGGTGATCTCCTCACCCGAGAGTGTCTTCGACATCGCCGGCGTCTACCCGCTCAAGATGCACGTCGTCGGGGTGCTCGAGCCGTCATACACTGCCGACGACATTGCCGTGTTCGTCGACCTCAAGACGGCGTGGATCGTCCAGGGCTTGGTGCATGGCCACCAAGACATGGCGGCGCCCGACGCTGTCACCGGGGTGCTATCGCGGGAGGGCGACAACATCGTTGCCAACGCATCGGTGGTGCAGTACACCGAGATCACCCCCGGCAACATCGACTCCTTCCACTTCCACGGCTCGGTGGCGGACTACCCGATCTCCGCGGTCATCGCCGTGCCCCATGATCAAAAGTCCGGGACGATCCTGATGGGCCGCTACGAGTCACCCGAGGAGTCCACCCAGATTCTGCAACCGATAACCGTCATCGACGATCTCCTCGGCACCATCTTCACGGTGCAGAACTTCGTGGTGGCGGGGATGCTCCTGGTGGGTCTCGCGGCGCTCGCCACCGCGGCGCTGGTCTTCGTCCTGTCGCTCAGGCTCCGCAAACGCGAGATCGAGACCATGGCCAAGATCGGGGGATCGAGAGCACGAGTTGCGGGGATTCTCATCGCCGAGATCGCGGTCGTCGTATTGGCAAGCGTGGTGTTTGCGGGCGTCCTCGCCGCACTCACGTCGCGCTTCGCCTCGGCCGCGGTGCGTCTCCTGCTGCTTCAGTAAGCTGTTGAGAAATTCGGGCCGACTCTCGGCCAAAAGGAGATCGTCGTGCGCATCATCAAATCGATCGCCATTACCCTCACCATTCTGCTTGCCGGTTGTGGCGGCGACGACTCGGGCAAAGCGGCATCGACTGCCGAGGAAACCACCCCCCCGCTTGTCGTCTATACCGTGAACTACCCGCTCGCGTACTACGCAGAGCGCATCGGCGGCGATTTGGTGGACGTGCACTTCCCGGCGCCTGCCGATGTTGATCCGGCATTTTGGTCGCCCGACACCGACATCATCGCCGGCTACCAGGGCGCCGACCTGATCCTGCTCAACGGAGCCGACTATGCCAAGTGGGTGCAGCGCGCCACCCTTCCCGAGTCCAGACTCGTCGACACTGGCGCGGCCTTCGCCGATCAGCTGATCGAGATGAAGGGCGTCACCACTCACAGCCACGGACCCGGAGGGGCCCACCAGCATAAGGGGCTGGCGTTCACAACGTGGCTCGACCCGACGCTTGCGGTCCGGCAGGCGGAGGCGGTTTCCAGGGCGCTGATCGCGCTGCGGCCGGTATTCGAGGCGGAGTTCAACGAGCGCTTTACGGCCCTCGCGGACGAGCTCCGCGGGCTTGACCAACGCCTGGGTGCGGCAGCCGAAGACATCGGCGGCTCGCCATTGGTCTTCTCGCACCCCGTCTACCAGTACCTCATCCGGCGCTACAGCCTCAACGCGGTCGAGGTTCACTGGGAGCCCGGCGAGACCCCCGCCGGCGACGCCTGGAACGAGATCGAGGCCATCCTCGAAGAGCACCCCGCGCGCTGGATGCTGTGGGAAAGTCAACCGGTAGAGACAACCATCGCCGGGCTCTCCGATCTCGGCATCAAGGCTCTGGTCTTCAACCCCGTCGGCAATCGCCCGCACACCGGAGATTTCATGACGGTGATGGCGGCGAACGCCGCAGCGCTGGAGAGCATCAGGTAGAATCATCGCGGAATTTCGTGGTGAGACGACTCCATCGAATGTTGGCCCGATCGACGCGGGCGGCGACGCCTGCGGTGGTCTTCGTCATCCTCACCTGCTTTACCGGGCTTGGATTCCACGCTGCCCGCGATTGGCACCACCACGGTGAGCTCGGCGCCGGCTTCTTCCATATCCACTTCCACGTCGGCGACCACGAGCACAACCACCATGAGCACGGCGACCACGATCACGACCATAACCGGCCGGGGTCCGACCATGAGACGCCTGATGATCCAGGCCACCGCCCGCCCCACCGGCAAGCGGTCCTGACCATTAACCATGCCTACCAACATCCCGCGCCGCCGGCGCCGGCGGTGGTTGCCGTTGAGAGCGCCCCGGAATGCGCCATCGTCGTCGAGGTTTTGGTGCCGCGGGCGTCGAACCCGGTCCGGGTCGTTCAGCCCCGCGCGCCTCCCGTCTGATCCCCCGCAGCCGAATCCACAGAACGATCACGGGCTCGAGGACCGGGACAATCGGTTTGTGCCCGAATGGGGGATTCTTATGATCAAGACCGCAATCGCATGTCTGGCGATCACGGCTCTCTGCGCCATCCCTTCCATGGCGCAGCAGGATGAAGATCCGTCCACGAAACCGGAAACGACCGCCAAGAAGAAACCCGATCACACCCACGAGGACGACACCGAGCATCGCCTCAAGTACTACGACGACATCGACGTTACCGCGCGGGGTGACGACCTGCTCGGCATCGCCGGCTCATCCAACGAGGGAACCACCGGCAAGAAGGACCTCGAGAAACGCCCCATCCTGCGGGTCGGTGAGCTGGTCGAAACGGTGCCCGGCGCCATCGCCACCCAGCACTCGGGCGGCGGCAAGGCCAACCAGTACTTCCTGCGCGGCTTCAACCTCGATCATGGCACCGACTTTGCGGTCTCGGTCGCCGGCATGCCGGTCAACATGCCGACCCACGGCCACGGCCAGGGTTACGCCGATCTCAACTTCCTGATCCCGGAGCTGGTTGAGAGAGCTCGCTACCGCAAGGGGCCGTACCACGCATCGACCGGCGATTTTTCATCGGCCGGCGGCGTCGATTTCGATCTCGTGGGCGCGCTGCCCAAAGGGATCGTCAATCTAACCGTAGGCAGCTTCGCCTTCCGCCGCGCCCTGGTCGCCGACAGCTTCCGCCTCGCCGAAGGCGACCTCACGGCGGCGATCGAGTACTACCATTACGACGGCCCATGGGACCGAGGCGACGACTACCAACGATTCAACGGCGCCCTCGCCTACGCGCGCGGTGATGCGTTCGGGGGCTGGTCCATCCTCGCCATGGGATCGGACGGTGACTGGTTGGCCACCGACCAGATTCCGCGACGGGCGGTGGACGAGGGCCTCATCGATCGCTACGGTCTGATCGACCCCGGCCCCCGCGGCAATGCGGCGAGGTACAGTATTTCGGGTGAGATCCACCGCGGAGGCGAGCGCTCACTGTCCAGCGTCAACGCTTACGTCATCAACATCGATTTCCGGCTCTACTCGAATTTCACCTACTACCTCGAGCACCCGATCCTGGGCGACCAATTCGAGCAGGTGGACAACCGGTGGATCTATGGTCTCAACGCCTCCCACCGGTGGCAGGGCCACCTCGGCGGGACACACACCGAAAGCGCGGTCGGCTTCCAACTCCGGTACGACGACATCGCCAACGGTCTCTACCCGACCGTCGACCTCGAGCGCAGCGGGGTCATCCGGCAGGACGACGTCGGCCAGCTCGGCGCCGGTGTGTGGGGTGACACCTGGATCCGGTTTTCGGACACCTGGCGGCTGAACCTGGGACTTCGAGCCGACTATTACGGCGCCGACGTGGAAGCCTACTTGCCCATCAACTCGGGTACCGCCGACGACTGGATGCTCAACCCCAAGCTGAACCTGGTCTACCGGCCGTGGGCCTCTACCGAGTTTTCACTCAACACCGGCTCCGGCTTCCACTCGAACGATGCGAGGGGCGCGACCATCCGTGTCGATCCGGTCACCGGCGAACCAGCGCAAAAGGTGAATCCGCTGGTTCGGGCGAAGGGCGTTGATCTCGGAGTCAGGACATTCACCCTGGGTGGGTACCACAGCACCCTCACCGGGTTTTGGCTCGAGCTCGACTCGGAGCTTCTGTTCGTCGGCGACGGCGGCACCACCGAGGCGGGCCGGCCGAGCCGCCGCGTCGGCGTGGAGTGGACCAACTTCTGGCAGCTGAGCCGGGTCATCGGCATCGATTTCGACCTCACGTGGACCAATGCCGAGTTCACCGACGATGACCCCGCCGGCAACGACATACCGGGGGCGATCGTAACCACGATCGCGTCGGGAGTCACGGTCTCCGATCTCGGCCGCTGGTTCGGCGCCCTCCGGCTTCGCTACTTCTCGGGCGGGCCGCTGACCGAGGACGGCTCGGTGACCTGGGGGCCGACAGCGCTGGTCAGCGGTCGCGTCGGTTACAACCTCTCGGACCGGCTGCAGCTCGTCCTCGATGCCTTCAACCTCCCAGGCCGCGAGGACGACGACATTGCCTACTACTATGCGTCGCGCCTACGAGATGAGCCATTGGACGGCATCGAGGGCGTGCACTTCCACCCGATGGTCAAGCCGTCGGCGAGGGTGACGATGGTGTGGAAGTTTTGAGTTTTTAGTTTTTAGTTTTTAGTTCGTATCCCCTCCAAACCCGCGGAGGCAGTTCACGACGCCTGCAGGACGTCCGCAACTCAAAACTAAAAACTCAAAACTAAGAACTGATGATCAGGTCCACCGGTAGACGACCGAGTTGATGTTCATACCGGCGCCGACCGAGGCGAGAACCACGATGTCGCCCGATTCGAGGCGCTGGCCATCTACCTCCCCGCGGGCGACGAGGTCGATCAGAGTCGGCACGGTGGCCACGGAGGAGTTGCCGAGCCACGAGATCGTCATCGGCATGATGCCCTCTGGAATCTCGCTCACGCCGTACAGCTTGAAAAGACGCTTGAGAATGGCATCATCCATCTTGGCGTTGGCCTGGTGGAGAAAGACCTTCCTGACGTCCGAAAGATCGAGGGCGGCCCGGTCCAGGCTCTTCTTGACCACGCCCGGCACATTGGTCAGCGCATAGTTGTAGAGCTTGCGGCCGTACATCTTGAGGTAGAGGGTGCCGTCGTCGTGGTCGGGGTCGTACGACCTGCCCATCCACAGCAGTCGCGCGTGATCGATGGTGTCTGAACGGGTCGCATGCGCGAGGATCCCGACCTCGTCATCGACGTCGCGCGCCTCGAGCACCACAGCACCCGCGCCGTCGGAGTAGATCATGCTATCGCGGTCGTGGGGGTCGGAGATCCGCGACAGGGTCTCGCCGCCGATCACCAACGTCCGTTTTGCGTCGCCGGAACGCAGGTAGTAGTCGGCTTGGATAATGCCCTGCACCCAGCCCGGACAGCCAAAGGGCAGGTCGTACGCGACACATTCCGGGTTGATAATCTCGAGGCGCTGTTTGACCCGAGCGGCGAGCGTCGGGCAGAAATCGCAGCGCCGGTTGTCGGTGAGCACGTCACCAAAGTTGTGGGCGAAAATGATGTAGTCGAGGCTCTCACGGTCGATGCCGGCTGACTCCAGGGCCTTTTCGGCCGCCAGGTGGCCGATCTCCGACGTGAGCTGGTCGTCCTCGACCCAACGGCGCTCGCCGATCTCTGTGATTTCGCGAAACCTGTCGATAGTGTGCGGGTTGTTGGCGGGATCGATCGCCTCGCCATAATCCAGATAGAAGCGGTTGTCGAGAAACTCATCGTTGTGAACCCGCCTCTCCGGGATGTAGCTGCCGGTTCCTATCATCACAGATCGCCGCATCGGGCCTCCCCACGAGCATTCCGCGCCCACCGTGCTGAGCTTTGGAACAAGACGGTAGGGTACAGGTTTCAATCGACACGTCAAATGAAGAACGCCCCGATCTGTCCCCCCTCTCCCCCACCCCCCGACCTGCACCGCCTGCTAGCCTGTATTTCTCACCAGCTTTCGTGGCGAGGGCGGTGAGGTGCCGTGTCCAGTTGGGTTTCCGACCCGAGGGGCGCGGAGTCGTACTTGACAGTACGTCGAGCACCCTGAGGCGAGAAAACACTGCTGGGTGCGGTGCATCGCCGACCGCAGCAGAAAGCTGGTGAGAGATGCAGGCTTGTGTGCCCCGCCATAATTGTTGTGTAGTGTCGAGGGCGCCGAGGCGCCTTCCTGCCTGTTCTTCGAGACCGAAACATACCTTCTGTATTTTGAGGAAGCGAAGTGCAGGCAGGATGGATGCATCGGCGACCGAATACCACTCCAATTGTGGCGGGGTACACTAAGATTCAGGCATGGAAAAGAAGCCGTCAGTGACCGAACCAAAATCAAAATGGCCGTTCATATTTGCGGGTGGCGGGATTTTCCTCGCGGAGGTGGTCGTTCTGGCCGGCGCCGCGAGTCCCTTCAGGCTGCCGAAGGAGGCGGTCATCCTGGCCGCCCTCGGCCTCGCGGTGGCCGCTGGGGTGATCGCCGCGGCTCGCCGCCGCGGCATCACGCTCCCCCATGGCCCGCTGGTCTGGGTCCTGATCGCACTCCCGATTCTGCAGGCGGTGTCGGCCCTCTGGAGTGCGAGTTGGTTGCGCGCAGTGGAGTCTTCGCTCCTAACGGTTATCTGGATCGCGGGCATCTTGTGGCTTGCGACCGTCACCACCACAACCAGACGGCGGCTGGCCCTCGCCGCGTCCCTCGGCGTCGCCATCTCGGCTGGCGTGATGCTCATGCAGCTCGCCGGTATCGGCGTCTTCGACTTCACCGCGCCGTTTTCCAGCAATCGTATGAGCCTCACCGGGCTCACCGGCAACCCGGCCGATCTCGCCATGGCGGCGGTGCTCTTGCTGCCCCTTCTCCTGACCTGGGGTGAGGACTCTTCGCGGCCATGGCTGTACCGAGCCCTGGCCGCCATCCTCGCGCTGGCAGCTCTGATCACCCAGGCACTGACCGGGGTGGTGGCGCTGGCCGCACTGCTTGTCGTCTGGCTGTTCCAAAAGCGGTCAAAACGCCTGTGGCTCACCACGCTGGGACTCGCCACCGTGATCGTCGCGGTGGCGCTCGCCGCCGGTCTCGGGGGCCGTCTGCTCCTCGAGTCCGAGCGAATCCGAAAAGGCGATTGGTATCACCTGTTCTCGGCCCGCGGCGACGGCTGGAGCGCCGGCGCAGAGATGATCCGCGAGAGGCCGCTGAGTGGCGTAGGCGCCGCCAATTACACCCAGGTCTACTACCCGAGCCGACTCGCATGGCTCGGCAGATACGGCGGCACCGGCGCGCGCGGCGAGCTCGCATCGCACTTCCAGTGGGCCCACTGCGATCCTCTGCAGGTCGTGGCGGAGCTCGGGATTCCCGGAATCGCGTGGATGGCCGCCCTGGCGCTGGCGATCGTGAGCACCCGGAAGCGAGCGGGACCGCTGCTGCCGCTGGCAGTGGCCGCGTGGGCGCCGTTTGCCCTCCTCCACTACCCCACGCATCTCGCTGTCGGGCTGATCCCGATCGCCCTTGTTCTCGCCCACCTCGTCGCCACGGCTGAACCACCGCGGGCGTTTCAGTGGCAGCGGGCACGCCTGCCCATCGCGACGGTGGTGGTAATCGTCGCCATCATTTCGGCCGGGTGGCAGCTGCGGCGGGTCGCGGTCGATCTCTGGATCGGAGGCAACGAGCTCCGTCTCGCGATGTCAGGGAATTTAGATCCAGCGCGCCGCACCCGCCTGGCCGCCGCAATCGAGGCCCAGATCCTGAACCGGATTCAGCGGCTGCCGTCTGCAGAGCCCACCCTGTGGCGAACCGTTGGCCGAGCGCGGCTCCTGCGACGAGAGGCTGCAGGCGCTGAAGTCGCATTCCGTACAGCCTATCAGCTGTGGCCTCACGAGGATGCCGAGTTCTACCTCGGGATGAGTCTGGTTGCGCAGGGTCGCCGAGGAGAAGGCTTATCGCATCTCGGGAGGGTGTGCCGCACCAACCCGGCACTCGCGCGCCACATCAGAAACGACGATCTGCGGCGATCGGTGGAGGATGCGGTGGCAGCCTACCGCCGGCAGTAAAAACGGGACCCCCCGGAGGGGGGATCCAGGGGGTCCAGCGGAAGGAAGGAGGAGCTTCCGCACTCGCATACTGTTATGCGGACGTGCGAGCTCGGGTTACAAATGCTGCTGCTTGGGCCTTCAAGATCTGTCGCCCGTTCCGGGCTTGACTGAATTGGGCATCCCAGTTCCTGGGGCTGACGCCCCAGGAACACGGTACAAAAAAATTATCCAGCCGCGAAGCGGCGACAGACAATCAGAAGATCATGACCACGGCTCACGCCGCAGCCGCGATCTGTCGCGCTTCTGCAGGCTATCTCTGACTACCTGGTGGCCCGCCCGATTCGCGTTCGTTCGCAGAGATCTCGACTCACGAAATCGTCGGGCCACTCGTAACGGCAGCTGTTGCGAATTCTGTTGAAGGTCGCCTGATCGAGACGGACGCCGGGTGCGTAGCGACCTTTGATCGCATTCATCGCAGCTTGTTGCGCAGCGACACAACTGTCGAATTCCTGTGATCCCTTGGCACCGCTGTTTTGACAGACCGCATCAATTGAGCGGTCAGCGGCGATCGGGTCGATTGGGGGTGGTGGCGACTCCGCTTCTTCTCTCCGCAATGCTGCGTTCAGGTCTCTTTCCGCCGATTCGAGCAGTTCAGCCCCCTCGGCGATCTGGCGCTTGGCCTCGCCAAAGCGAGGCTGGTCGGCGGAGATCGCACCGCGGAGAATGCCGAGCCCGATGGTGGTTGCGGTAGCGCCGCGCTCCGCGGTGTCATAGGGCGCCTCGTACCGATCCTTTGCATAGATCACCTCGAACACCCGATTCGATTGATCCCACTGTCCCCCGGCCGCCTCGACCCGAGCCCGCCACCCATCGTCGTAGAAGACCTCCCCCGACCCCGTTTCACCAAGGAGATCATTCAATGTCTGCGCCGCGAACGCGCACTCCTTGGTAGCCTCGAGGAGGGCTTGGCCGTCGGACAGGGAGGACGATGTGGATCGCGACCTGCCAACGCTCTTCTGATCGATGACCACGTCGTTGTCCCCGGTTCGATTGAGCTTGATCGAACCGGCCACATCGCCGAGGCTCTGCTGAGCCGCAGCCGGCGCCGCGATCACCAGGGCACTCAGCCATACCAGCGCTGTCCAATTCCGCCTCATGGCGCCTCCTGACCCCCACTGGTCACAATTGACCTCATATCGATTCTACCCGTAAAAGACATCATCCAACCAGAGCATCGCGCGGCGGGCGGCCGGTGAGGCCGAGATCGCCCGCCGGACGACGTTGTGCGCAAGGCTGTTTGGGTGGGAGTATGGGCAGGAGCGGATGCAGGTGGCGCAATCGGTGCCGATCACATTCCAGTAGCGGAAGCAGGTCTCCGCGTCGATCGCCCAGCGCAGGCCGTCGTCGACCGGCGTCCGCTCTCCGACGGGGATCGCCGCTACCGGACAGCTGGTCGCGCACTTGCGGCAGATCGTGCAGAAATCGATGACCGTCCGGTCATCGCCCGGCTCGTCCGCCACCAGCGGCAGGTCGGTGGTCACGACGCCCAGGCGCACCCGTGGACCCAAATTCGGCGTCATCAGGAGACCCATGCGGCCGATCTCACCGAGACCGGCATCTCGCGCCACCAGCGGCGCGGTGATCCTGTAGTTGCCGTCGATATGTGCCCGGGCCGGATAGCCGAGGCGGCGGATCCAGCTCGCCGCGACGAGTGCAATCTTCGCTCCT
>Ga0164313_10003093_pt1 | contig 14836 bp, 13 predicted proteins | sample GuaBasSedimGuay4_FD_113735 | JGI IMG/M metagenome (GOLD analysis project Ga0164313, IMG submission 113735) | Subseafloor sediment microbial communities from Guaymas Basin, Gulf of California, Mexico - Guay4, Core 4569-4, 0-3 cm | ecosystem: Environmental > Aquatic > Marine > Hydrothermal vents... | reverse complement strand
TTGCACCAGATCTCCATCGGTGACATGGCACCATCCGCACTGGGAATCTTGCGCAACTCCAATACACCACCACGATCACTGTCATTGAGCAATTCCGGCAAGGCATTGGACAGGCCACCGGCACCACAATCATGAATTGACAAAATGGGATTTTCTTCACCCTGCGCACAACAACGATCGATTACTTCCTGGCAACGACGTTGCATCTCGGGATTACCACGTTGAACCGAAGCGAAATCAAGTTCCTCATTGCCCTGGCCGCTACCAACTGATGATGCTGCACCGCCACCCAGGCCAATCAGCATCGCTGGCCCGCCCAGTACAATCACTGCTGCACCTTCCGGCAGTTGTAGTTTGTCCACGTGGCCGGCACGGATATTCCCCATCCCGCCTGCCAGCATGATGGGTTTGTGATAACCCCACAAGCGGCCACCAATTGATTGCTCGAAGGTACGAAAATAACCCGTTAAAGCGGGGCGTCCAAATTCATTGTTGAATGCAGCAGCACCTATCGGACCTTCAATCATGATATCCAGAGCGCTGGCGATACGGTCGGGCTTGCCTGAACTCTCTTCCCAGTTCGTCGGGCGGTCCGGTAATAAAAGGTTCGAAACAGAGAAGCCTGACAATCCTGCCTTGGGCCGTGCTCCGCGCCCGGTTGCCGCCTCATCGCGAATTTCACCACCTGAACCGGTTGCCGCACCGGGAAAGGGTGAAATGGCTGTCGGATGGTTGTGGGTCTCCACCTTGATCTGTATGCCAACATCTTCATCGATAAACGCATACTCACCACCGTCAGGTGACGGAAAAAAACGTTCACTTCGACGGCCCGCAATAACGGCCGAGTTGTCATGATAAGCAGATAAAACTCCGTCAGGACTGACGGCATGGGTATTTCTGATCATTGCAAAAAGTGAAAGCGCCTGCTGTTCGCCATCCAGCGTCCAACTGGCGTTAAAAATCTTGTGGCGACAATGCTCGGAGTTCGCCTGTGCAAACATCATCAACTCGGCATCAGTCGGATTCCGACCCAGTTGCCGGTAGGAAGATATCAGGTATTCAATTTCGGCTGCCGATAAAGCAAGGCCAAGTTCCTGGTTGGCTTTGGATAAAGCCAACCGGGCATCATCCGTTATATCCGTGAACACCAATGGCCGGGGTGACTGGTGATCAAACAGATCAGCGGCCTGCGTTAAATCCGTCAGGACCGTTTGCGTCATGCGGTCATGGATCAGCGTGGATACCGTGTTGATGTTCTGCTTGTTAACGGCCTCGGGCGGCAGCTGAAACAACGTGCCCCGCTCAATCCGGCTTATCCCATGCAAACCGCAACGCCGTGCAATATCGGTGGCTTTGCTCGACCAGGGTGATTGGGTGCCAAGGCGGGGTACAACCAGTAACCCTTCCAGGTCAGATAAGCGGCCGGCTTGCTGAGCTTGCAGCAAGGATTCAAGTTTTTTCAGGTCATCAGTACAAGGCAGCTGCGAACTTTCGATAAAGTAAATAAATTTTGCTGCTGGCTGAAAATCCAGCCCCGTACGCGTACGCAGACTTTGCGTCAGTTTTTGCCGTTGAAATTCGGAAAATGCAGATCCGCCAAGCAGGCAGGTAAACTCGCTCAAAGCGTCGCTCCAGACTGGTGATTGCCAATAGGCCATTATAGCGGTTGCTCACCATGAATTGAGCCGTATTTTGATGAATTTTATTCGCTGCTTCCGGTTCTGACTTTCTTCTGAACAAAATACCCTGTTGCAAGCGTCAGGGTTTATTCTGCAAGTGCCTGCATATCCTCGAGACGCTGACGCAGTTGTGCCGGTGGCATATAGCCCGGAATCAGTGTGCCATCCGCGGTGACGATGGCAGGCGTACCGGTAACACCGAGTTCACGACCCAGTTGATACTGGTCTGCAACGGGGTTCGGACACTTTTCCGGTTCCGGGTCGGCACCATTCTTGGCCAGCGTCAAGGCTGACTTCTGGTCATCGGCACACCACACGGAAACAAATTTGTCATAAGATTCAGAACCAATACCCGCCCGGGGGAATGCCATATAGTGAATCGCAATACCTTCTTCGTTGTAGCCATCCATCTGGTTGTGAAGCTTACGACAGTAACCGCAATCAATGTCGGTAAATACCAGCAGGTCATAATTGGCCTTTTCAGGCGCAAATGTAATCTGTTCTTCCTCATTCAATCCGGTCAGCAAATCCTGGCGGATGCCTGACTTGGCCTGATCGGTCAAATTGACGCGAGTGTCGATTTCCATAATCTGCCCTTGCAGCAGGTATTTTCCATCAGCGGACACATAAACGATGTCGCTGTTGATCTGTACCTGCAGAATGCCTTCAATGGGAGTCTCTGACACCGCGATGGTCTTGGCATTGGGGACCAGTGTACGCATTTTATCCTCGACACCGTTACTGGGGGATTCCCTGGCCACAGCAGTGGTCACCAACCCTATGATTGAGAAAACCATAAGGGCCGCATAGGTACGCGGGAAACGATTCATTTTATTCTCCGATCCGATATTAAAATCTGTGCCTGATGGGGTTTTGACACGCAGGCATGAAAAAGTTCACCCCGCTGTCCCAAATTCTTCCAGAAATTTACCCGCGCGGGTGATGAGCCTCGTGCATACGTTTCAGGCTCTCACGCGCGATGTGAGTATAAATCTGTGTGGTGGAAAGGTCACTATGTCCGAGCAGTAATTGTACCACGCGTAGATCCGCGCCGTGATTGAGTAAATGGGTCGCAAACGAATGGCGCAACATGTGGGGGGACAGTTTTTGAGTGATCCCGCAACGCCCTGCATAACGCTTCACCATGTACCAGAATGCCTGGCGAGTCATACCGGATTTGCGCGTGGTGACAAATACATAATCTGTTTGCACACCCTTAAGCAGCTCAGACCGTCCACCGGCCAGGTAAGCTTTCAGACTGTCATGGGCCTCATCACCAATGGGCACCAGGCGCTCTTTCCGGCCTTTTCCCAGGACACGGATAACCCCCTGGTTGAGGTTCAAATTTGCCAGTTCAAGATTGACCAGTTCACTGACACGCAAACCGGTTGCATACATCAGTTCAAGCATGGCACGATCGCGCGAACCCAACGGCGTGTCGACATCCGGTGAATTCAGCAAGGTCTCAACCTGCTCCTCGCTTAATGCTTTGGGCAAACCACGTCCGGTTTTGGGGCTTTCAATCAGGGCCACCGGATCAGTATCAATAACACCCTCGCGCACCAGCCAGCGGTAATATTGCCTGTAGCTCGAAAGATAGCGGGAAACCGTGCGCGGGCTTTTACCCTGCTGGATTTGGGATGCAAGAAAGGCCAGTAATTCTTCGCGGCCTGCCGCATCAAGGCGTTGACCACGGCTGGTAAGATGTCCGTTCAACTGGACCAGGTCATGCCGGTAACTTTGCAAACTGTTATCGCTGAGGCCACGCTCGGCCCATGTGGCATCAAGAAAACGTTCGATAGAAGGGTCTGATTTCAGTTTGAAGCCAATTTTCGGGCCCGCTCCTCACGCATGTGATTCATCCATTGCTGGGCAGACTTCTTCGATTTTGAATACTTGCCTGCGCGACCCCAGGCCGTACTTGCCTTGGAGTAGTTTTCCAGGTTGAAATAACTCATACCCAGTAAAACGTAGGCCTCTCCGGTCTTGCGATCATTGAACCCGCCCTTTTCAATTGCTGCTTCAAGTGCCTCTATAGCAGGTTCCCAGCGTTCCATATCTACCAGGATATAGCCACGGCGAAGATCAATATCACCCTTGTCAGATACCTTGCCCGCCTGTTCAAACCCGGCCAGCGCATTTTCCATCTCTTCTGCCGCGTACCAGGCATCACCCACCATGGTCCAGTGCTTGGTGTCAGTCTTGACTATGCCGTCTTCCAGACCTTTTTGCAGTACCGCAGCAGCTTTATATGGCACATCGCGATTGGAGTAAAGGTTAGACAGGTACATGATGTCAGTTTGTTTATCGAGCATATCGCGACGATACGCCAGCGCGATGACTGACAGTGCTTCGTCATCTTTTTTGAGTTTGTAATAAATTTGTGAAAGCTGAATCCAGTAGTCTTTCTTGTCCGGCCAGTACTGGATCATTGTTTCCAGTGTCTCGCCGGCTTTGGGAAACTGCTCCAGTTCAAAATGGGATGCCAGTTTCAACTGAAACCAGGCTTCTTTGGGCTTTTTGTCCAGACCCAGCTGCATGGAGATCGCAGCTTCAATCGCCGGGATTACGTTCTTCCAATCCTGCTTCTGCGCGTAAATAGAGGCTTTTAACACATAGGTCGCCGGCTTGATTTTCTCAGGCGGTACCTTGCACATCCACAGATCCAGCTTGTCCAGCGCATCGTCATAGCGCTCCTGCATATAGTACAGCTGCGCAATCTGGTACATCAGGGAAAAATGAATGTTATTGGGTAATGCGTCCAGGTCAACCGCTTTTTCAAAATTGGTCAGTGCAGAATCATAATTTGACCGGGCCCATTCAACCTGTGCCATCATCTGGTGCAGGGTTGCCTTCAGATATTTTCCCTTGGCACGACGGATCATGATCACCAACTTGTCATAGGAAACATCATAGAGCTCATTTCCGACATCCTCATAGATGTCGTTCAGCTTCTTGTAAACCGGCTCAGTAAGCGTGCCGGTCGTGATCTTGCGTTCTTTGCCGCACTCTGAAGCCTGCGCCAACGCCTGGCCGGAAACCGCTGCTGCGGCAATGGCCAGAAGCATCGACAAAATTAAATTTTTATACCATTTGCGCATGCCTTAACTCCCGGATTGGTCCAGGCTGAAATCAATAATCTGTGTTGCCGGTCGATCGACTGGCACACCGTCAATAACACGCGGCTTGAACTTCCATTTCAGGATTGCCCGGATAGCTTCACGGTTAAAAATCCTTTTGGGTTTTGCATCAATCACCCGGGGGTTTTTGACCGTGCCAATGGCGGTGATGGTAAATTCAACTTTCACCCAGCCTTCAAGACCCTGCATAGCCGCGTCACGCGGGTACATGGGACGAATCACAACAATTGGGATAATATCGCCTTCTTCGGTTTTGTCGACAGCTGCGAAATTGCCGATAAACATACCTTCACCGCCTGACATTGGCACATCCAGGTTGGGTAAATCCAGTTTGGGCATATTCTGCTGGGTCTGATCCATCTTCGACACCTGCATCTTCGGTGGTGGCGGCGGATCCTTGGGTGGTGGCGGCTTTTTGGGGATACGCCGATTTTTGGTCATCACCTCATCGGGGATATCAACGGGTCCAAAATGGATACCGGCGATTGCTTCCATTTCTTCATTATTGTTGCCACCGGAAGAAATCAGCTTAAACATAAACAGAAACAGCGCGAATGTTACGCCAACGGCAAAAAATGCGGAAATTAAACTTCTTAAGCTATTCATTCACTAGTTACCTGACGGGTTCTCAGCCGAGATGGCAATGCCTTCAACACCAGCCAGTTTCACCTGGTCCATCACCTGGGTGACAGTACCGATCCGGGAATCCTTGTCAGCGACAATCACAACACTGCCCTTGGGGTTTTCAGCCTTGGCCTGTTCCACCATTGAGCGTACTTCCCGCAATTCAATCAGACGTTTACTCATCCAGATATCATCATTTGGCTTGATACCGATCAGGATTGTTCCATTACGCAAGGCTACAGCCTGTATCGCTTCCGGCTTCACAATGGTTGCACCTGTCTCCTTGGTAAAGGATGTCGTAACAATAAAGAAGATCAGCATAATGAAAACAATATCAAGCATCGGCGTGATATTGATTTCTGCGTCTTCAGTGTGTGCATGTCTTCTACCCATGCATTACTTCCTCATGTTTTATCATCAGTGCGATTGCAGCAAATCGCCAAGCGCTTCGGTTTCGGTGTTTGCCTTATGTTCCAGCCAGGTACCGAAATATACACCCGAAAGTGCTGCCACCATTCCCGCCATGGTTGGCACGGTTGCCATGGAAACGCCGGCTGCCATTGCGCGTGCATTGCTGCCACCCGCATAGGTCATCACATCAAACACACTGACCATGCCGGTAACCGTACCCATCAGGCCCAACAGGGGACAAATCGCGATCAGTGCCTTGATCAAGCCTATATTGTGTTTCAATGCCAATGAGGTTTTTGAGATCATCTCCTCGCGGATGCGCTTGGCATACCAGGAATGGGTATCAGCGCGGGCTTCCCAGGCATTAACGATGGCTTTTTTTTCTACCGGATGAACCCGGTAGAAGTACCACAGGCGCTCAAGGATAAATGTCCACATCATGAACAAAACCAGCATGATCGCGTAAAGCACATCGCCGCCCAATTCCAGGAAGCCCCGGATTGAGTTAACGGCATCATAAAACCAGATCATCTGCGAATCACCCGTTACGTTCAGCCAGCCTGGCGATAATGCCAGCAGCCTGCTCTTCCAGTATCTGGATCAGAGCCTTACTCTTGCCCTGCAAAAATGCGTGGAAAATTGTCAGCGGTATCGCAACCACCAGGCCAAGCACTGTCGTTACCAGGGCAGTTGAAATGCCACCCGCCATCATGCGCGGATCACCGGTACCAAACAACGTGATCATCTGGAACGTTGCGATCATGCCCACAACCGTACCCAGCAGACCAAGCAGCGGTGCAACCACGTAAAGAACCTTGATAAAACTCAGACCGGTTTCAAGCGGCGCCGATTCTCGCAATATCGCTTCATCCAGCTTCAGTTCCAGGGTCTCGATGTCTGTTTCAGTGTTATCGCTGTATATTGCCATCACGCGACCCAGCGGATTGCTCTTGTTGGCATCGTCAGATTTGAGCTGCTTGCTCATCTTGCCACCGGTGGTATACAGCACCAGCGCCTTCCAGAAGCACAGCAGCAAACCAAAGATACCAACACCGATAATGACCATGCCGACGGGACCGCCGTCTTCTTTGACACGCTCAATCGGGGTCTTGCTCTGAACCACAGCGCGAAGAATCTGGCCGCGGGTGAAATCAACCGCCATTGCAACCGTTTGCCCGGGGGCCGTATTTTGCAGATCGGAAGCCATTGACCTGAAACGTGCAGTCGGCTGACGTGCAAGCTCAATCAGGTTGATGGTGCTCTTGGAAGAGTCCCAGTCCAGGAAGCTGCCATTGGTCACCGCGTTAAATACACCAACACGTACGACTTCCACATTTTCCTTGGCACCATTGGCGCGTTCAACCTCGGTGTTAAACCTGACGATCTTCCCGGATTCAGCAATTTCTGTCACCATCCTCGACCAGACTGTGCGCAATTCCTGAACATTCGGCAGCGCTTTACGTTGCGCCAGTTCAGACAGGAATACGTCACGACCCGGGAACTGGGAGGTAACCATTGAGTCATTTAAAGCGGCCTGTATATCACCTGAGGATTGCCTCACGATGCCAAACAGTTCACCCAGGTTGCCCATACGTTCCTGCAGAATGGTGGTCTGCTCGGCAAGTTCACGCTCAAGCCGGTTATATTCTGATTTCAGGTTATCACTACGTTTCTCTTCACGCTGCAACTCCGCCTTGGCCTGCGCCAGCAAGTTGCGTTGATTGTTACGGTCACTGAGAAACTCAGCTTCTCTTTGCTGGTTGATTTTACCTTCACTGTTAGCAGCCTGGCGTACAATTTCTGCCAGTTCATCAAGTGTCTGTGCATTAACAAAGCTGGAGGCCATTAACAGGGCTGCGGCAAGCAGGATATTTAATTTCTTCATTTTGCTGCCTCCGGTCCGGGTACGGGAAGCATCACAAGATTCGGTGCCTTCTCATTCTTGGCAATAGCCAGACCCTGTTTGACTTCAGCCTGGTAAATAGCCGGAAGGTCTTCATAGGCCTTCGTCGTCGGGTTAAACCAACCCGTGGTCTCCTGATCACTGGTTTGATAAATCAACAGCGTCCGTCCAACGCGGAGAAAATCAACCGTTTGCCCGGTTGTAGGCAATGGCGCTGAATAGGCCTCGGTGGTACGGCCATATTCCAACTCGCCCTGGTAGGCTTCCATGACCCGCCGGTATTTTTCAGAAGCAGTCACATCGGCCTGGTCCATCATATCGGTTAATCTCAGCACCCTGGCACGGCGTTCATCAAGCCGGAAAGGCATATCGCTCTCGATCATTTTGCCGAGTGTATCGATCATCTCGAGCATCAACGGTATGACACCACGGTTGGTTGCTTCCAGGCCGGCGAGTTGCTCGTTGATGGAGATCACTTCTGCGCGCTGATCCATGACAACTTTTTCAAGATTGTCATTATAGATTTTCAGACTTTCCGTCTCACGCACAACAGCACGGTACTCAGCCAGCAAATCTGATGTCTGCTGAGCAAGGCGGGTTACACGTTTTTGGGAACTTGAAGCAGCTATATTGATGCCCGATTCTGTCTTGACTGTTTCTGTGAGCACCTGGGCATTCGCACCAGTCCAAAAGAGAAGTGAGGTCACGGCGCTTAAAACCAGACCTGAAGATCGTCGAATAAAATTGTTTGGCATGCCTGTTTCCAGTTTTGGTTTGTTCGAAGATTTTTCGAATTCAATAAATCAATATCGGTGATACATCTTTACCATTCCCGAGCTTCGGGCGGGTCAGGATAACCGAAGGTTGTACACTGTGCCACAAAACTGCAACAATTTTAAGCAAAAAACCTACCGGCCCATCATCATTTCCAAACAGGAACTTAGAAAATTGCCATCAAGCCCAACAGGAAAACCACCCCCAAAACCGGCATATTGTTCGTTACCCCGCCGCCTGCTGGTTATGATGTATGACGCCTTCATATTGCTCGGATTGCTGATCGTTGGTTCAGCCCTGGCATTGCCGTTTGGCGAAGTACAGAAGATAGCTTTTCAGGACTTCTGGTTTACGCTCTGGCTGGTGTTTGTCTGCTTTGCATACCTGGGTGGTTGCTGGCATTACGCCGGAATGACCGTAGGCATGCGCGCCTGGCACGTGAGCCTGGTCAGTGACGCTGGCGGGTTCATTACCTGGCCAAACTGTTTATTGCGGTTTTTAGTTGGCGGGCTATCAATTACCGCATTCGGACTGGGTTTTGTGTGGGCCTTGTTTGATCAGAAAAACCGTGGCTGGCATGACATTGCAGCGCGTACCCTTCTGCTTAAGTTACAAAAATAAGTACAACTCAAGCGGATCTGCGCAACACGACAATCGCTATAATAGTCAGCAGGACCGACGGCCACACTGTACTCAATGCGATCGGCAGCGAGTAAGCTGCTGCAAGATTCTGTGCAGCACCGTTGACCAACATAAACAAGCCACCGAGCGTCATGCCAATAAACAGCCTTGTTCCCAGGTTATGTTGCCGGGAAGACCCGAATACAAAAGGCATTCCGGCAAGTACCAGCGCAATGATAACCAGTGGGTAGAAAACTTTTTCCCAAAAAGCCGACCGGTAGACTGAATCATCCAGGCCATTGGCCTGCAGGTACTCCAGCTGATCCCACAGTACCCGCAAGGACAAATAAGGCGGACGCGTGACAGCAGATTGCAATAATTCGGGTTTAACACCAGAAACCCAGGGAGTCCGGACCAGGCTCGACGGCGTCACACCGGTCGGCTTGATATCCATTTCGTATACATTTTCAAGCGTCCATTGGTCACCATCAAAAAATGCACTTTCAGCGTGGGTGATTTTCTGCAAACCGGCAAACCCGTCAAAGCTGTATATCTCAACATCCTGGAAGCTGATGGATTGCTCACCCCGGTCCGCTGTCAGCAAAGGCCGGCGAATATTGACGATATCACTGCCATCACGCATCCAGGTACCGGATGGCCCGCCAATAATTACCTGCCCGATAAGCTGGCTTAACCTGAATGCCCTTGCCTGCTGTTCGGCTCCGGGCGCTACCCACTCGCCTATCGCCATCACTGGAATCGTGAGTAACAATGCGCCAGCCATGCCAGCAGCGGCCAGCCGGAGACGCGACACACCGGAAATCCTGAAAGCTACCAGTTCATTAGCGCTTGCCAGGTTGCCAATACCCAACAGGGACCCCAGCAGCGCCGAGACCGGGAAGATCTGGTATGCAGACCTGGGTCCGGTTTGCAGCACGAACCAGAACACATCGCCCGCCCCATAATTACCGGCAGTATCACGCAACTCACCAAGCAAGTTAAACATCATCATCAGCAATGTCATGCTGATCCAGACAACCAGGATGCCCAGCATGGCGGCCTTGCCAATATACCTGTCAACGGTTTTGATCATCGTGAAACCTTCACGGATATTCTCCCCTGCCGCCGGATCCAGACAAAGCTGATTGTCAGGAAAATAAGGTGCACCCACCACATCCCGACGATTGCAGGCAGCACGCCCTCAGCTATCCACGAACGGCACAGGTAAAGTAAATTGCCATAAAGCAGGTACACCAGAATTCCCAGCACTACCCTGCTACCCCTGCCTTCCCGTGGTTCAGAATGTGACAATGGAATCGCCAGAAGCCCGAGAACAATGACAGTAATAGCCGGGGCCAGACGCCATTGCAATTCTGCATTTGATTCAGCATCGCCTTCGGCTAACAACTCCGAGGATGGTTTTGCATTAGTCTTTTTATTTTTTCGCTTGCGAAAATCAGGCTCCGGCAGGCGCAAGTCGTTACGGGCAAAATTCAATACCCGCATGTCAAGCTGGCCAGGCGCATACTCTGTTACCTTGCCTTCTTTCAGAATCAGGTAGCGGTCACCACTGGTACTATCCATCCAATACGTGCCATGCCTGGCCACCCAGATTTGTTCCCTGACTTCATCACGTTGTTTAATGAATATATTCCGCAATGATTTGCCATCATCTTCGATCGCTTCTGCGTAGATCACCAGGTCACCACGTCTGAGGACATGGAATTTGCCCGGCTGCAAACCCCACACCGCAGCAGATCTGAACGCCTGCTCCAATTGCTGTTCGGCCAGTCGTGCAGTGGCTGGCGCGACCAACAAGCCAAGCACCAGCAATACTACCGCCAGCGGCAGCACCAGGCTCAACAACGGCTTTACCAACTGCCTCCAGCCGAACCCGCTGGAGCGCATCACCGCCATCTCCTGATCCCGGTATAAGCGGCCAAGGCCCCACATGACGGCAATAAACCCTGCCAGCGGAAAAATAGTTCCCATCGACTCGGGCATATGAAAAAGCAACTGCATGGTCATCAGGCCGGCAGGCATCCTGCCATCGGCAATGTCGTTGAGCATCTCGCCAAAAAATGCACCCAGCAGCACAATTATGAGAACCGTGCTAACGGCCAGCGATGTCCAGAACCACTCTCGGAAAATATATTTTTGTAATATGGTCAAACCAAATTCTTCCCGGATATCTCATTATTATGGATATTTAATTCTTGGGTAATTATTTCTTGGGTAATTATTGTAGAATGCCCGATTCACTCACATTTTAGCAGTGATATGCCATCCAACGGTATTTTTAGGCTTGAGGAATCCTGGAGGGTTTCTAAACTATGAAGTTCACACTCAATAACAACAAAATAACGAAGGTCGAAACTGATTGTATTGTAATCGGTATTTTTGAAGACTCACAACTTGAAGGATCCGCAGCCGTTATAGATCAGGCCAGCGGGGGCGCACTCCAGCGACTGATTGAATCCGGAGATATTGATGCCTCCTGGAGACATACCACAATGTTGCATGGGCTCGATGGTGTAGCAGCACCACGCATCCTCGTGATGGGCTATGGCGAGCCTGAAAAGTATGATCCGGTTCGTTTTGTTGCAGTCTGTGCCGCTGCAGGTGAGTTTTTGCGTGACTATGCTGCCGACACTGCACATATATGTATGCATGAAACAGAGTGCGGCGACCGGGATGCAAACTGGCGCTTACGCCAGGTTGCAATGGTCATGGACTGGGCCAACTACAAGTACACCGCTACCAAGGCTCCAAAGGCCTGGGACCACGACCCACTTTCGGCTCTTAGCTTCACTGGCGACGAAGAAATGCAGGCTGCCCTCACCGAGGCGAAAGGCGTGGCGAAGGGATATTTGCGCTCCCGCGAGTTGGGCAACCTGCCGCCAAACATATGCACGCCGGCATACCTGGCAAAGACGGCGCGTAAATTCGAAAAGGATTATGAAAACGTCAGCGTCGAAATCCTCAAACGCAAAGATATGGCAAAGCTGAAGATGTCAGCATTACTGGCTGTCGGCCAGGGCAGCGCTAACGGCCCAAGGCTAATCGTGCTGACCTATAAAGGCAGGGATGATGATAGCCAGCCAGTCGTACTGGTGGGTAAGGGAATCACCTTCGATACGGGCGGCATTTCCCTGAAACCTGGCCCGAATATGGAACAAATGAAGTTCGATATGGGTGGGGCTGCGAGCGTATTGGGAGCATTTGAAGCCTGCGCTGATCTGCAGCTTCCGATCAACCTGATCACTGTTGTGGCTGCGGCCGAGAACATGCCGGACGGAAAAGCATACCGGCCGGGTGACGTAATCACATCAATGTCCGGGCAAACCATCGAAGTGCTCAACACCGATGCAGAAGGCCGGTTGGTATTGTGCGATGCACTGACTTACAGCCAACGCTTCAATCCGGCAGCACTGATAGATGTGGCGACCCTCACCGGCGCTGCCGTCGTCGCCCTTGGACACCATGCATCTGCAATCATGAGCAAACACGATGACCTGGCAAATGAACTGCTTGATGCCGGCCAGGATGTGATCGACCGCGGTTGGCGCTTGCCCTTGTGGGATGACTACCAGCCGCAACTTAAATCCACATTTGCTGATATGAAAAATGTTGGTGGCATGGCTGCAGGCAGCATCACGGCCGGCTGTTTTCTGTCCCGTTTCGCCAAGGACCAGCGCTGGGCACACATTGACTGCGCAGGCTCAACCTGGGTCTGGGGCTCGGACAAGGGGTCGACCGGCAGGCCGGCAGGTTTATTGACTCAGTACCTGATTAACCAGTGTACTGCATCGTAGTTGATGGTACTTTCAGAGGCCCACAAATGATTCAAGACAAGACACAGTTCGTACGATGCAGTACACAGGCTGGCGCTTGACTAAAACAGAGCCCACGCAGGTTGATTTTTATCTGCTGAACGACGTCTCACACCATGCCAGTGAATTTGCATGTCAACTGGCATTGATGACATGGGAAAGAAAACAGCGCGCTTACGTCATCGTGGCCTCGGAAGCTTTGACCAGCCAACTGGACGAGCAAATGTGGCAACAACCTGACAAGCGTTTTTTGCCACACAGCACATCTGATGACCCGAATGCCGGTAAAGCACCGGTCATTATCGGTACACTATCAGGCTTGAATCCAACGGACGTGGTGATTAACCTTTGCCAGGATGCCATTCCACAACCGGAGAGGTTCAAACGTGTTCTGGAAATTGTGCCATTCGCAGAAAATGAGCGACAGGCCTCCAGGGTGAAGTACAAAACCTATCGCAATCTGGGCCTCAAACCCCGGACAAACGAGATCAATAGATAATGGACAAGAGCTATCAACCCGCTGCCATCGAGGGACGGTGGTACAAAGTGTGGGAAGAATCCGGCTATTTCACACCCACCAGGCAGGACCAGTCCTACAGCATCATGCTACCGCCACCGAATGTGACCGGTAACCTGCATATGGGGCATGCGTTTCAGGACACCATCATGGATGTACTGACGAGGTTCCACCGTATGCAGGGTGATTCTGCATTGTGGCAGCCAGGCATGGATCATGCCGGGATCGCCACCCAGATGGTGGTTGAAAGACGGCTGGCGGAAGAAGGTCAATCGCGCCACGATCTCGGCCGGGAGAAATTTGTTGATGCAGTATGGGACTGGAAGCAAAGCTCCGGCGGCATGATTGCAAAACAGATGCGACGCCTGGGCGCATCGGTGGACTGGGATCACGACTGCTTCACGATGGATGAAGACCTGTCGAAGGCCGTCATGAAGGCCTTTGTAGATTTGTACCACGAAGATCTGATCTATCGTGGTAAGCGACTGGTGAACTGGGATCCGGTTTTACATACCGCACTGTCCGACCTGGAAGTTATTTCAGAAGAAGAAAATGGCCACCTCTGGCATATCCGCTATCCGCGTGTAGATGGAAAAGGTTACGTGGTGGTTGCCACTACCAGACCCGAGACCATGCTGGGTGACACAGCGGTTGCCGTAAATCCGGAAGACCCGCGTTACACCGACCTTGTGGGACTTGAACTTGAATTACCGCTGACCGGGCGCACGATCCCGGTGATTACCGACAGCTATGTGGACATAGACTTTGGTTCCGGCTGTGTAAAAATCACCCCGGCACACGATTTCAACGACTATGAAATGGGCAAGCGCCACCAGTTACCGGTGATTAATGTCCTCAACGATGATGCAACTATCAACGACCAGGCACCGGAAGCTTACCGGGGCCTTGATCGTTTCGATGCCCGTGAACAGATTGTGGCCGATCTCGAGACCTCCGGCCTGCTCGAAAAAACAGAAAGGCACAAATTGATGATCCCGCGCGGTGACCGGTCACATGCCATCGTCGAGCCTTACCAGACCGACCAGTGGTACGTGAAAATCGAGCCACTGGCCAAGCCGGCCATAGAAGCCGTAGAGACCGGCAAGATCCGTTTCGTGCCTGAGAACTGGAACAAAACCTATTTCGACTGGATGTACCGCATTGAGGACTGGTGCATATCCCGCCAACTCTGGTGGGGCCATCGCATCCCGGCCTGGTATGACCCGGAGGGCAATATTTACGTCGGTTACGACGAAGCTGATGCACGTAAACGTGGTGATATCAGTGCAGACATTTCACTGCGACAGGATGAAGATGTACTGGATACCTGGTTC
>Ga0164313_10003092_pt1 | contig 14837 bp, 10 predicted proteins | sample GuaBasSedimGuay4_FD_113735 | JGI IMG/M metagenome (GOLD analysis project Ga0164313, IMG submission 113735) | Subseafloor sediment microbial communities from Guaymas Basin, Gulf of California, Mexico - Guay4, Core 4569-4, 0-3 cm | ecosystem: Environmental > Aquatic > Marine > Hydrothermal vents... | reverse complement strand
AGCTTAATATTTCGAATAATTTTTTTACTATTCTTTATAAAATAACCAAAACCTATAATTAGTAGTACTAAAAAAATAATATTGGGAATGTATTGCATAGACTAGTTATTATCCTCTTTTGGGGTTTCGTATGGTTTTGTTTTCTTTCCGAAGACAGAAACCTTTACATAACGCTCAGGGTTTAATTTGAAATCTTTAAGTAATTCTTCTAGTTCTTTAGAAGCACCTTCTAAGTTGTTATATAATTTTTCATCATGGATAAGCTTTCCAATACTGCCTTCTCCATTATCAATCTTAGCCATAACAGAATGGAAACTATTTAATGTTTCTTCTAAACTTGAAGCCAAAGCCTTAATATCTACTTGTGATAATGAATCTGAAAATTGAGCTAAGTTACCTGTAGTTGTTTCTAAATAAGTAAAAGTGCTATCAAGTTTTGGTTTGTTTTCGCTTAAAATTGCATCAAGATTGGCTGAAGCTTCTTCAAATGAATTCATAGTTTTATTTAAACTTGCGATAGCTTCTTTTAAATCTCTTTTTGTGGTGTCGTTAAGTATTGAATTAAAATTATAAAGCAAGGTGTCAAGCCCCGAAAGTGTTTTGTAAATACGGTTTTCCAAAGGTTTTAAACCACTTGTAACAGATTCTAACATCCCTTTTTGAATTCTTCCCTGGAGCGTATCTCCAGGTTGTGCGAAATCATTATTACTGAAATCTGGTTGAATTGCTAAGGCATTCCCACCGATAAAACTAGTACTATAAATTTCTACAATACTATTTTTAGAAAAATCAAATTCTTTATTTAAATCAAATGTCACTACTAATTTCCCAGGTTGTTTCGCAAAGTCTATTTTTTTGACTTTCCCGATAGTATAGCCGTTAACTGTAACTGGTGCAGACAACGCAAGACCAGCAACATTTTCATAACAAACATAGAAGGTTCTCTCTTTTGAAAATAGGCTTGAACCTTTAAGATAACTATAGCCATAAATGAGTAGACAGATAGCAACAAGGGCAAGAATTCCAGTTTTTACTTCTTTTGACAAATTCAATGAGTGTTAGTTTTGATTAAAAACAAATTTAAAAATAAAATGATGATAAAAGCTTATTTGTCTTCAGAATTTAAAACATCTGAAAGTTTTAACTTTTCTCCTTCTTTAAAAGCAACGATATAGCAAGAGTCGTATCCCTTTTCTTTTGCAAACTTTTTCATTAGCTGAATTTCATTATAATCTGAAGTTTCCCCGTAATAATACTTGTTTAGTTTTCCTTCTTTTATTCTCTCTACATCTATCAATCCTTTAAAATTGTAAGGTTTTGTGTTGATTTTTTTACTTACAGCAGCCAATTGAACTCTAAAGATGATGTCTTTGTATATTTTTTCTTCAGTAATATCTATTGCATTATCAATTTCTTCTTGTGTTATTTCAGGATTTTGAGCATCATCTGTAGCTAAAGAGATACTACTTCTATAAGAAATAATACCATTGGCAATTTCATTAGCCATTTCTTCTTGCCCTTTTTTAGAATTTAGATAAGCACCTTCTGTTTTATTGGTTAAAAACCCTGTTTCTACAAGAACACTTGGCATATAACTTTTATAAAGAACCATAAAACCAGCTTGTTTTACACTTCGGTCTTTACGTTTTAAATTGTTTGTAAAATTATTCTGAATCAAACTTGCTAATAAAATACTTTGATCTAAATATTCTTCTTGCATTAGGGTCATTCCTATCAATGACTCTGGGGAGTTAGGATCAAATCCAGCATAATTTTCTTCATAATCATCCTCTAAAAAAATCACTTCGTTTTCTCTCTTGGCAACTTCAAAATTAGCTTGAGATCTATGTAATCCAAGTACAAATGTGCCAGCACCATAGGCATTATTAGTAAAAGCGTCACAATGTACAGATACAAAAAGGTCTGCATCAGCTTTATTAGCAACTGGAGCTCTTTCGTGAAGCTTGATAAATACGTCTGTTTTTCTTGTGTACAAGACCTTCATATTGGGTTCTTTTTCAAGAATTCTTCCAATTTCAAGAACTATTTTCAAAGCGATCTCTTTTTCTTTATATCCGTTGCCTGTATTTCCTGGATCGTATCCTCCATGACCCGCATCTAAAACAACAATAAATGGTTTCGTGGTATCGTTTTTGTGATTTAGGAAAGACGAAAAGATAAAAACAGTTACTAAAAGCAATACTATGGAAGCGATTTTTGTTTTCATGTAGGTAATAACGAGTTGTTTATAGTACTAGTATTAAATTATTGTAATTAAAAATCAAAGCACAAAAAATATGCTTAATTTTGAATTTTACTGCCTGTTAAGGTAGTATGACAAATACTAAGCCAAATTTACAAAAAATAGTATCGTAGCCTTGCAAACATTCAGGCAATTTTTATTAGTAACTACAACTATTCTACTATTATGTGGTACAACTCTGTATTCGCAAGATATTCCTCCAAAAAATGATGTAAAGATTTCTGCTCAAGAAAAGCAAGATTCTTTAACGATAGCTGTTAACCCTATCCTTTCTGAAATAAATGAAGCTGCGATCGATACTGTTAAAACGGATACTATCAAGCCTAAGAAAGAAACACTTACAAGTGTAATTGATTATTATGGAGAAGATTATGTGTATCTAGATAAAAAGGAAAACAAAGTGTATCTTTTTAATAAAGCCTATATTAATTATGAAGATATGCGTATTGAAGCAGGATATATTATCCTAGATTATGATAAGAATGAAATATATGCCAAAGGGATTGACAGTGCTGGAGTATACTCACAAAAGCCTGTATTTACTCAAGCAAATAATGAAGTGATTCCAGATTCTATTCGTTTTAATATGGATACTAAAAAGGCAATTATATATAATTCACGTTCAGGTCAAGATGAAATAAAATATATGGCCGAAGTGACCAAAAAGGTAAATGATTCTGTTTATTTTTTAAAAAATATAAAGTTTACTACCTCTAAAGACATTGACAATCCTGAATATTATTTTTATACAAGGCGCGCGAAAGTAGTACCTCAGAAAAAAATTATTACAGGGTTTACCAATATGTATATTGCAGATGTACCGCTCCCTTTGGGCTTGCCATTTGCTTTTTTCCCACTTACTTCAGATAGAGCTTCAGGAATAATAATTCCTAGTATTGGTGATAACAGAGATCGTGGTTTTTTCTTTCAGAATGGAGGTTATTATTTTGCTATTAATGATTATTTAGATTTAACAGTTTTAGGTGATTATTATACTAACGGGAGTTATGCGTTGCGCATGGAATCAAACTATGCGATGCGGTATAAGTATTCTGGAAATGTAAGTTTGCGTTATGAAAATCTTATTAATAGTGAGCGTGGTTTTCCAGATTTTAGCGAAAGTTCTGTTTATAATATCCGCTGGAATCATAGTCAGGATACTAAATCAAGTCCTAGTTCACGATTTGCTGCATCTGTGAATTTAGGTAGTAGTCAGTATTATAGTGAGTCGATTAATCAAACCAACAATGCGAGTTCATTGATTAATACTTTAAATTCATCGATATCTTATTCAAAAACATTTGATGGCGATCCTCAAGTAAATTTTACAGTTGCAGGAACACATTCTCAAAATACCAATACCGAAGAGATCAATATGTCTCTACCAAATCTAAATGCTAGTGTTTCACGTGTTTTTCCTTTTCAGCCTAAAGTAGGTGTTAAAAAAGGAATCTTAGAGAATATCAACTTGCAATATAATTTAACAGCCGAAAACAGGATTAAAACAACAGATTCCTTGTTTTTTAAACCTGAAATGTTTGAGGAAGCACAATATGGTGCACAGCACAGCATCCCTATCACTACAAATTTTAAAATTTTAAAATATTTAAGTGCTTCAATGGGGACTTCTTATAAAGAAACCTGGGTTTTTAAAACTATAGAGCGTAACTATGATGAAGAGTATAATGATGGTGAAGGAGGAGTTGTACGAGATACTATCAATGGTTTTGATAGCTACCGTACTTATAACTTTGCAACAAGTTTAGGGACTACAATTTATGGGATGTTTAATTTTGGAAAAGATAAGAAATTTCAAGCTTTGCGCCATGTTTTCAGACCTTCTTTAAGTTATAGTATTAACCCTTCTTTTGATCAATATTATGATTCTTATGATGATCCAAATAAAGAAGATCCCGTTTATTATTCTAGATTTGAAGGCTCATTATACGGAGCGCCAGGGAGAGTTAGCTCTAGTAGTCTAGGGATTTCTACAAGTCACTCTTTTGAAGCCAAGGTAAGAGATAGAGACACTACAGCAATAGATCCTAAGAAAATAACTTTAATTAATAATTTAAACTTTTCTACTGTTTATAATATTGCTGGAGATTCGCTTAACTGGAGTCCTTTGCGATTTTCAGGAAGTATTCCAATAGTAAAGAAACTTGACTTTAATTTTAACGGAATATTAGATCCGTATGCATTGGATAATAGCAATAACCGAATCGATGAATTTAATATAAATAATGGAGGAAGTTTATTTCGTTTCATCCACGGAAACATAAGTATTAATTATTCTTTTTCAAGCAAAGATTTTGAAGGGAAAAGAAATAATGAAGATGATTTTGATAGCGATACTTTTAGAAATGGAGGTAGGCCAGATGACCTTTTTGGAGACTCTACCCCTATTAATGATCGAAGCAAGTATGATAAAGAGGATTCAAGGGGAAATAATGATTTTGAGTGGTATAATTTCTCCATCCCGTGGGATTTAAGGTTGGCTTATACCGTAACTTATATAAACACACAACGCCAAGATGAAATTTCTTCACATTCATTAATGATGAGCTCTAATGTAGAGTTTGCACCAAGATGGAAAGTTGGGGTTTCTTCTGGATATGATTTTAAAAATAAAGGAATTACCTTAACTCAATTACGATTTCAAAGAGATTTAGAAAGTTGGAGAATGTCATTTAACTGGACCCCTATTGGTAGTACGCATACTTCTTGGTATTTCTTTATTGGAATAAAATCCTCGATGCTTAGTGATATTAAATATGAAAAGCGTCGTGAACCAGATAAAAATTTGTAGTTGAATAGTAAAACAAAAGTTTCCTTCCCGATAGCTATTGGGATTAATAGCAATAAATATGAAAAAAATAATCAACACAAAACACGCCCCTGCTCCTATTGGGCCCTACAATCAAGCGGTATTAAAAGGCAATATGCTATATACTTCTGGCCAAATTGCTATTGACCCAAAGACAGGTAATATGAATACTGAAGATATAAAAATTGAAACTAAAACTGTAATGGAGAATTTAAAAGCTGTTTTATCTGAAGCGGGAATGACTTTTGAAAATGTTTTGAAGACTTCAATTTTTATTTCAGATATGAAAAACTTTATAGCTATTAATGAAGTGTATGCTACTTACTTTAATGAAGCTACAGCTCCTGCAAGAGAAACTGTTGAAGTTGCAAATCTTCCAAAATATGTAAATGTAGAAATATCTTTAATTGCTTCTTTGTAGCGTTTAATTTTCTTCTACACCTTTCTTCGACTTAAAGTTAACAGGAGCATTATTATCATCTGGGACAACTTCAGTTTCTGCAGGTACTAATTCAATGTCTGTACCAAATATCTTCTTAACAAGTTCTTTAAAAGTGTCAAAATCTATTGAATAAGAGATTCCTGCCCCTTGCTCAAAAGTTTGATCCTCTCCTATAAATTGTAATTCCGCTTGACGGTTAAAAAATTTCATACGTAAGCTACCATCATCATTTACTAACCATTGTACTTCAACATCTCCTGCAACTCTTGAGTCATTAATTCCTCCAACAGGGATTCCAACCCTTCCATTTATAATCACTCGTTCACTTAACTGACTTGAAAATTGAACTCCAATTTCATCTTCTGTTTCAAGGTCAACCGTATCGATACCCATATCATAGTAAGGAGCAATATTAAATAATGCATCTTCGTCTTCAAGTATTTGGGCAAGCAAGGCATTTATTCCTCCAGTAATGGTACCTGAAACAGCATTTTGCCCTGCAGTGTCACTAATAAAAGAGTCTGTTGTTATTAAAAACAAAGCCTGTTTTTCTCTTTCCTCTGGAGTTTGTAGTTTGTAATCTAATTCACTCTTTACGGTTGTACTAACTTCGGGGAAGTCAATATCAAAAGATAATTCTGGATGACTAATGTCTTCCGTTAAGTCAATATATACTTCTACAGGAATTTTTCTATTTATAGTTGGGTCATCAAGTAATGCAGAAGGATTGGCCTTGGTTTTATAAATGGCTTTTAAATTTAATTGAGCTTTACTAGGAGAGCCATCCCAAGTTATAGTACCATCACGTTCAACTTCTATTTCCTTTTTTACAATTTTACCGTATCTAAAATCATAGAATCCTTCATAGACAATAAAATCCCCCCACATATTAAACTTTCCTAATGTGTTGATTTCTAATAACAATGTACCAGCACCACGTCCTCTTATTGCAGATTTAGTTTCCTGGTCAATTACAATTTCTACTTCTGCATTTCTATTAATATCCAATTCAAAGTTTAAAGTAAGTCCTTTTAAATCTTCAGAAATCAATCTCTCACCTCGTAGTCTTGCTTCTTTTTCCTGTGGTGATAGAAAATTAATAAAAGAATCATTCCCAATAGATTCTGCATCACTTAAAGGAATAATGAAGTTTGTGTTTTCTTCTGTAGTAGCAACTACATCTATTACAAGTTCATCTATAGGGCCTGTTATGTCAGCTTTACCACTAATAAACGCGGAGCCATAAAAAAGTTTGTCCTCTTCAGGTTTAGTGTCTAATACTATTAAATTATCTGTACTAATGGAAAGGTCAAGTTTCCATTTTTCAAAATTAGTATGGGATGCATTTCCTGTAAGCAAGCCAATTGTATTATGTTTTGTATCTTTTATTTGGGTAGGTAATATTTCGATTTTATCTTTTGTAGCAATTAAACTTGTTCTGTCGTCTAAATCAAAATCCACATCCAAATAAGGAACTGTAAGTCCACTATTTTTAAGCACAAAATTTCCTAATATCTCTGGAGAATTTATTCTTCCAGTAATTTGTGCACTCCCCGAAATAAGTCCCCTAATATTTGAAATAACACTTCCTCCAAAGGGACTAATTGCCATCATATTTAAATCGTTAAGATCTACATTTAATTGTATTTGAGGCACTTCTGGAGAAACATCAACGCTACCAATAACATCAATAGACTTAACGTTTTCATGAGTTAAATCGGCTATTATATCATAGAAAGTAAGGTCTTTATTTCCTTGAAATTTTAAATTTAGATCTCCATAGTTCACATCGTTAACAGAAATATTATCAATGATAATTGTTGAATTTGGATGATAATCACCCTCTTTTTGAAGCACACTCAATTCGCCATTTAAATTCCCTTTAAGGTTCAGACTATCAACGTGTGGCATTATGTTTCCAATATTCACGTCTTTAAATTTTACTTTAATATTTTTAGAAGTGCTATCGTTTACAGAACCAGATAATTGGATATATTCATTTTGATGACTTAAAACAATAGAATCAAATTGTATTTTTTTAAATTCATTGTCAAATACAATTTTATTTAAACGATTGTTTTTTTCATTTAAATACCATTCATTTTCTTTATAAGTAATCGTAGATTTCTTAAGCCCAATAACCGAATTGCCTTCGGCATTTATTGTATGGTATAAAGCGAGGTCGAACAGATCATTTTTTTCTTTACCGCCGCTAAAAGTAGATTGAATATGCAGTGTGTCGTTTATTGTTTTATTAATTAAATTCACATTCTTTAGATTATAAACTCCATTATATAAAGAATCTATCGAGATGTAAGTATTAAAAAGAGGGTTGTTATTATCTACTTGCAGGATAACTTTCCCTAAATAATTATCAAACACTAAAATTTCTGGTGATTTAAAATCTAATTTAAATTTAGTGTCATCAGAATAGACAGAACCCTTAATTCTAGTATTGTCTCCAAACTTTATTTCTGGCACAAACAGGTCTATTATTTTATTATGGATCTGAAAATTATAATCTATATATTGATTAGAAGTTACTTCTGTGGGGATAAAATTTGTGTAGTTACTTCCAATTCCATTTTTAATGAGAGCAGGAATGTCTTCAATTAAAAACTCACCAGATATGCTTCCTGTAATAATATCTGGAGAATTTATTTCGATAGATCTTTTTAAACCTTCTTTATTGGAAGTAATATTAAAATCATCAAAATAATAATCATCTGTTTCATTTTGATAGAATGTTCTTTTAAATGAAATGATTCCAGAGAAATTATCTAAATCGTTTCCATTCATTTCCATAATAATATTTCCAGCAAAAACAGAAATACTATCTCGTTTCACTAGATTTAATTGATTTAATTCTGCGAAATCTACATCAGCTTCAAAATCAAACCGATTTAACTCTTCTGAAACATCTACCAAACCTTTAAAATCCATTTTAATATTAGGATCGTCAATAAATAATTCTCCATCAAATACAGGATGTTTTAAGTTACCAGAGAGTGTTATGTTTTTGTAATCGTAACCTTCAAAAATAAATGAAGCAATAGTCCCAGTTACTTCTGTATTGAGTGATTTTTGAGTAAACCCTATCCCTTCTACATGTACATCTGTAGTAATAGTACCAAACGATTCCGATTTTGTAAGTTTTCCAAGGTCAAAATTTGTAAGCAGAATATCACCCACATAAGATGCTTTTTCGGAGTCATTAATATTTTCTATTTCAATGTTGGTTTTTGCATAACCTAATGTGCTGCTTAAGGTGCTATTAGTAGAAAATGATGTTGAAGTAATCGTTGAGTTTCCTTTATATTTTAATACTCCTAAAGCACTAATTTCTTTGGGTAAAACATCTCCAATAACTCTTGGCATAAATCTTCGTAATGCATTGGTATTTATATTAAATGTATGTTCCTTAATTTGAATAGAAAAACCTTCCTCTTTTTTTAGTAAATCAATAAAAGTAAAATCACCAAGGAGATTAATCCCTTTAATGCCAATGTGCGCATTATTAAACGTGAAATCGTTTAAAGTTCCATTAACACTGCCCTCAATATCGATAATTTTATTTTCCTGAAATTCATTATAAAAACTATTTAACAAGTTGGTTGAAACATGGGAATCTTCAAATAATGCGTTAATTGCTACATTGTTTGCGAAATCTGTCATTCCTTTATCTTCATTATAATTCATCACTATTTCACCATTGATAGTAGAATGTTCTGTTATTAAGTTTAGATCTAATAGCTTAAGAGATTCTATTGTATAGCTAAAATCTGAAGATAAATTCTTAATTAAAAAACCTCTTTTTGCTTTTAGAGATAAATGTTTTATATCTGTCGAAACATTAGGACCAGAAATTGCAAGATTCTTAGTATTGATATTAATTCCAGTTAAATTAAATATTTCTGGCCTTTCTAGGTTTTCATCAATAATTTTTACTTTCCCGTCGCTTAATTCAATATTTTTAGCAATCAGTTCGAATGGTTTTGGATCCTTTTTTGGTTTATCTGAATTAAATTTATCTGCGAAAATACTTATGTTATCGTTGTTTTCCCCTTTATATGTTTTATAATAAAACTTTGCTTGAACAAGATCTATATGTCCAAAATCAAGATTGCCATTAATAGCATTTTTAATGCTTAAAATATTTGTCTGAAGTGCTTTTACATAGATCAAAGTATCGTAATGATGATCTGCAATATAAACTTCTCTTATATCAACTTCTCCTTTCCAGTTGAGGCCTAAGCGTTGAATATGAATTTCCGTTCCAAACTCTTCATTAACTTTAGTGGTCACTTTATTGGCAATAATTGTTTGTACAGATGGAATAGATAAAGTGATAATAATAAGCATCACAAGGAGTAAAATTATTGTGAGTATTCTTTTTATTATTTTCTTAAGTTTTTTGATACGACCTTAATGTTTTATTTTTACAACCAATAAATATGCCCTTTTACTATTGACACCAAAAAACACATATATTTTAGGTATCGAATCTTCTTGCGATGATACTGCCGCAGCCGTAATACACAACGGTGTAGTGCTTTCTAATGTTGTTGCAACACAAGAAATACATAAAGAATACGGCGGTGTTGTACCAGAACTTGCTTCTCGTGCACATCAACAAAATATTGTTCCTGTTGTACAACTTGCAATTCGCAAAGCAAATATCGACAAAAAACAGCTAAATGCCATAGCTTTTACAAGAGGTCCTGGCTTGATGGGCTCTTTATTGGTAGGAACCTCATTTTCAAAGTCTTTAGCTATGGGATTAGAGATTCCGTTGATAGATGTCAACCATATGCAGGCGCATATTTTAGCTCATTTTATTAAAGCAGAAGAACAATCTGCTCCTAACTTTCCATTTTTAGCATTGACAATTAGTGGCGGACATACACAAATTGTAAAAGTGACTAGTTATTTTGAAATGGAAGTTATTGGAGAAACATTAGATGATGCTGTTGGTGAAGCATTTGATAAAATCGGAAAATTATTAGGCCTTCCCTACCCGGGCGGACCTTTAATCGATAAGTATGCACAACTTGGTAATCCAAAAGCTTTTAAATTTCCAAAGCCGAAAGTAAAACCTTTAGATTTTAGTTTTAGCGGATTAAAAACTGCAGTTTTATATTTTGTAGAAAGAAATACAAAAGATAATCCTACTTTTATAAAAGAGAATTTAAATGATATTTGTGCTAGTTTGCAATTCACTATCGTTGATTATTTAATGGATAAGATAAAAAATGCCGTAAAGGAAACCGGAATAAATGAAGTCGCAATTGGTGGTGGAGTTTCAGCAAATTCAGGAATTAGAAATGCTTTATTAACTGCTGAAAAGAATTTAGGTTGGAAAGTTCATATTCCTAAGTTTGAATATACTACAGATAATGCTGCAATGATTGCCATTGTTGGTGAGTTGAAATATGAGCAACAGCTTTTTGCTAAAAACGATGTAGTCGCAACTGCAAGAATGAAGTTATAATTATGCAATTATTTTACAACCCAGCTATAACCGAAGAGTCTAAAGATTTAATCTTTGATAAGGAAGAAAGCAGACATATTTTTAGAGTACTTCGAAAAAAAGAAGGTGATGTTTTAAATATTACCAACGGGAAAGGAAATTTTTTTAAAGTTGAAATTTCCTTAGCAAGTCCGAAACAATGTATCGCTTCTGTGATTTCTGTAAATAAACAAGAATCACTACCCTATCATTTGCATTTGGCAGTAGCACCTACAAAGCTTAATGATCGCTACGAATGGTTTTTAGAAAAAGCTACAGAGATAGGTGTTTCAGAAATTACTCCCATCATCTGTGACCATAGCGAACGAAAAGTTATTAAGACGGAACGTTTTGAAAAGAAGATACAAAGTGCTTTAAAGCAATCCTTAAAGGCTTATGTGCCCATATTAAATCCTGCCATTTCATTAAAAGAATTTCTAAAACAACAAGAATCAGCTACCAATCAAAAACTGATTGCTCATTGTGAAGAAACGCAAAAGGAATCTTTGAAAAGTGAATTGCAAGCCAAACATGCTGTGACGATTCTTATTGGTCCAGAAGGGGATTTTTCGCCAAATGAGATTTTGTTAGCTCAGGAATCTGGGTTTACTTCTGTAAGTTTAGGCGAAAGCAGATTGCGTACCGAAACGGCAGCAATTGTAGCTTGCCACAGTGTTGCTTTTGTAAACGAATAATAATGTAAGACTTTAAAAAGAATCGTACTTTTGAATGCTATGATTAAGAAAATATTCCTTTTATTTTTTATATTGATTACTTCAAATATTTCTGCTCAAGAAATTGCCGTCTTGCAATATGGTGGCGGCGGTGATTGGTATAGCAACCCTACCGCTTTACCAAATTTAATACAGTTTTGTAACGATCAAATAAACACTACCATTTCTAGGAATCCAAAAGTGGTAAAACCAAACGATGTGGATCTTTTTGATTATCCTTTTGTACACATGACAGGACATGGAAATGTATTTTTTACTCAAGAAGAGGCTAAGAATTTAAGAGATTATTTGTTAAGCGGAGGCTTTTTGCATATTGATGATAACTACGGAATGGATCAATATTTACGCAAAGAATTGGTTAAAATATTTCCGAATAAAGAATTAATAGAGTTACCAAACAATCACGTTATTTTTAAGGAACCGTTTTCCTTTCCACAAGGATTGCCAAAAATTCATGAACATGATAATTCTCGCCCACAAGCTTATGCAATTTTTAACGAAGGCAGGTTAGTTTTGCTCTATACTTTTGAAAGTGATTTAGGTGATGGTTGGGAAAACCCCGAGGTACATAACGATCCGCAAGAGGTGAGATTAAAAGCATTGCGTATGGGTGCCAATATTATAAAATATGCTTTCGAAGATTAATGTCAATTCAACTCACTCATAAAACATCTTCTTTTTTAAATAAAAAATTCCCATTAATACTTATTTGTGATGGAGTAAAAAGCCCTTCAAACATTGGTTCTCTATTTAGGGTTTGTGATGCTTTAGGAGTTTCAGAAATTATTTTTTGTAATCCAGAATTGAATATTAATTCTCCAAGACTTCAGAAAACAGCTAGAAATACACAGAAGAAAGTCTCTTTTTCAACATCCTTAGATATTATTGCTACAATAGATAAGTTAGAAAAGGAAAACTACTCAATTGTCGCTCTTGAAATTACAGATACAAGTACTTCTTTAGAAAATAATTTAGCAAACAAGAATCAAAAAATTGCTTTAGTTATTGGCAATGAGCAGCAAGGGATTTCTGAAGAAGCTTTGCAAAAATGTGATCAATCTGTTCATATTAATATGTATGGAGAAAATAGTAGTATGAATGTAGTGCAAGCAACGTCGATTGCACTCTATTCTATCATAAATAAATTATATATTTACTAAATGAATTCAAAAGATATTTCCAGCGGAATTTTAAGGGCTGTTGCTAGCATCATTGGTGTTTTAATATTAATGTTTTTTATTTATAAAATACAATCTGTAATTGTTTATGTAGTAATTTCTGCGATAATTTCACTTATTGGTTTGCCAATTGTACGGTTTTTAAAGAAACGATTAAAGTTTAATAACACCTTAGCCGTAGTGGTGACTATTGTGTTTTTAATGGGTTTGTTTTTTAGTTTGATTGGTTTGTTTATTCCTTTGGTAGTAGAGCAAGGGCATAATTTATCTTTATTAAATATTGAAGAATTACAAAATACTTTCAAAAGTTTAAATCATAAGATAATTACTTATTTTTCAGATAAAAATATTGAAGTAGATCAAAATCTGAATAAAAACAGTTTGTTTTCAAAAATTGATTTTTCAATTATACCCAATTTTCTAAACTCTGCTGTTAGTGGCATAGGAAGCTTTAGTATTGCTTTGTTTTCTATCATATTTATTTCATTTTTTCTACTTAAAGACAGTAAGCTATTAGAACAATCGGTACTCACATTTGTACCTACAGGCAAGGAAGAAAGATCGCAAAGATCTATGAATAAAATTAAAGATTTGTTATCTAGATACTTTGTTGGTTTAATTTTTCAGATTTTAATTCTATTTGTTATCTATACCATAGTATTGCTCATATTCGGCGTTAAAAACGCTGTAGTTATCGCTTTTTTATGTGCATTGCTAAATCTAATTCCTTATGTGGGGCCTATGATTGGCGGAGTTTTAATGATGTTTTTAACAATGAGTAATTTTATTGGCAGTGATTTTCAAACAGTAATACTTCCTAAAACTATATTTGTTTTAATAGGGTTTTTAATTGGTCAATTAGTGGATAATTTCTTTAGCCAACCCATCATATTTTCAAAAAGCGTGAAGTCACATCCGCTAGAGATATTCTTAGTTATTTCTATTGCAGGCTTGTTGTTTGGTGTGGTAGGGTTAATAATTGCAATACCTGCTTACACTTCAATTAAAGTGATTTTAAAAGAATTTTTATCTGAAAATAAAATAGTACAAGAACTCACAAAAAACCTGTAGTTTGGTTTGAATAAACACATTTTAACTTCGGAAGTTCAGGATTTTATAATTAATTATTCTGAAGATATAACCAAGCTTGCCTTTTCAGGAAGTCCTTTTGAAATGGTATCTACACAAGAATTGATACAACAGATTGAAAGTAGAAGAAAAGCAAAAATAAAGCTTCCTATTTGGTATAATTCTGAAAATATTCTCTACCCTCCCAAACTAAATTTAGAGCAAACTTCTTCTGAAATAACTGCAAAATATAAAGCATCATTAGTTCAAGGAAACACTTTAGCAGACCTTACTGGTGGATTTGGAATTGACAGTTATTACTTTTCTAACAGATTTAAGCATGTTTATTATTATGAACACAACAACTCCCTTTCAGAAATAGCACAACACAATTTTAAGATCCTTGATAAGAATAATATTCAATGTTTTTCGGGTAATGGATTGGAACAAATAAAAGAAACAAAATACGATAGTATCTATTTGGATCCTTCTAGAAGACACGACAGCAAAGGCAAGGTTTTCTTTTTAAAAGATTGCGAACCCAATGTTCCCGAAAATTTAAATTTTCTATTAGATCATTGTACGCAACTTCTTGTTAAAACATCACCAATGCTTGATTTAACTGTTGGTTTAGAGGAATTGACCTATGTAAAAGAAATTTATATTGTAGCAGTTAGCAATGAAGTAAAAGAATTGCTTTGGCTTATAGAGAAAGGGTATAAACAGGTACCAGTTATTAAAACTATTAATATTGATAAAGACACAATTGAAACGTTTGATTTTAAATGGAAACAAAAATCTACTCCCTCCTATTCT
>Ga0164313_10003091_pt1 | contig 14844 bp, 15 predicted proteins | sample GuaBasSedimGuay4_FD_113735 | JGI IMG/M metagenome (GOLD analysis project Ga0164313, IMG submission 113735) | Subseafloor sediment microbial communities from Guaymas Basin, Gulf of California, Mexico - Guay4, Core 4569-4, 0-3 cm | ecosystem: Environmental > Aquatic > Marine > Hydrothermal vents... | reverse complement strand
CGCCCTCGCCCGCAGGGCCATGCGCTATCGAGGCTCACCCGCGTTCGCGTGACCAACAGGGGCCTATGGCCCATGAATGGTCACGCCGCCTTGGTGATGACTCGATAGCGCATGGCAGAAGATGAAAGAACTTATTGGGACGCCCACTAGACCACCGTTTCCTCGTTGACGATAATCTGGTCGAGGGTCTGGCGACGCCGGATGACGGCTGCTTCGCCGTTCGCGCGGATCAGTACCTCGGGCGCTTCCGGGAATGAATTGTAGTTCTTGGTGGCCATGGCCGAACAATAGGCCCCTGCCCCTTCGATCACGAGCAGATCTCCAATCTGAGCCCGGATCATCATGCGCGGATCCAACACGGAAGGGTCACCCTCCCGGGGCGTCAGCATGTCACCGGATTCACAGCAGTGACCGACGGCGACATAGGAAGCCGAGCCGCGCCTCTCATCACCATCGGCGGGGATAAGGATCATCGGATGCTGCGATCCATAGAGCGACGGACGGGTCAATTCAGTCATCCCCGCATCCAACTTGATAAAGGCGTACCCCTCCTCTCCGGTGGTCGATATGTCCTGCACCGTCGTGAGTACAGCGCCGGCGTTGGCGGTCAGGTAGGTGCCGGGCTCGATTTCGAAATGCAATTCACGTCCTGTTTCACGGGCGAATCCCTCGAGGAGTTCGCGGACCGGTTGGCCGACGAGTTGGAGATCGGTACCCGTCTCACCGCTCATCCGGGCCACTTTGAAGCCCCCTCCGAGATTAAAGCTGCACACCGTCTCGTATCGCCTGACATGGGCCAGGGTCAGTGAAGCCGCCGAGATCCAGACGGCCGGATCGCTGCCACTGCCGATATGGGAATGGATCCGGACCACGACCGAGCCGTGTTTCCGAAGGATCACATCGGCTTCGTCGAGCGTTTCGTGCCAGATACCGAAGCTGGAGGCAGGTCCGCCCACATTCGTCTTCGTGGTACCGCCGGAACCAAGCCCCGGATTGAGACGCAGCCCTATCTCTCCACCCGGGAAAGCCCTCCCATAGCGGTCGATCTGATCGAGGGAGCAGGCATTGACCTTGACGCCGCGCCGCACCCAGTCCTCGAACCCGGGGGCCAGCTCCTGAGTGCTGAGGCTGATTCTGTCCGGCTCGATGCCGGCCCGTACCGCCCGTTCCACTTCCCAGACCGAGCTCGCATCCACGTGCAGGCCCTCGCGATCGAAGATCCGCAGGATATTCCCATTCGGGCAGGCCTTCATGGCATACCGGACGGTCAGGCCGAAGGCATTGGGGAAAGCCAGCGTTTCATGGGCTCTTGCGACGAGCGTCTTCTCATCGTAGACATAAGCCGGTGTGCCCACAAGATCGCGAATGCGGCCGGCGGTTGACGGATCGAGGGTGCGAAGGGTTTCCAAGTGGGTGTTCATTGAGAGGATCGAGCGAATCCCCGGTAAATCCCTTGTCAATACCCGCTTTTCATACTATGTTCGTCTTCACTGCGTGTTCTGGACTGTCGATCCACTAGGTGTCCGTATCCAGAACACTGATTCTCAGTTCCCATGGTCCGCTATTTTTTCAACCGCTTCCGCCGCCCGACAATCAAGTCCGGGTCGCTGCTGTTTGAGGATATCCATCGGACTGCGACCAAGAATGCCCAGTTTGTCAGCTTCCTGGCTGAGAGCGGATTCCGAAAGGTCGATCCGAATAAATACGAACAGAGCCTCCGGCGTCGTCGAGTGGTTGCCCACGCTCTGATGTGGGCCATTCTGGCCGGATTCGGCTGGGTCGTGATCGAAAGCGCTCAGGCTCTTTCCCTCTTCTGAGCAGAAGGGGATCACTGATTTCGAGCGATGCCGTCCCTATGGACGGTTTTTTTGAGGGATCTTGAGGAACCCCAGCTTGATTCGCCCTGCTGTTTGCCTGATCAGGCGCCGCCAACCCGAATTCAGCCAATCAGGGTCGAAGGCTGGGACTTGAAGGTCCGTCGCAGATTGGCCGCCACGAAATCACGATTCAACTTACTGATGAAATCGTGGCTGATCAGCTTCGGGCATACAGCTGAGCATTCGTATTGGTTGGTACAGTTGCCAAAACCGGCTTCATCCATCGCCGCCACCATACTGAGTACCCGGGCATCCTTCTCCGGCTGACCCTGGGGAAGCAGGTTGAGCTGACCTGTCTTGGCTGAAACAAAGAGCATGGCCGAGGCATTCTTACAGGCCGCGACACAAGCGCCGCAGCCTATGCAGGCCGCTGCATCCATGGCCAGTTCGGCGGTTTCTTTCGCCACCGGCAATGAGTTGGCATCGGGAGCACTTCCGGTCCGGACCGAAATAAAGCCGCCCGCCTGCATGATCCTGTCGAGTGGCTTTCGGTCGACCACCAGGTCCTTTATCACCGGAAATGGATCGGCCCGGTAGGGCTCGACCGTGATGACGTCGCCATCCTTGAAACTGCGCATATAGGTCTGGCAAGTGGCCACACCCTGGTGAGGGCCGTGCGGCTTCCCGTCGATAACGAGCGAACACGTTCCACAGATACCCTCGCGGCAATCATGATCGAAGGCGACCGGTTCACTCCCGCTATTGGTCAGGTTCTCATTGACCACGTCGAGCATCTCAAGGAACGACATGTCCCCGTTGAGATCCGGAGTCTCGTAGATCTTGAACCCGCCTTTCTGCTCCCGGTTTTTCTGGCGCCAGACTTTAAGCTTAACTTTCATCGTTCGGAAAATCTCAGACCATTACTTGTAGGACCGCGTCGCCATCTTGATCTCTTCGTAAACCAGGTCTTCCCTGACCAGATCCGGTTCCTTCTCATCGCCCAGGTGGCGCCAGGCCGATACGAAGCTGAACCCCTCGTCGTTTCGGAGAGCTTCTCCATCCTCGGTCTGGTGTTCCTCCCGGAAATGTCCACCGCAGGATTCCTCCCGCGCCAACGCGTCCCGACACATCAATTCGGCCAATTCGAGAAAATCGGCAATACGACCGGCGCGTTCCAGGGATTGATTGAACTCCTGACCGGATCCCGGGACATTTACCTCATTCCAGAACTCCTCGCGAAGCTCCGGAATGAGTTGTAGCGCCTTTTCGAGACCTTCCTTGTTCCGGGCCATACCGCAATATTGCCACATGATCACACCCAGTTCCTTGTGGAAGGAATCCGTGGACCGGGAACCCTTGTTATCCAAAAGTCGCCGAGTTCTGGCCGATACCGATTCCTCCGCTTCACGGAAGGCTTCATGGTCGGTACCCGGGTGCGGACTCCTGATTTCAGCCAGATAGTTCGCGATCGTATACGGTATGACGAAATAACCGTCGGCCAAGCCCTGCATAAGCGCACTGGCTCCGAGTCGATTCGCTCCGTGATCGGAAAAATTGGCCTCACCCAGGACGAAGAGCCCCGGCAGATTGCTCATCAGATTGTAGTCCACCCAAAGACCGCCCATGGTGTAGTGGACAGCCGGGAAGATACGCATCGGAACGGTATAGGCATCCTCGTCGGTGATTTCTTTGTAGATATCAAAGAGATTGCCGTATCGTTCACGGATTGTGCCTTCGCCCAGACGGTTGATGGCATCTGCAAAATCGAGATACACGCCAAGTCCCGTTTCACCGACCCCACGACCTTCGTCGCAGACCCGCTTGGCGGCACGAGAGGAAATGTCGCGCGGCGCCAGGTTGCCGAAGGCCGGGTACATCCTCTCCAGATAATAGTCGCGTTCGTCTTCAGGAATGTCACCCGGAGCCCTTGTATCGCCGACCTTCTTCGGAACCCAGATACGCCCGTCATTACGGAGCGACTCCGACATCAGGGTCAGTTTCGACTGATAGTCCCCCGAAACCGGGATGCAGGTGGGATGAATCTGCGTGTAGCAGGGGTTGGCGAAGCAGGCACCCTTCTTGTAGGCCCGCCAGGCAGCGGTCGCGTTCGATCCCCGAGCGTAGGTCGAGAGGTTGAATACGTTGCCGTAACCTCCGGTGGCCAGGACAACGGCATCCGCCGAGTGCAGGCTCAACTCGCCGCTCTCCAGATTTCGGACCACGATGCCCTTGGCGTGGCCGTCAATCACCACGAGGTCGAGCATCTCGGAGTGGGTGTGCATCTCGACCGATCCCAGGGCGATCTGCCGCGAGAGTGCCGAGTAAGCCCCGAGCAGAAGCTGCTGTCCAGTCTGGCCACGGGCATAGAAAGTGCGGGACACCTGAGCACCACCGAAAGAGCGATTGGCCAGCAACCCTCCATATTCGCGGCCAAAGGGCACGCCTTGGGCGACACACTGGTCGATGATGTTCCCGCTGACCTGGGCCAACCGATAGACATTGGCCTCCCGAGACCTGAAATCACCCCCTTTTACCGTGTCGTAGAAGAGGCGGTAAACACTGTCGCCGTCATTCTGGTAATTCTTCGCGGCATTGATTCCACCCTGAGCCGCAATGCTGTGGGCGCGGCGTGGGCTGTCATGAAAAACAAAGCTCTTAACCCTGTAGCCCAGTTCCCCAAAGGTGGCGGCGGCCGAACTCCCGGCCAGGCCTGCCCCGACAACGATAATCTCGTATTTTCGCTTATTGTTCGCGCTGACCAGTTTGCTTTCGATCAGGTGGCGGTCCCATTTTGTGGTTATGGGTCCGGAGGGAATCTTGGAATCTAGGTTCATCGAATATCCTATCGGTTACTCTCCTGAAGTGCCCTGAGAGGCTGTCTTAAAAGTGCTGAAGCGTGTCGCAGAGATTGATTTGGACTGAAACGACCTCGGCGCGGCGTTCCATCCGAAAGAGATAGCCCTACAGTCCCGCGGCCGCGGGACCATTTCGGATGTGCCTTGCGGCGAAGCCTTTTCTGTCCAAACGACACATTTCATCATTTTTGAGACAGCCTCCTAGAGACTGTCCTTCAGGACGAACATACAATAAAGAGGGATGGCCGCGTTTCCGAGGAAGTAGCCCCAGGAGAGAATCACCGCCAGCTTGTCCAGAAATCCACCCCACCCCTCTGTTCGCAGACCAAGGGACTGGAAGAGGCTGCTGATTCCGTGACTCAGATGCAGGCTGAGCAGAGCGATCGAAATGATGTAGAATCCGGAGACGATCGGACTGGCAAAACCAACCACGATCATCCTGTAGACGTCCCTGACAACGGTCCCGTCATGCAATTGAGTCGTCCACTGGTTGAATTCCGGATCGGTCACTCGAACCGTGAAATGGGCGAGATGATAGAGGATGAAGGCACACACGATCACCCCGCTCCAGCGCATGGTTCGGGATGCGTAGGAGGCCTGGATGGTGGTGTTTGCATTGTAGTTGGCCGGTCGAGCCTTCCAGTTCTCAACCGTCAGGACAACGGCGGCCCAGATGTGAAGGATTACCGATCCCAGAAGGACAGCTCGGACGACCCACAATCCCGCTCCAAGGCTTTGGAGAAAGTGAGCGTAGTGGTTGATCTTCTCAGGCGGTCCAAAGATCTGAAGGTTTCCGACCAGGTGGCCGAACACGAACCCGATCAGGATGATCCCGGTGAGAGCCATGACCACCTTCTTCCCGATCGAAGTTCCAAAAAGAGCAGTGAGCAAGTTCATCGAAGGTGCAAACGAAGAGAGGATTGCGCCAGATCAACCGGAATACCGGACCCTCAAGAGGTATATGATCTAGCTTAAACAACCCCATAAGGTTCTCGCGAGGGGGTCAAATCATTATCCCTTCAAATAAGGGCACTCTGATTAATTCGAGACGGTCAGCGCGGCAAGGATTTGAGCGTCGGGCAGACTGGCGGGTCTGCGGGCCTGCAGACCGGCGGGTCAGACAGGCGGGGCTGATTTCAGGAGCGAGAATTTCCCGCTTGCCCACGGAGCGATCAAGCGCCTCCGGTAGATATTGACGCGAACACCCTCACCGAGGATCCCTGAGACCGCGTCGGCCAGCTCCTCTGGAGCGCGGTGATCCGCCACGTATTCGAAATTCCAGCGCTGGTCGGAGATCCGGGTGAGGCAGTAGTGCCAGCAGGTGAAATCTTCCGGGATGACCGCGTCGATCAAGGCTGGGGTGATCAATCGCCCATCCGGCCGAAAGAGTAGATCACGTTCCCGTCCAAGAAGCTGGAAACCGTCGGAACACCGCTCAACGACATCGCTGGTCCGGTAGCGGAGAAGAGGCATGGCTCTGCGTCCTCGCGTGGTTGCGATGACCGAGAAGACCTCGGGCAGTTCGTCCCGGTGAGGTTCCAGTTCGATGAACGCGTTGGAATCGATGGCTCGGGAATTGTTCTGAAAGGCGTCTCCAATGAACAGGTACCCGGCTTCGGTCGACCCGTAGAGATCAATCTGCGGTACCGGAAAGGCGTCCGCTATCCTGCGCCCGTGAACCAGGCTCGCCTTCCCATAGGTCAGGATCACTGCTTTCAGCGACGGGATCTGCACGGACCTGTTCCTCACCGCCCGGGCCAGCAGCGAAAGATAAACAGGTTCGCCCTCGAGCAACTCCGGCTTGACCGCCTGAAGCTCGACTGTGATCCGATCCCACTCCGCTTCCGTGAAACAAAAGGGATCGCTCGAGAGATTCAGGTAGACCGTTCCGTCAAAGTATCGGTTGGGAAACGGAAAATCCTCATAGGGACAGAGATTGCTCGAGCAATTGACCGGTGCCAATACCGCCTTTCGAACGGGTCGCCCCAACAGCTTCTTCAAGAGTGGATGGGCTTCGTAGGCGCGCCGGGTCTGCGCCTCCCACCATCCGGCCTCCATGATAACCGTCATTGGAGCCCTCGTCGTTCCCGAAGTCGTCTCCGATTCGAGGTTATTGTTGAGTACTCCTCGGTCGACCTCGCTGCAATCCTGGAAAAACGCGCAATGGCCGTCCTCCACGATATCCTGCTTGGTCAGGACCGGAATGTCCTGGAAACTGGCCCATTGAAGCGGCCTGGAATGAATCGGGAAGCGCCGCTTATAGTAAGGGCTGCGCTCGTAGATGGTCCGGACCTCCTTTTCGAGGGGATCCGGTATCGTCTCGTGCGCGGGTCCCTTAAAATCGAGCCCGGCATTTGCAAACCGTTTTGTGAGAGATGCAGCCACTTGAACCTACCGAGGAAATGGAGCCCCTCCTCTATGTCAAATCACCACGCGAATCAGCGAGCCCTATCGGCTGATACAGGAAAAGCGCATTCAGGGTGAGTGCGTGGGTGATTCTTCCGGAATGAGCCATGGCGAATACTTCGGCTACACTCGGCAGCTGAACCGCCAGTTCCTCGTTCTCATCCCAATCGACATCGACGAGGCGCTCTGCCTCTTCGATCAACACGATATGGCAATGATTCGACTGAATGGCAGGATTCGGGCGGACGGAGCCCAGCAGCCGCGAACGACGACCAACGAATCCCGTTTCCTCTTTCAACTCCCGTTCGGCAGCCTCGACCGGATCTTCCCCCAGATCCATCAGCCCACCGGGAACCTCCAGTGACAGATCTTCAGACCCAAACCGATACTGCTCAACCAGCACCATCCGGCCGTCCGGCGTCACTGCAACCAGATTGACCCAATCAGACGATTCCAGAACATAAAAGTCATCCTCGCGCCCGCGAACCGGATGGCGACAGCGCTTCCGCACCACTGAAAACACGCGGCAGGAAGCCTCCTCTGTTCGATCGAGTATCTCCCACCGGGCGGGACGCCCGCTTTCATCACCCTTCTGGTTTCCAACCATCACGCCGAGTCGGAAACCACATGCGTTCCCAGGTATTGGAGCGACCGCAGATCAGGAGTCGGTCGGAATGAAAATCTTCTGCCCGATCCGCAGTCGCCTGGGATCCACGCCCGGGTTGGCCTCCTCGATCGCCTGAACCGATACTCCAAACAAACCTGAAAGACGGGCGAATGTGTCGCCGGACTTGATCGTATAGGCGCCGTCGGCGTCGATCTGACTGACCGGGGCCGGCGGCACGGGAGTGGAGGCGGATCCGGACGACGCGGTCGAGGAAGATGGACTGGATCTCGGGGAGGCAACAGGTCGCGGCGAGGTGCTGGCTCTGGACGAAGGCGTTTTGCCACCGATGCCCTTCATTTCGATCGTCACGCGATTGACACTGGTCCGAAGGGTCGCGAGTTCCTTGCCCACATTATCGAACGCGCGCTGGGTGTCCGAACTCATCGTGGCGACCCGACTGACCGCCTTCCCTGCATCACCGCTCGCTTTGCGAGACGATGATTCAATCGAGTCAAGTCTGGCCGCGAAGCTCCCCACGTCGCCCATCTGACTCTTCATGGCAGATATGCTGCGCAGGGCGATGATGCCCAGAATTAAACTGATCACAGCCAGAATACAGGCGGCGATCACGAGGTATGAACCGTTTTTCGATGGAGTGTCCATGGGTCGGAAAAGAGGAGCGTGTATTGCGTTTTCCTCCTGAGTGCAAGCGGAATGGACCCACCTGAAGGCAACTTGCGGGGCTTTCCACCTCCAGGCATACGCCTTGATTCAGGGCGAAGGACAATGCACGGAAGGAATCACCCCGGACGGTGTGATCATGATGCGGGAAGACCGTCTTCACCGATCCGATACGATAACCAGACGGTTGCATATCAGAGGCAAAAAAGACCCACTTCTGCCTTCTAAATTCTGAACTCTGACCTCATCGTACCCGATTTCAGCCATGACTCCTCGCGAACGCTTCCATGCCACAATGAATTTCGAACCAGTCGATCGGTTGCCGCTGGTCGAATGGGCCGGTTGGTGGACGGAGACCCTCGATCGCTGGTACGGCGAAGGGCTGCCGACCGACCTGACTGACCGCTACGATATCGTGGGGCACTTTGGCCTCGAAAAATACAAGCAGACCTGGTTTCGCTCGGTCCATCGGGATGTGCCACCGCCTGAGGTTCACGGGGCCGGGCTCCTCACGGGCGAAGGGACTTTCGAGGACAAATACGAAAAGCTGCATCCGTCGCTCTTTCAGATCCACGACACCTGGCCCATCGACCCCGCCGTCTGGTCCCAATGGGCGGCGGAACAGGAAAAAGGGGATTCGGTCCTCTGGTTTACAGTCGAAGGGCCCTTCTGGTTTCCACGCACCTTGTTCGGCATCGAAGACCACTTCTACGCCTATTACGATGAGCCGGATCTCATGCACCGGATGAATCGTGAGAATACTGAATGGACCCTCCGAATCATTGATCGCCTCTGCGAAATCTGCACCCCGGATTTTATGACCTTCGCCGAGGACATGAGCTACAATAACGGCCCCATGCTTTCGGAAGACCTCTTCAATGAATTCATGCTGCCCTATTATGAGAGGATCGTTCCTGTCCTGAAGGAACGCGGGATCATCCCTGTCGTCGACTCGGATGGCGACATCACCAAGGCCATCCCATGGTTCGAGAGAGCCGGCATCGACGCCATCCTTCCACTTGAACGTCAGGCCGGCGTCGACCTTCAGGCAATCCGGGAAGCGCACCCACGGTTCAGGTGCATCGGGCATTTCGACAAACTGGTCATGCACCGGGGCGAGGAAGCCATTCGCGGTGAATTCGAACGACTTTTGCCCATCGCCCGGCAAGGAGGCTTTATCATCAGCTGCGATCACCAGACCCCGCCCGGTGTCTCGCTCGAGGATTACCGCCTCTATCTCCGGCTCTTCGCCGAGTACGCGGAACAGGTCGGTTCCTGATTGAGTGCCCAATGCGCCTCAAGGGAGTCACCATCACCGCGTACTGCGGGGCGTTTCTCTGCCTGGGTATCGCCTTCTCGGTGCTCGGACCGACCCTGCCTCATCTGGCCGGGCAAGTGGCGGTCTCAATTGGATCCATCAGCATCCTTTTCGTCGGTAACTCGATCGGTTACCTGGTCGGATCCTATCTGGCCGGGCCGGTCTTCGATCACTGGAAAGGGCACCCTGTCCTCGCGGTGAGCCTCGGTCTCCTGGCCGGACTCCTCTTCCTTGTTCCCTTTGCCCCGAGTCTCGGTCTTCTTATCACCGTCTTCATCGTCCTCGGCATAATGAAAGGCGCCATCGACGTGGGCGGTAATGTCCTGCTGCTCTGGTTCTATCCCAAAGGCGCCAACACGGCCATGAACGCCCTCCATGCCATGTTTGCCGTGGGCGCGGTCATCACTCCCATCGTGGTGGGGTTCGCTCTCTCCAGGACCGGAAAAGTCGACCTCGCCTACGGCCTTCTCGGGGCCATGATCCTGCCCTTTGCATTCTCCTTTCTCTTCCTTCCCAGTCCAAAAGCGCCGCCGATCCCCAAAGCCGACACCGAAGGATCCAATGCTCGAGGAGACCTCGTTCTCATCTGCATCATCTTTTTCTTCTATTGCGGCATCGAGGTGGGGTTCGGGGGCTGGATTACGACCTATGCCCTGAAAAGCGGCCTCGAAACCGCTTCCGGAAGCGCCTATCTCGCGTCCACCTATTGGGCTTTTTTCACGATCGGGCGCCTCGGATCCATCCTCGCCGCCCGGGCTCTTTCGCCGATTCTTGTGGTCGGTGCCGCCCTTGCCCTCGCGGGTGTCAGCATCGCGCTGATGGTCGCATTTCAGGACTCCCGTCACATACTCTGGGGGGGATCGGCCCTGCTTGGTCTGGCGGTAAGCCCGATATTTCCTCAACTCCTGCTGGTGGCCGACGCCCGTCTACATCTCCGTGGATCAACCACCCGTTGGTTCTTCGTGGGCGCCAGTATCGGAGCCATCACCATACCCTGGACCCTGGGCCAGGGATTCGAGTTCATCGGTCCCCGGGTCCTCATGCCCGCCATGCTGGCGATCGTTCTGGCCAACGGCGTGTGTTACTTCCTGCTGCTCCGCCGGCTGAAAGCCCCCGTGCTCAAAGCCCGATAAGTTCAACCTGCCGTGCATGGTCAGGCATAGGCGCCCAACCTCTCCTACAATTCGACCGTCTCCAGGTTTGGATAATACGTATTCAAACACTGGGGACAAAGACCGTGTGAGACTCCGAACCGGGAATCATCCGTCTCATCGGGCAGCCAATCCCAACGGCCCTTCAGCCGATGATTCCGGATTCGGTGGCAATGGCAGCACTGCAGGATCAGCCCGTCCGGACTGAGATGAACGAGGGGATCGAAACTGCCCGCCTCGGAGCGAACCATGGTCTCAACCAGCCGGTGCGAAACGAGAAGACCGAGGCCTTCCCTCAAAGGTTCAATCGTCTCACGGTAGCGACGAAATGCCCGGGGAGAAGAACTGACATGGACTTTGGAATAAGGACGGCGTTCATCGAGGCAGCGTCGAAAAACATCCCGGTAGTGCGCCGCGTAAAAGGCAGTGAACCCATCCAGAACCGCAGCCCCCAGTCCATAGTGCCGCATCAGGCTCCGGCCACCGTTTCTTCGGGCGAATCTCTCATATTCAGAATTGAAACCCCGAATGCAAAGGGCCGCGTCAAGCAGGTAGATCGTGTCCCGACTCGCACCGAGACGACGGAGGTCGTACCCGGCCAGACGACTCCTGAAGATCGGGTCTACCGTAAAAGCACGAGATCTCCTGGCCCGAATCGGGCTGATTCTTTTGATAATCCTGGTATCCATCTTGTCGATAGAGAAACCAAACCTCCCCTGGGACGAACAACGGTCCGTTCGAGCAAACGATTGATTGCTGGATACAGTTCGACTGACCTCAGGAGACACATAATATCCGATTCGGTTCCCGTCAAACCAACCGGGCCGATTTCAGCCTGAACCTGGAGGCAGCCTCCCAATCAATCGCAACAGACTCCGGGCTCCGAGCTTCGCAGCCCTTCGGCACTCCGCTTCCGACGCATCAAGCTCCGTCGGCATCCCTCGTCTATCACAGGTGACCCAGACCTCGATCCCCAACTGGGCAAGGAGTTGCAGGTGAACATCAGTCCGGGGTTGAATGACGGTTTCCGGCCTCACGGTGTCCCGGGAGGGTGATGGTTGGCTGGGGTCCGGTTGGTGACAGAAGGTCGGGCGGGGCTCGATTGGTTCAAGGTTCAACCGGCGGATCAAGGTCGAGAAATCGACGTTGAATACCGGATACACCTTGGTGGATGATCTCAATCCGAATGGGTCGAAACGCATTCGATTCGACCAGCCGGCTCTCGATTCGTTCCAACTGATTCATCAGACCCTGATCGGACCAGGAGGACAGGATTACGGGCACGGTCAACACATAGCCGTCGCCATCAAGTCGCAATTCGACCGCATCCGGTCGACCGTTTACAAGCGTTCCTTCTTCAGTCAATGCCGCACCCGCCTCTTCGACCAAAGTCGAGGGTACGTCCCCGGTATGGTAGACCATGTCGCCCTCGTTACCGAAGAGAGTCTGTTCTCCGGTGAAGTCAAATGGCGGCGCCATCGGCATAACCTGGACCAATCCGACAAAAACCACGAATACGGGCAGGGCGGCGATCAGGCTGATCCCAGCGGCCCGCCAAGGCGAATGGCGACGCCCGCCGCGGGCGAAATGGGCCGCTAGCGACGGACCTTGAATACGATCGGCGAGGATCCAGATTATCGCCGTGTAGATTGCAGAAATCGTAAACCCGGGAACGCGAGTGCTCAAATCCGACGGAATCGCCACCATCAACGCAACCAGCGCGGCCATGGCGAGGATCCCGATGATCAATGCCATACGCGCTGCCTTGGGTTCGTTCAGGTGACGGAAATTCACTGAAACCAACCACCCGGCGGCAAGCGGTCCGCCCAGAAACGACGCCAAGGCAATGGTCGGAACTGAGTAAAGCGGAACATCGGGTTTCGGTAGGTATTGAGTGTCTCCAGGTTCCATCGCCATACTGAGAAGCCCCACGGACTATGCGAAAACTCACAGGGCGGCGAGCCTCGAGTTGCTTCGGAGAACTCATCTTCGTTCGCAACTGCCGCAAAAGGGCCATGTCTTGATCCAGATCGCCCCCGAACCCACCGCCGGCACCAGGAGCAATGGTTTCCTGCTGGGGCGTGCCCTCGTATGAGCAACCCCTGTCAGGACTCTGTTCCAGTTGACCCGCATCCTGGATCCGTTTCATTCAAAACAACGCTCCCCGGAATGAAAACGATCACCCATCTCGACGACGACGATCTTGAGGAGATTTTCTCCCGGTCGTCCGGACCGGGCGGGCAGAATGTGAACAAGGTCTCCACGCGAGTGAGCCTTCGACACATCCCGACCGGCATCACCGTCCATGTCCAGGAAGCCCGGACCCAAGCCGCCAATCGACGCATCGCCCGCGAGCGACTCCTCAAAGAAATCCAGGAACGACAGGCGTCAGACGCAGCCCGGAAACGCAGTGAACGGGAAAAGATGCGACGCCGCAACCGACCCAAGCCAGCGAAAGTCAAGCGGGTCCAGGTCGAGTCGAAACGCCGCAGGTCCAAAACCAAGAAACTCCGCGGGCGGGTTGAGGACTGACCGCTCGTCACTGGATATCATCCGCTCATCACTTCAAGGTTTACGTTTCGCCATGGGCGGGTTTCTGGTGTGAACTGCCATGACCGCGACCATCAGACGTACGCTATTGTTCATCACCATTTCCGCCACGCGGGCATTCAGCCTGTTTCTGGCGGTCTCTCAGACTGGCGCCACCTTCGGAATGCTCCCTGGAATCATTCTCGTATCGTGATGTCAAGGTTCAGGCCGAGGCTCGCAAAATAGCCTCGACCGCAACGGCGTCGATACTCTGAGTTTCCCCCATCCGGGCGTTCTGCTTGGAAAACCGGGCCACAATCGGCGCTGTCTGTTCCAGATCAACCTGGTGATCGCTGAGCCGGGTCGGCACGCCCAGCCGATGAAAAAACGCTTCCGTTTTCCGGATACCCTGCTCGATTACGGTGTCATCATCCCCGTCCGAGATCCCCCATACCCGCGCCGCATACTGGAGCAGCTTGTCTTTCTTGTTCGCCTTCTCGTGACGGAGGAGCGAGGGAAGGACCACGGCAAGAGTACGCGCATGATCGATACCGAATAAGGCGGTCAGTTCGTGTCCGATCATATGGGTCGCCCAGTCCTGCGCCACCCCCACTCCGATCAGCCCATTGAGCGCTTGGGTGGCCGACCACATGATGTTGGCGCGGATCGCGTAGTCCTTCGGGTCTTTCAGCACCCTTTCGGTCTGATCAATAAGGGTCAGGAGAATGCCCTCGGCCTGGCGATCCTGCAGTGGCGCATCCTGGTCACAGGTCAGGTATTGCTCGAGGACGTGGATGAAGGCATCGACGATCCCGTTGGCCACCTGCCGGTCCGGCAGCGACAGGGTTGTTTCCGGATCCAGGATGGCGAATATCGGGTAGCACGCCTCGGCTCCAAAGGCCAGTTTCTGTCGGGTCTCTACCCGCGAGATGACAGCAAAAGTGTTCGTTTCGGAGCCCGTGGCCGGCAGGGTCATCACCGTTCCCAAGGGAACGGCCGCCTTCACCTCGGCATTTTTTTCCAAAATATCCCAAGGTTCGCCTTCGAAGCGGGCGGCGGCGGCGATGAATTTGACCCCGTCGAGGACGGAGCCGCCCCCGACGGCCAGGATGAACGTGATCTCCTTCGACCGGACGACTTCCACCGCCCGTATGAGGGTCGCATACTGCGGATTGGCTTCGACCCCGCCAAATTCCTGAAGGACCCGGCCGGCCAACGCTTTCTTTACCTGATCGTAGACCCCGTTCTTCTTGATCGAACCTCCACCGTACACCATGAGCACGCGTTCGTCGGGCGGGATCAGGTCGGCAAGTTTGGCGATCGTCCCGCGTCCGAACTCGATCCGGACCGGATTGTAATAGCTGAAATTGTTCATGACCCGGGATTCTATCAAGGGACCCGGGGACGTAAAGAGAATCGCGGCTGCGTTTACTCTCCTCTCGGTGGGTGATCCGGGCGCCGGTGACCACCAAGACGGTCG
>Ga0164313_10003090_pt1 | contig 14845 bp, 16 predicted proteins | sample GuaBasSedimGuay4_FD_113735 | JGI IMG/M metagenome (GOLD analysis project Ga0164313, IMG submission 113735) | Subseafloor sediment microbial communities from Guaymas Basin, Gulf of California, Mexico - Guay4, Core 4569-4, 0-3 cm | ecosystem: Environmental > Aquatic > Marine > Hydrothermal vents... | reverse complement strand
TTCCGTTCTCACAAGTTTACTTGTGGTAAAGAATTACGTATGGACCGAGGCGAGGATCCCGCGGATCCTGATTGTATGCGTGTGGACAAAGGTAGGCGCCCTACCCGCCGACGCAAAAGAGGTCATGTGACGCTATGGACCGCGTAGGCTCGGCCATTATCGACTTCACCGAGGCGGCGTACGACCTCGAGCTCAGCGACGAAGAGTGGCTTCCAACCGTTCTGAAGCGGGGCCTCCCGGTCCTCGAGCACGGGCTCGGGGTTGCGGGCATGCGGTATGGCCGCCCGCCTGACGGCGGACCGTTCCAAATACTCGATATCCACGTAGCCTCAGGCCCGAAGGACTTCGCGGAGCGACATACCCGCGCCCTCGCATCGACGCCCCCTGAAGTGCTCCGAGAGCAAGTTCGTTCAGGGCGTGCGGGCACGGTGTCCGGGGAAGACGACGTGAATCTCGAGCAAATCGCCCACTACACCTCCCATGTAGACTACTGCAAAGATCTACTCACCATCACCGCGGTAGATTGCAAGGGCTCCGGGGTGGCTATCGTGGCGCCGCTCCCGGAAGTGACCACACTGAGCGCCCTCGACGCACAGCGATGGGAGATGCTAGCCGCACACCTGGACGCTGGGCATCGTTTGCGGCAAGGGCTTTCCGCCCTCGAGGCCGATGAACAACCGTGCCCCGATCTCCCGTACGACGCCGAGGCCATCTTCGATGCCAATGGCTTCCGCCTCACAGAAGCGGTCGGGCAAGCCAAGCAGCGCACCGCCACGACGAAGCTCCGCGACGCAGCCGTTGCAGTGGATCGTGCGCGCGGCAAGATGCGCGACACTGATCCCGAAAAGGCGCTCGAAATTTGGAAGGCGCTCGTGCGTGGTCGATGGTCGCTCGTGGACTGGTTCGACACGGACGGCAGACGCTTCGTGCTGGCCCTCCCAAACTCCCCCGATGTCAGCGACCCGCGCGGGCTTAGCGAACGCGAAAGCCAGGTCGTGGCATACGCAGTGTTGGGTCAAACCAACAAGATGATCGCCTATCGGCTGGGCCTCTCGAGGTCCCGAGTGTCGATGGTGCTCCGCAGCGCGATGCGAAAGCTGGACGTCCAGACGCGCACGCAACTAGTGCTGAGGATGCGCGACTTCGAAGCGGTCCACTAGCTAGAGCGCGAGCGGAATCCCGTACGTGCTGCAGTAACCCTCGAAGCGCTTGCGAATCTGACCCAGGCTCATGCCGAAGTCCTCGATTTCATAGCGGTGCGCCCCATGCTTGCCGCGCGGATTGTTCACTAGGAATGAGCGCATACGGCCTTCGATGTCCGCGGACCAGGGAATATCGAAACGCTCGTAGGCGCGGCCGAGGGCCGCGACGGGATCGGCAACGACCTCGTCGAACTGGATGTCCATGAACTGATCGGACTTCTCGCTGTGCTTTTCGCGCGCGGCCATCGCCGCGTCGAGCGAGTCCGCCCACCATTGCAGCTGCTGCTGCCCGAGCGCGTGCGGGTCAACCGAATCGCTCGCCAGGCCGCGAATCACGTAGATGAGACTTGCAAGCGAGGGAACGGTCTTCGCAGGATCACGGTGTGTAAACATGATTCGCGCGTCCGGATACTCGGTGAGGAGCGCATCGAGCGAGCGCAGGTGCACTGGGCTCTTGAGCACCCAGCGATCTTTCATGTGCTTGCTTTGCAGGTGCTCGAGGAAATGCCGGTGATAGGTGTATGCCGGGGCATCGCTCTGCTCGTCCGTCCATACCTGATAGCTCGGGACGTTGAAGGTCACGTTGAACTGGGGTCCGAGCATGGACTGCGCCAGGATCGGCATGCACTCCTGCGGGAGGTCCGCGCCAACTTCGTGTATGGAAGCCAGCGATGGGGCCATCGTGTCCATGTGACCAAAGTACGTGCGACCCTTGGCAATGCGTGGGTCCGTCGCGAACGTGGCGCTTTGCGGTGGCGGATCGGGAAACTGCACCTCCCAGCCGAGAGGCACCCGGTTCGCAGGGTCCTGGGCGAGGAGATTGAAGAGAATCGTCGTCCCGGTCCGTGGAAATCCGACGATGAAGAGTGGCCGCTCGATTGGCACGCCCGCAACCTCGGGGTGAGCTGCGCGGTGCCGGTAGATGCTGAACCGATTCTGAAGAAACCCGAGCAACGACTGACGGCACATCACCCGCCCAAGCCAAGTCAGATCTGCCTCACGCGCGACGGCGTCGAAGAGCACGGGAAGCGCATCACGGAAGCTCTCATCGCCGAAGTGGTCGGACTTGGCTGCGCGTGCCGCAGCGCGAACGATGTTGTCGGGGTCCAGCGACGGCCATCGGGGGGCCAACACGGGGCCCACGCGGTTGAGCACCCGCATGGTGCGGTTTCTATGCGGAGGCGCTGCAGTCATGGCGTCGCGTTGCGTCGAGTAGCACGCGCCTCCATAGCCCGCAAAACGTGGAGCGCACATGAGTAAAGATGAGAAGGCGGAGCGGGTTGCCATCGTCACGGGCGCGTCGTCCGGCATTGGAAAGGCGACTGCGCATTGCCTCGCCGAGGCCGGCTTCACGGTGGTGTTGGCCGCGCGCCGGGCGGACCTGCTCGAAGACATCGTCGCAGATATCATCGCGCAGGGTGGCAAAGCGTTGAGTGTGCCCACCGACCTCAGCGACGCCGAGCAGACCTCGACGCTTGCGAGGACGGCCCTCGACACCTTTGGGAGGGTCGACGTCTTGGTCAACAACGCTGGGTACGGCCCGCCCTACGCGTTAGAGCAGATGGACCGCGCGGCGATGCGCCATGTATTCGACGTGAACCTGCTTTCGGGGATGCAGCTGATCGCGGAGCTGACACCCGCGATGCGGGATCAAGGCGGCGGTCGCATCATCAACATCAGCTCGCTCTCCCGGTACGTGGGCGCGCCCCTCGCCGCAGCGTACGCGGCTACGAAGGGCGGCATGGAGGCGCTGACCGCCTGTCTGCGTCTCGAGCTTTCTCCATGGAACATCGAGTTGAGCGTCATCGTGCCAGGGTTCGTCGATACGCCGACATTCGACAAATCTCGAGAGGCGGGCCGACACCTGCGAGACGACCCGAGCAACCCCTACCGGAAGTTGATGGAAGATCTCGACGCCTTCGCCACCGATCAGCTCAAGAGCGCAGTGCCGCCGGAAGATGTGGGCAAGGCGGTCGTCAAAGCAGCTACGGCAGACACCCCGAAGACGCGTTACTTCGTCCCGTGGTCCGCGCGAACGTCGGTGCGAATGTTCGGATCCTTGCCCGACCGCTTCGCGGACAGGCTCCTGCTCAAGATGTACAAATGGGGACCCTGGGCATGAGCACGCCGGCGACGCGAGAAGGGGTGAAGCGAGTGCTGGTTACTGGAGCCGCCAAGGGCATCGGGGCCGCCATCGCGCGCCTCTGCGTCGAGGCTGGGCACCAAATCGTCGCGGTCGACATCGACCGTCCGGGTCTGTCGCGGCTCCGCGAAGAGCTGCCAGGCATCGAAACCGCGATCCTCGACGTGCGCGACCTCGCTGCCTGGGAACGGGTCATCGAAGCAGCCGAAGCACAGGGAGGCCCGATCGATGTGTTGATCAACAACGCGGGCGTGTGCTTGCCGGGGCCGTGCGACCAAGTTTCTGCCGACGACGATCGACTCACCGTCGAAGTGAACCTCATCGGCGTGATGAATGGTGTACGCACGGTGCTTCCGCGGTTTCTGGCTCGCGACCGCGGGCACGTGATCAACGTAGCAAGCATGGCCGCCTTCTCGCCCATACCCGATTTGGCCGCGTACAGCGCAACCAAGCACGCGGTGCGCGCGTACACACACAGCTGCGCGCTCGATCACCGCCATACCGAGATCAATTGGACCCTCGTATGTCCGAGCGCCGTCGAGACGCCGATGCTCGAAGGCATGCGCAAACGGCGCGCAGGCGTCATCGTCTTCACGGAGAAACCAATGCCATCCGAGAAGATCGCGGGCGCCATCGTCGACACGATCCGAACGCCGCGCCGCGAAGTGCTGGTGCCTAGCGGGCGCGGAAAGCTGATCCGGTTCATCGGACTGTTTCCCGGCCTCCTTTCCCGCGGAATGGACGACGCGGAGCGGCGTGGCCTAGAAGCGCTCGATGACTAGGCCGCCGACTGATCATCGTCCGAGATCGCGGGAACACCCAGTGGCCCGAGTTTCTCGATGAGTGCAACCCTGCTCTTCACGCCGAGCTTGTGCATCGCGGACTTTAGCAAGCCGGAAACTCGCCCCTGCGAAAGACCGAGGCGATAGGCGATGAGCTTGTTGGTTTCGCCTCGCAGAAGGTAGTTGACCACCAGGCACTCCTGCTCCGTCAGCCCGCGAGGGTCGTGACAATCCGGAGAGTTGGGTCTTGCAAGGACGAAACGCCGCCCATCGGTGTCGAACCAGTCGACCATGCTCCAACGGCCACGGACCAATGCCTTCCAAATTTCGAGAGCCTTCTGCGGGTCGTCGTGGCGTAGCTTGCCGCGCGCCCGATCGACCTCGCGCGCAGCAGCGCGAACGGCCCGGGCGGCGTTGGCTTCCTGAGCCCGCCCGAAGGAGTCGACGATGCGAAATCCTTCGGGATCGATGATGGCTTCGGCGTCGTTCGGCAACCCCGTTGGGCCGAATTGCGAAGACACTCCCACGTCGGTCAGCGCACGTCGAAGACGGTAGGCAGCGGCGATGTGCGCGCCGAGCATCTGCCAACACCTCCGCGACTGAGGAGTGAGCTTGATGACTCGTGACAATGGAGCGAGGAACTGGACGCAGACGCCGTTCACATCGACGGCGGTGATGCCAAGCAGATCCGGATAGCCTACTTTCTCGAGGGCACGCTCGGCATCCTCGGGATAGTCCTTCGCGAGTTCGGTCCAAGTCCCTGCAAACGCCGAGCTACTGACCGCCTGGAAGCATTCGGGAGAGATGACGCTCCGAGCGGCGTCAAACCTCTCGAGGAAGTCTGCTGGAAGCGACCTGAGATGAATATTGCTGACCACGCCGTCCGCGCCTCCGGCGCCGGGTGGACGGACGAGCTCGAAACCGACGACCCCATGACCGTGATCCAGGATCGGCGCCCCCACCTCGATCAAGTTTGGAAGCCACTCCGAATCCGGCTTTTCGAGATCGTAAGCTGCTTCGATCAGATCGATGGCGTGAGAGGTGAAGCATTCCACGGGTGCACCCAGATCTTCGCAAGATTTGTCACGGGCGCCATACGTAATTAGTCACGTTGAGCTGCGCACGCCCGAGCGACGCCGCCCAAAGGCGTCCATTACGGCGCGCAGGACGTCGCTGCGCGCAATTACGCCCACCACACGGTTATCCTCGATCACGGGGTACCGACGGTACTTGGTTTCGACAAACCGCGTCGCGACGTCGAACAAGCTGTCGTCTGCGTTCACCGCCTCGACCTCGGCGTTCATGTGGTCCCCGACGCATCCGCCGCGCTCGCCGTGATAGCCAGCGACCAGGGCTGCCTTCAAGAAGTCGCGTTCGGTGAGAACGCCAACGAGGTTGCCGCGCGCGTCGATCACGGGCGCGCCGGATATCCGGCGTTCGACCAAAATGCGAATGGCGTCGAGCAGATCCATCTCACACGTGAAGACCACGGGCTTGGTCGTCATCACGTCTCGAACTCGCACTTCCTCGACTGGGTTCATGCTGCACGCTTCCTTGGACAGTCCGCCGAGCCAGCGGCGGATCGGCCGCACGCTCCGCAGCCCTCGCCGTCCGGGTTGTTGAGCCCCCCACAGGTTCCGCGAATGCCTCCACGCCCCGCAAGGACGCCAATGCTCAAGCCACTCAGGGCAAGCGCGAAAACAGCAAAGCTCAGAATGTAGACAACCATCGTGATCAACTTCCGAAATCGTCGAACATGACGTTCTCCTGGGGAACACCGAGGTCTGTAAGCATCTTCTGAACTGCGGAGATCATCAAGGGCGGACCGCACATGTAGTACTCGCAGTCCTCGGGCGCATCATGGTTTGCCAAATGCTGCTCGTATGCGACCTGGTGAATGAAGCCCACCGGGCCGTCCCAGTCGTCGTCTTTCTTCGGCTCCGAAAGCGCCACGACGTAGTTGAAGTTCGGATGCTCGGCCGCCAGGCGCTCGAACTCCTCGTGATAAAACATGTCACGCTTGCTTCGAACGCCGAACCAGAACGAGATTTTCCGGTCGGTCTTGATGCGCTTCAGCTGATCGAGGATGTGTGAGCGAAGGGGCGCCATCCCTGTGCCGCCGCCGATGAACACCATCTCGTTCTCGGTATCCTTTGCATAGAACTCACCGTACGGGCCTGCGATTGTCACCTTGTCGCCTGGCTTCAGGCTGAACAGATACGACGAAACGACCCCCGGAGGCACGCTCTCTTTGGAGCCCGGCGGCGGTATCGCGATCCCAATGTTGAGAAGGATGATTCCCTTTTCCTCCGGGTAGTTGGCCATCGAGTAAGCGCGGGTCGTCGGCGACTTGGTGCCTGCTCGAAACCTCCAAAGATTGTGGCGGTCCCAGTCCTCACGGAACTCGGGTTCGATGTCGAAATCGGAAAACTTGGTTTGGTAGCGTGGGCACTCGACCTGAACGTAGCCCCCGGCGCGGAAGGGAACGTGCTCGCCGGTTGGCAGCTCGAGGACGATTTCCTTGATGAAAGTGCTGAGGCCACCGGTCGAGCGTACGGTGCACTCCCACTTGCGAACGCCAAACACCTCGTCGGGAATGCGCACGCGCACGTTCTCGCGAACGGTCACCTGGCAGCCGAGTCGGACGTGCTGCGCGGCCTCATGCCTTCCAATCAACGACTCCTCGGTGGGGAGCAGCGGGCCTCCCCCTTCGAGCACTTTCACCCGGCATTGACCGCACGTACCCTTGCCGCCGCATCCGGCGGGCAAATACAAGCCGACGCTTGCCAACGCCGTCAGGAGCTTCGCCCCGGCTTGCACTTCGAAGTCCTTGTCGTCGTTGACGACCATGTGCACTATGCCGGTCTCGACGAGCCTCGAGCGTGCGAGCAGAATGAACGCAGACAGCAGGACGATTATTCCTGTGAAGACCGTGACCGCGAGGATGATCTGCAAGCCCAACGCCGTGTCCTCCTAAAGCTGAATCCCGGCAAAGGCCATGAAGCCCAGTGACATCAGGCCGACGATGATGAAGGTGATTCCGAGACCTTGAAGCCCCGCGGGTACATCGCTGTACTTGAGCTTCTCACGAATGCCAGCGAGCCCGACCAACGCCAAGGCCCACCCGAACCCGCTCCCGATCCCGTACACGACGCTCTCAGTCATCGTGTAGTCACGCTGAACGGAAAACAGCGTGCCCCCGAGGATGGCGCAGTTGACCGTGATCAACGGCAAATAGATGCCCAGCGCATGAAAGAGGGGTGGAAAGTACCGGTCGAGGACCATCTCGAGGATTTGCACCATCGCAGCGATGACGCCGATGTAGGTGACGAGACCGAGGAAGCTGAGATCGACATCAGGGAATCCCGCCCAACCGAGTGCACCTTCTTCGAGGACGTAGTGATAGAGCAACGTGTTGGTCGGAACCGTAATCAGCTGCACGGCGATGACTGCAGCACCGAGGCCGAAGGCCGTCTGGATGCGCTTGGAGACGGCGAGGAAGGTACACATCCCGAGGAAGAACGAGAGCGCGAGGTTCTCGACGAACACTGCCTTGATGAAGAGCTCGAGGTAGTTGCCCATCACAGCGCCTCCTTGCGGTGGACTTCGTGAATCTGGAACTCAGGCTTTTCGACCTGCTCGACCTTCCATGAGCGAACTGCCCAAATGATGAGACCAATGACGAAAAACGCGCTCGGTGGAAGCAACATCATGCCGTTCGGGCTGTACCAACCGCCGTCCGCGACACTGGGCAGAATGGTGTAACCAAGCAGCGTGCCGGCGCCGAGGAGCTCACGAGTGCTCGCAACGAGGATCAAAATGACGCTGTAGCCGAGCCCGTTGCCGACGCCATCGAGGAAGCTCAAACCGACTGGGTTCTTCGAGGCGAAGCTCTCGGTGCGACCAAGCACGATGCAGTTCGTGATGATCAAGCCCACGAACACAGAGAGCTCGCGGCTAGTTTCGAACGCAAATGCCTTGAGCGACTCGTCCACGACGATCACCAGCGACGCGATGATCGTCATTTGCACGATGATTCGGATACTGCTCGGGAGCACGTGACGAATGGCGCTGACCGCTGCGTTGGCGCACGCGGCAACCACGGTGAGCGCGACGCACATGTAAAGTGAGGGCAGCAGCGACGTCGTGACCGCGAGCGCGGAGCAGATGCCAAGCACGTGCAACGTGACCGGGTTGTTATCGACGACAGGCTCGAGCAGAGCGCGCTTGGCGACGGAGCTCATGTGCCCCCTCCTCGTTGGATGTTGCGCAGGTATGGTCCATATCCGTGGTCGCCGAGCCAGTACTGCATCAGCTTCGTGACGCCGTTCCCCGTGAGCGTGGCGCCGGACACCCCGTCGACGCGATAGTCGGCCAGGGGATCACCCGGGGAGACGCGACCCTTGACGACTTCAATCTTCGGGGTGCCCGATTCGTCGAACACGCGCTTGTCGCGCCACAGCGCGCGCCACGCAGGCTTGGCGATGAAGTCGCCGACCCCCGGCGTTTCGCCGTGCGCGTAGAACGTAATGTCCGCGATCGTGTTGCCATCGGCCTCGAGTGCGACGAAGCCGTACATCGTCGACCAAAGGCCATACCCGGAGATCGGCAAGATGATCTTGCTCACCTCGTCGTCCTTTCGAACGAGATAAACGAGCGCTCGTTTGGCGCGGCGCCGGACACGGGCCACGTCGATGTCGGCCGGCACCTCGACACCGAGCTCCGGGTCTTTGGCGGCTTCGACTGGATCGAAGCTCTCCGGATCGATGTCCTCCACGTAGGCGCCGGTCGCGAGATCGACGATGCGCGGTTCGATACTCTCATAGAGCTGGTTCACGTCGCGGTCCGGCTCGAAAAGCCCCGCCACCTCCAGGATATTGCGGCGGGCGTCGAGGATGGCGTTCGCACGTTGGCGCGGCTGTAGCAGAATCGCCGCAGAGGCAACGAGCGAAGAACAGACGAGGCTCACGAAGAAAGCCACGAGCAAGGTCCGCGCGACCGTCTCCGTCTTGCTACCCTGTTCTTTGGCGGGCTCAGACACTTCGACGAAGCCTCCTCGCGATGTTGGCCTGCGCGACGAAGTGGTCGATGGTGGGCGCGAAGATGTTGGCGAAGAGGATCGCCAGCATGATGCCCTCGGGGAACGCGATGTTGACCACTCGAATGACTACGGTGATCACCCCGACGAGGATGCCAAATATCCAACGACCAGGGTTGGTGACGCATGCGGTGACCGGGTCGGTCGCCATGAATATCATCCCAAACGCAAACCCGCCGAGCACCAGGTGCCAGTGCCAGGGCATCGCGAACATGGGATTGGCGTCCGACCCGACGCCATTGAAGAGCAACGCGGTGGCGACCATGCCCAACATGACGCCGGCGATGATCCGCCACGAAGCGACACCGGTGTAGATGATGAACACGCCGCCGAGGAGGCACGCAAGGGTTGAAGTTTCGCCAATCGAACCTTGGACGGGCCCCAGGAAAGCGTCCGTCCAAGTGACGCCCTGCTCGATGAGACCCCGGACGCCGCTTTCGGCGGTGATCGCAAGAGGCGTCGCGCCTGTGATGACGTCGATCGGAGGCGTCCACACCGATTCGCCCGACATTTCGATCGGGTACGCGAAGTACAGAAAGGCGCGGCCCGCCAGCGCGGGGTTCATGAAATTCTTGCCAGTGCCCCCGAAAACTTCTTTGGCCATCACAACGCCGAACGAGATGCCGAGAGCGACCTGCCAAAGCGGTGTCGTCGCGGGGAGCGTCAGTGCATAGAGGATCGACGTGACGAAGAAGCCTTCGTTGATCTCGTGATTGCGGATGCCGGCGAAAAGGACCTCCCAAACGCCGCCGGCCGCAAGCGTGATCATGTAGATCGGCATGAAGTAGAGCATGCCGTAGAAGGTAGAAGCCCCGATGCTGCTCGGGTCGTTTCCGATTCCGAGCGCAGCCATCAACGCACCCCGCCAATCGTCGGGGGAAGTGAGGCCCAGTTCTTGGACCGCGAGGTTCGCCTGGTAGCCGGTGTTCCACATCGCCACCAGGGCGCATGGCAGGACGCCGATCACCACGAGACCCATCACGCGCTTCAAGTCGATCGCATCGCGCACGTGCGGAGCGTGTCGCGACACGTCGGGCGGAGAGTAGAAGAGCGTGTCGATCATCTCGTAGATCGCCTGATAGCTCTCGAGTCTGCCCCCGGCTGCGAAAAGGGGGGCGAGCTTGTCGAGGAATCTTCTCAGCGGACGCATCAGCCGTTCTTCTCGATCAGGTCTAGGGTGCGCCTGAGGTAGGCGCCGTATTCGTACTTGCTACAACAAACGAACGAGCAAAGCGCGAGGTCTTCCTCGTCGAGCTCGAGACAACCAAGCGCCCGTGCCGTTTGGGTGTCGTAAACGATGAGCGCTTTGAGCAAAGGCGCGGGCAAGATGTCGAGCGGCATGACTTTCTCGAAATTGCCGATCGGGATCATTGCGCGAGGACTTCCGTTCTGCGAGGTGGTGAGCGAGAACCGATGGCTGCGAGGACGCAGCACGGAAGCAAACGCGCGAATCGACGAGTATTTGCTGAAGCCCGGTGCGAGCCAGTTGAGGAAGTGACGGCTGCGATCTTCGTGGAGCACGCTGATCTGGAGGTCGTAAGGACCGAGATACTGGGCGCGCCCCGCGGCACGACGCCCACCGAGAATCGAGCCTGAGATCACGCGGCAGTCGATGGGCTCGACCTCGCCGTCCAAGACATCCTCGGTACTCGCGCCGATTCGCGTGCGGATCAACCGAGGACGCCGAATCACTGGCCCGCCGAGTGCGACGACGCGCTCCGTCGACAGCCTGCCGGTCGTGAAAAAGGAGCCGATCGCGATGACGTCCTGGTAGCTCAAATGCCAGACCGACTTGTTTTCACCGACCGGGTCGAGGAAGTGGATATGCGTCCCCGGAAGCCCCGCGGGATGTGGACCATCGAAGATAACTGGGGTCACCGACTCCAGCTTTGGCAACTGAAGCTCGGTCCCCGGGGCTTGGCAAATGTAGACCTTGCCGCCCGTGAGCCTGCTGATGACGGCGACACCGTCGCAGAAGTCCTGAGCACGCTCGGATATGACGACACGCGGATCCACCGAGAGCGGGTTGGTATCCATCGCGGTCACGAAGATCGAGTGCGGCGACGCATCGGCCGCCGGGATCTTGCCGAACGGGCGTGCCCGGAACGAGGTCCACAGACCGGAAGCGAGCAACGACTCCCGCACTTCATGTGGGTCGAGCGTCGTCAGCGCGCCGCGATCATGCGAAGTGAACCTGACCTCCTCTTCGCCGTCGATCCGGATGACCACCGATTGCAACGACCTCCGCTCCCCGCGATGAATGGCGACCACCTCACCGCACCCGGGTGCCGTAAACATGACGCCGGGGTTGCCCTTGTCAGTGAGTATGGGTTGCCCGAGCCGAACGCGGTCGCCGACTCCGACCATCAGTTGGGGTCGCAGCCCTCGGTAGTCCTTCGCGACCAGGGCGACCCAGCCGACCGAATTGGCGCTGTCGATGCGCTGCTCCGGCGCGCCGACAATGGGGATCTCCAACCCTCTTCGAACATGGATCCGCATTCGAGGTGGGGAAGTCTAGCCCGATCCAGGGACGAAAGAACAGGCAACGGGCGACGCAAAATGTGCGCGGCGTTTCAAGCTGTGGATGTTGGGCAAACGTGGTACCGATCCCTCATGCGCTGGGTTGCTCACCCCTCTATCGTGATCGCGCTGATCGCACTGATCGCACTGATCACCTTGGGGGGCTGCAAAATGGAAGGCGTCTATTTCATTCCGGGGACGGGAACGTTACCGGATTGCGACGAAGCCCCGGTCGCCAACCTCAACGGCACCGGTTGGTTCGACAACGGAACCGTGACGATTCAAACGGCGGGCTGCCAAGAGGCGATACCGGGCGATGTCTTCCCCGCATGCGCCCTCGACTGGGTGTTCACTAGAGACGATGAGAACCTCAGCGACGTGACTATCATCGTTGACAACGAGTACCGGATCGACGGCCGGCTGTGCGGTGACCAACTCCACCTGCGGGGTGGCTGGTGGCTGCCGGTCGAGGACGAGGACGTGAATTACTGCACCTACGAGGACGACTCGGCCGAGGAGGTGGGCATCATGGCTGCGGGCAACGTCCTGACGTACGCCCCCGCCGACGGCCAGGCCCCTGCGCAGCTGACTGGCACTTTGGTGGTCCAAGGCAGTTGCGGTGCCGAATACGACGTCACCTTCACCCAAAAGTGAACTAGCAGCGCAAAGCGACCCGCCTCACGTCGTCGGTTCCAACGTCTCCTGAAACCTCCGCAGCAAATCCACGTAGCTCACGATGCCAAGCAGGTCGCCGGTGTCGAGGTCGGCCACGGGAATGGCCCCGACCCGATGCAGGAGCAGCAACTCGATCACCTCTCGGATGGGGGTCTCGGGGTCGACCTTGACCGGGCTGGTGTTCATGAAACTGCCCACGGTCGACGAGCGTGCGCCCTCGACGGCCTCTATCGCTTCGTCCTCGGCAGCTTCCGAGAAGCTTCGAAGGTCCCGGTCGCTGATGATGCCCACGAGCTCGCGGCCACGCACCACCGGAAGGTGCCGAACATCGAGCTCATACAGCAGCCCCAACGCTTCGGCCACCGACATGAGCTCGATCGCGGTCACCGGGTTTTCGGTCATGATGTCTTTTACAAGCACAAGCTTCTCCTCTCCAAGTCGTCCGCTACAACGCTAGAACATGGGGAACGGTAGAGTCGGTTCCACCGCATCGAAATTCTGAATCATCTTGAGCGTGGTGACCACCGCTATTAACGAACAAAGATTCGCGGCGACGAGGCTCCACCCCATGAGGCGCAGCCGACGAGCGGTCGGCTCGAGCACGGCCATCACCAGCACCACCACCGCCACGGGCACCGCGGCAGCCAGCACCCAAAGCCCCGCCCGAGATCCGTAGGGCGCTGCAACTCCGACGGCAATGACCGCGAGGCATACCAAGACCAAGAGCACGCGCTTGAGGCGCGCGAGAGAGAGATCTTCATCGGTCCTCGCCTTGGTACGCGCAACGGTCAGTCGGATCACGGCCGTGCCCAAAAGGGAGGTCACCAGCCAGATCAGGGCCACCGCGAGCGTCGAAGTCGCGCCAAGACCGGCAGAAAGCCCCAGGGGAATCGCAATCGAAGAGAGCGTCGCGGCCGCGAGCACTTCGCCCACCATGCTCCGTTCGAGCCCCTGAATGGCCAACATCACGAGCGCTACCCCGAGCAAGAGGGGGACGCCCACCGCATATTGAACGACCGTCGTCGTGAGCAGAAGCCCCGCAATGCCAGTGCCCGACGCCAGCAGGAGGAAAATCAAGAGTGCGCGCTTGGCGCGGTCACTCTCCTCACGCTTCGTGCGGTTGCCACGTTGCCCAAACAACACGAGAAGCGGCTCGTTCGCCAGGAAACACGCAATGGCGCCGACGGCCAGGAGCCAGGTCGCGGTCGTCGGCGATCCGCCCAGAAAAACGGTGACGATCGGGAACAGAAGCTCGGCGTAGGCGCCGTGCTCGCGGGGGACCATCTTACGCTGTGCGGTGCCCATGGGTTCTTGGGGATAGCACCCGCTGCGGCACGATCCATGGCATTTTCTGCACGTCCGAAGGCCCTTCGCGCAATATATGCGTATTCGGGTATAAGTAGCCTCGCGATGCCGTGGCCTGCCGGTTGCAACGTGACCGATTTGAGGTTCGACCCTATGGAGGCCGTATGTGGACGGCCGTAGTTGCCGGGGCTGCAGCAGGCCTCGCATCAGTTCCGCATTGCACCGCCATGTGTGGACCACTGGCTGCTTACGCGTGCAGTGGACGTCCGGGTGTGTCCGGACAAGGGCGTTACCAGCTCGGGCGTTTCATTAGTTACTCGGTGCTGGGCGCAGTGGCAGGGGCGATCGGGGGCGCGACCGCGGTTGGCCTTCCGCATGCGTGGGGCAGCGCGCTCCTGAGTTGGTCACTCGCTCTCGGTCTCGGCTTGGCTGCCGTGCGCCTGTGGCGGCGCCCCAACCAACCACTGGTGACCCTTCGAACCAAAAAGGACGATCCGAAGCCGTCCGTCGTTTCTCGGACGCTTGGAGGACTGGGCCGCCACCCGTTCTTCGTAGGCCTGGGCACCGCGGTGCTTCCCTGCGGCGCGTTGGCCGCGGCGGTGCTGATTGCGGCATCGACGGGCTCCGGCACACTCGGCTCCCTGAGCATGCTCGCGTTCGCCATAGTGAGTGGTGTGGGCTTGGTAGGGGCGACCTGGGTCTTCGAACGATTCGCCCGTCGCCCGCGGCCTGCCACCTCGCGCGTGCTCGCGGCCGTGCTCGCACTCGGGTCGATCCTGTTCATCATCCGCCCCGTTCACGCCTTACGCACCGGCGACACCTCATCGTGCCACGCACCCGCGGGCGGCTCACAGGACCACCAAGCGCACCACCAGCACTCCAACTCCCCGTGACCACTGCCCAACCAGCCGTTTGCGACGTTCCTCCGCGGCAGTCCCGGCCTTCGGTGTCTCGGTGCGTTCACTGTGCACAGCCCTTGGTGAATGACGCCTTCGCGCCCTATTGCTGCCGGGGTTGTCGGGCCGTGCACGGAATCCTCACCAAGGCCGGGCTCACCCGCTATTACGACCTCCGCCGGGGGCCGGGGCTTCCCCCGGCAGACCTGGAATCCCGCCGAATC
>Ga0164313_10003089_pt1 | contig 14846 bp, 14 predicted proteins | sample GuaBasSedimGuay4_FD_113735 | JGI IMG/M metagenome (GOLD analysis project Ga0164313, IMG submission 113735) | Subseafloor sediment microbial communities from Guaymas Basin, Gulf of California, Mexico - Guay4, Core 4569-4, 0-3 cm | ecosystem: Environmental > Aquatic > Marine > Hydrothermal vents... | reverse complement strand
TTTTCAAATATTATATCCTGGTTTTTCAGAGTACCGTTATGTACTCCGATGATATTGCCAGTTTTTATTGGATGATTATCTACATTTTCTGTCCCGCCAGAGGACTTCTTTCTACAGTGACCAATTACAAGTCTGAGTCCTGCTTTGTAGTCACGTAGTACAGATAGTAGTCCATCAAAATCCTTGTCTTCTCCTCCAAATCTTGCAACAAATTCACTAGAGCTGATACCCATCTTTTGACCGAAAAATTTTCCATCATCGAACAATGCCGTGATACCAGTAGCGTCTTTGCCTCTAGACTCGGTTATTTCCAATAGACTTGCTGCCATAAACAGGGCCGATTCCCTTAAATTTTTATCTCCCAGCTTCCCAAATCTAGCAACTCCTAAGATTCCGCACATATATCTCTCCTAAATAATTATGTTATATTGTTTTGTTTAGTTTATGTCACTCTAACCAGTACCATTCGAATAAGACCAAGTTGTTGAAGTAGCACACGTTGGAACATCTGTATTAACAGAAGGAATACTACCTTCTGGACGAAAAGAAGGTTTCTCAACTTTTTTATAGCCACCAGATTCAACATAAATTCCATCTTTAGCTCTAAATTTTCCACGTTCAATATTCTTAACAGCACTTGGAACTGCTGGTTTGGTTTTAGACCTTGTACCTACTAAATTTAGATCTGATTTAAAAGACTGTATCACATCTCTAATTGCATCGAAACTACTTGTTTTAAAAGCCAACTTTGATCCATCTACCTTTGTGATATTCTCTGAGTATTTAGAAAATAGTAAAGTAGTCTCAAATGAGCTTATTAGTTGATCGTTTTTCTTAGAAGCCATTGGATAATAAGTAGCCATATGTAGCACTACTCCATTTGCTTTTTTGGGATCAAAAATAGGGATACAGTTTCTGATATCAGTAAGTGTAAAGGAAAGCAACATTTGCTCTTCTGCTCCCATGGTGATTCTTCCGTTTTTACTGGAAGTTAACACTACATTAATACCAAATCTTTTGTGCAGCATGCTTATTACAAGCTTGACGTCTTTATACAAATTTTTCTTATCGTCCACTATGAATGATACTGGACCAGCCTCTCGAACACCTGATAATACTTCATCCATATTATCAATAACAAGATCGGATGTTTTTATTGTTGCTATAGAATCTAAAAACTTTGATTCTCCTAACGATTTTATTATCAAATGTGGATTAGTATTAATATTGATGATAGTTCTTAAACGTCTTTCAATTTGGTGTGAGAAGAATGGAAAAAGAGCTATGTTGCTAGCTTTGTTAGGTCTACCGTCCTTTTTTGATTTGTCATTTTCAAACAATAAACAAGGGGTTCCAGTAGCTATGTTTTGTTGTGCTGAACCAATAATTATACCATCGTTCACAGTTTTTGTTTTAGTAATTAACTGTTTATTAACTCCAAAAATGTAATTAATATCCATAATAACCTGCTCCTCCCATATTATCTTCAATATCAAGATCGAATGAATTATAGGTTCTACTTTCAGTATTGATACAAAGACCTGAGCTTCTATCTACCTTGATTGTAGTAGGTTTGCTGAAACCAAACTTCCTAACCGAATTATCAATTATGTTTTCTGTTGATGCAAACATGATAAGACCCTCATCCTCATAGTTATAAACAGCTAATTGTCCTGTTGCTTTAAATAACCATAAAATTTTTGGATTTTCTGAGTCTACCGAGGCACAAGCATATGAACCTACCAACTCTCCAGCAGCTTTCGCGATTGCTTTTGAAGTAGGGTTTCCAATTGAACCTATAAGTCTTTCTCCCTTAACAGTTGATGGGAACTTAAATGATTTGGCATGATAGTTTATCAAACTAAAAATAATTTCACTATCTACCTGCGCAATTCTCTTAACCTTTCCGTTTGACATATTTTTCAGCCATGAGAATTTGGTATCATCATTATAAATCATACCATTATGAACGCCTACTATGTTTCCAGTTCTAATTGGATGATTATTATCAGGATTTTCATGAGAGCCCTTAGTTTGAGCTCTTGTATGTCCTATAATTGAATATGGCATCTTATCAGTCGCAAGGTACTTTTTTACTGTACTCCTATAATTCTCCATTTCAGTGAATTCTGAAGCACGTAAATTATTCTTAAATATTACTATTCCATTATCAGACGTAAATGCATATCCAGTAGCGTCTCTTCCTCTGGATTGTGCTTCTAACGCTAGATTTTTTAATATTTTCCTCAATATTTTAGGTCTTACTGTCATATTTTCAAGGAATGCAATTCCATATATTCCGCACATGTATTATCCTTTATACTGTTATCATGGACCCTATCTTATTAGCCCAAATCATTTCTCCGTTAGCTTGTCTTTCTTCAACATACATTTCCAACTTATCACTCATTTCTTCTTTTGATTCTGCTGAAGAATTAACTTCCTTATTATTATATAAAATCTTTGTAACTTCTTCCATCCAAGATTTTACTGTAGCAATGTCTATTACTTCTCTGGTATCGATTATTTTATTAACATGGTATTCAAAAATGCCTTCTTCTGTTAATTCCACGCTAAGTTCTTTCTCAATGTCTTCCCATGTTTGTCCATCACATCTTCTGACAGAGCATGGAAATTCAGCAAGTTTTTCAAGAACTTCATAAGCAGGACCTACCGCACTAATGATGTGTTTCAACTGTGAAATCAAATCAAAAGATTCAGCTATAAGAATGTCGGTATATTTATGTAGTTCAGATGTATCACTAAATCTACCTGTTTTCTTAGCAGCTTTCCAGTCAGTTGCATTGTTCATTAAAGCACTTTTTACCTTTTTAGCTTGTTTGTACCATGCCTCGTCACCTGCTTCTATAACTCCATAACGTGAAAGCTCGATGGCTTTTATGAACATAGCATAATATAAACATGCAAAAGCTGCACATGCACTAGGAGATAAAGTACCGTCCATTACACGTACCTCTACGTGAAGTCTGTTTACATCTCCTTTTTTGTCAAATTGGCAGAACTTATAATTTATCCAACCATATTTGTTTCCACCACTAACATTAATTACATCATCTCTGACTTCTCTCATGTTTTTTGGTATTGCAGAGATGCCAAGAATAGAGATTCTGAATTTTTCCCATCTTGTTAAGTGGCTTGGGTCATCAAGAGCGGAAGTCATCCACGTAATTGCATTTTGGTACTTTCTCATCATTTGATGGAGATTAGCCAATACAATTTCTGGTATACTTTTCTCTATTTCATTAATTTTATTTCCTGAGCCTATAGGACCGCCTCCGCCACCACCATCACCTAGCCCTGGAATTTTACCATAATAACTGGCAAGTCCATGCATGTGAATGCTGCAACGTTCATTTATATAAGCACCTTTAGAAACAGATGTATCTATTATATCTTTAGACATTCTAAAGAATTCCCAATAGTCAACTCTACGTCCGGTAGTAATAACTTCCATTCCATTCTCACCAAGCAATGAACCATCTGTTACTACATTGTGAACACCAGAAGCGCTTACAATACCATAGGACATACTAGGATTAAATTTATTAGTACAAAATCTTCTTATTGCTTCCGGATTCTTGTTTGGGTCAAACTGAAATTCACAAGAGGCACAATCAAGAACAAAATCAGCACACGTAGTACATAACGGAGTATAATTAGCACACTCCATACCAACGCATTTGAATTTGAAACTATCACACTTTGCACACTGTGTTTCTTTGCATTTTTCTTCTATGTTTGCACAATAAGAAATGTTAGGTTTGTGTTCACATTTACTTACATTAAGGCATTTACTCCAACAGTCTTTATCGTCTTTTCCATAATTAACACACTGACACGTGTAACTTTTACCTTTACATGTGCCTGTATCTTTATTAGGAAGATTGAATTCAAACTCAGCTCCAATTTTTAGGATTCTGCTAAGATTTAATTTCCAATAATTAACCTGCTGCGCTGTTAATGGCTCTCTCATCTTGTGATTGATGAATGTCAATGATCTCTTGCCCGCCATAAAAATTCCTCCAATTTACTTCAAGGTTGTTGTTGTATTGTGTATTAGATTCAATATGATTGAATAGCGCTTCAAGTTCTGATCTCCTTTCTTGAAACCCTATCATATTTTGTACGTCTTTGTATATATTATCTAAATAATTTCTAAGTATTTTCGAATCCGGAGAACACATTAAAGAAAACATGTCACATGTGTCTAAGATATTAGGATAAAGTTCCTTTATTCTCTTATCTTGGTCCATCCAGTACAATTGCTTGAAATCATTTGTTTGTAATTTTACTTTACTCAGAATATCTTCTGTAACTGTAACACCCAAAGCTATCAATCCCATAGTTAGTATAGGATGTTTTAGCATATTTCCTCCAGGCACTCTATATTCTAAGGTTCTACTATCCAGTCTAAAATCACTAGGTTTCCCATAACTTAATTGTGAGTTTGAACGCCTTTTAGCGTCCTTACTGGTTTCTAACATTGCAGATGGCAAGCCTATATAATAATCCATTACTCTTACCACTTTAAACATTAAACTCATAACATTTGGAGTATGACCTAACACAGGGTTTGGAAGTCCAAAATGTAAATGAAATCCAGCAGTGGCATATGTTGTACTACCAGTCAACATTGACTTAGGAAGCCCTACACCATGACAAGATGCTGCAAACATCATTATTTTAGCTGGATCGTATACAGTGTTTAGATTTAATATATCCCTAGTATCAGTTATTAAACCATATATGTTGTTAGTTAGTTCTTTAGGAGTGAGTGCAGGACTTGGTCTGAATTCAGCAAGAACTCCATCATGTCCTATCTGTCCCCACTTCTTGAAAAAAGCATTTGCCCTTAATATCTTTTTAGAATCACTATCTACCAAAAAGAATTCTGGATCACATCCTAAGGTTATGCCTTTAACATGTTTTATTTTATAATTGTCAGTATTTTCTATGTTGATAGTTTTAAATACTGATTTTGTTACATAACAAATTCCATTATCTTGATCTCTGTCATCTTTGAACGCTGCACCTATTTGTAATATGACAGGGTCTCTAGATATAGAGTTAAGTTTAAGTTTTTGTCCAATAACTAGCCCAAGATTATTTCTTAGTTCACTAGATATCCTGAGCATATGATTTTCATTTCCATATGCTCCAATATTATCGTTCATTAGTTCTGATATTTTTATTTTAATATTGCTCATTAGAGCCCTTCCGCGCTGACATTAGTTATGGTAATCATCGTAAGTAATCATCTCAAGTCCCAACTTTTTATACACATTACTTCTGCATTTACCATATTTAGAATAAAATTGATTTTTAAATACACCTATATTTTCATCTACATAATCATAGACTATTGCATCTAACTTATCTGGATGAAATCGCTGTATTCTTCCTATTAATTGTTCTGCTCTAGCTTCAGTTCTGAATGATGTCGTAATAAACAATCTATTCAAAAAATCTACATCAAATCCTTCTCCAAGTAACTCTGGCGTAGTGATTAGTACAGTTATTTCTTTCTTATTAAACGCTTCGATTTGAGCATCAATAAGTTTTTTGCTGTATTTTCCTGTAGCAATACCTGTTTGTTTCCAATCCTTTTTAATAATCTCATATAATAAATCACAATGAGCTTTTCTACCAGATGAAACAATACAAAAATTCCCACTCCTAGCCTCCCGTACTACATCATTTTTAATTCTAGAGTTTCTTTTACCATTATAGATAACATGATGTTTAAGAATATTAGACACATTACTAATGTCAACCCTAGGACCATAATTGATTGGGCAATATAATATTAACGGTGATATTATACCTTTATGTTTTGATACCTCGTCTTTTGTTATAACAGCATTAATATTACCAACACTTTGGAACATTAAATTTTCTAAGCCATCTCTTCGATAGGCTGTAGCTGTTAATCCGTATAAAAAATAAGGATTTAATTGAGAAATTACTTTAAAAAATGTGGATGCTGGTGAATGATGCACCTCATCGATAATAACTAGACCATATTGATCTCGTAACTCAGAGAGCCTGTCTAGGTTTCTTATTAAGGTTTGCACCATTGCTATTGTTACTACTTTTCCTTCATCCCACTTGCCTGCACCTATTTTTCCAACAGCATCTGAACCTAAATTTGGTATAAATTCCGTGAAGCGCTCATGAAACTGCTTAAATAGTCTATCCGTATGTGTTAACCACAAAGTATTTTGTAGTGTAATAGGTATTAAACTTAATCCCATTACTGTCTTTCCACTACCAGCAGGAGCGATTAAAAGTCCCTCTGGTATAGCTAACAACTTGTCTAACGCTGGTTTTTGATAAGGTCTATAAATGATATTAGACCCGTCAATGTATTTTTCTAAAAAGTTTAAAGTTCTCTTATCTTCTATATCATAAGATAAGTTCAATTGATGTAGTATTTCAAATAATTGCTGGCGCATCCCTCTTGGGATATATAAACTTCCTGCTGCGTCAAATTCGAAATAATTTATAAATTCATCTATTTTATAAGTACTAAAACCTTGCTTCTCAGCTTCTATAAACTCTGGATTTTTATGGTGCAATAAGTCTACAAGTATCTTCTTTAATGTATCTGAAGGGTTTTCTATTTTAATCTTGTTGCTTATTGTTATTTTCAATTATGCGTTTCACCTCCTCTTTAAATTCATCATCATCACTACACATTATAGTTACTTCTGGCTTTTTTATTATTTTAACATGATGTTTAACTTTTTTTATAACAGAAGTACTTTTTGCTTTTGCATCTGATTGATTTCTAAAAATAGTTATACAATTCATTGTTGTAGCAACATCACCCTTACAGTTTTTACATATATTGGACTGGCAGAATATTCTACGAAACGTAGTGACTCTTACCATCATATCTTTGTAGTTATAACTCCGTAGTAGTTCAAATGATACTTGGTTATTGAGATATCTGCTTGGCATTACACGTATAAATTTATGAGGATCTGATTTATATAATTTATTAAAACAAAATGCTGGTATAATTATACCTGAACAACTTTTACATCTGTTGCACACCTTGTTTTTAAATTTTTTCTCTGACATTTCCTTATTTTTTCTTCTACGTGACATAATTAACCTTTATATGCTTCTTTAAGCGTTTTACCGTTTTTGTCATGCCAAAATATCCACCCACTTTTCCTTTTTATTTGAGAAAAAGCTTCCGCAGCAGCAGACAGTGATTTAAATCTTCTTCCACCTGCTATTGTTTCCGCTGCTATTTTTTTTACCATGTACGATTTTGGTAGTACTTCTAACTCAATTTTACCAACCTCGTTTGCATCCCCATATATTCTAGTCCCAATTGGTATTCCATCTTTATTGGGGACGTTATCTGGAACCAACTCTTTGACTATTGTAGTCAATACTTCTACTCTTTTTTCCAATACATCCAATTTTTTCAATAACTCTTCCATTAATTCTCCTTCTTTATAATAGTATGAGAGGGTAGTTATGCCTACCCTCACACACATGAAATTGAGAAAGAGCATTGTATTAAATGCTGCTTAGTTCTGCGGTAAAGATGGGTATTTATTACCACCCTGTCCACCTTTATCAGCACCCCAGTTTGCTTTCGCAAATATGAATTTCCTTACAAAGAAACCATGTTGAGGTCCGTTGCTTTCCCAAGACCTATAATACCCGCTTACAGTCATCGCCTTACCAGCTTTTATATACTTTCTTGCTGTGTTTACGTGATGAGCTATATCAGCTACAATGGGAACTATCTGTTCTTCGTCATGCCAAGTTCCATCTGGACCTTGCATACCGAAGGAAGTCATGAGCTTCAGAAACGCCCACGAACCTTCCCCTTCACCCGAAAACTGAGGGTCTTCGATTATAGTGCCAGAAATTAGGCACTCATTTAACTCTACTGCCATACTTTAATTCTCCTCTGCTGTTTTCTCTCCGGCATATAATCCAACTACTTTATCTATACATCCAAACAATTTTAGACATACATCTTGGTATGTTACATTTTTTATCCTATTGATTAGTTTTCTATCAACATCATTATCCAAGATAGTTTTACGATTGGAGTATTTACCAGACATAGTTAAATTGAATATCCTACTAGGAAGGTCAACTACCGGAGCAGTTAAACACTCTAATAGTGAGCAAGACTCTAAGTTAGCCCTACTAGCAAAATATATTCTGTTTTCTTTTCTAACAATTCTGTTTATAATATTAGAACCACTTTTACCTACTTTTTCATGGAAGTATTTTAAATCATAAACTCCCAACTTCTTGGCTTTATTTGCTACAACTGTGCAAATCAGCCTGGAAATATGGACATCAAATCCTTCTCTAGTTAAAGTATCCATATCACCTGTGCATATAGCTTCAATTACTATATCACACAACGATATGCCGCCATGCTTTTGTTCAAACACAGATTGTCCTGCTTTTTCTATAAACATTTCTATACCAGCTTTTTCTTCATTTTGTATTGCGACATCAGAATTTTCCATGATACGCATCAAATTATAAGCTAGTGCTATTACTGGACCTGTTTGTGCTTTTACTCCGGTTAATTTCCCAACAATAGTTGCTTGTTGGTCCAATGTTAACGGTTTAAACGGAACTATCTCATAATCCGTTAGCCCTAATTGATTTATTGTTGGAGCACCCTTTCTCTTATTAAGTTTATCAATGTACTTCCAACAGTGTTCATTTGGAGTAGTCCACTCTTTCCTTAATATCCTTTTTGCACCCTTTGTATGGAATGATGCAAGATAAATCACATCCCCATCATGATCCAGATTAGTGGACACTAGACTGCTACCAGAAGCTCTGATAGTATATCTACACATAGGGTCATCAGTAACCCACACTTGTTGAGGTCTAACTCCCATAAATCCAAGACATGGAAATCTTTCAACTAGAACAACATCCCCAGAAGAAACATTAAGAATATCTGCCATATCTTTATGGATCTGTACTGTATTTGGTGGTAAGGTATTACTCAATGTAGCAACCGCTTTTGCAGAGTAAGGATATCTTACCGACATACCATAATTAGATATTTCTCCTTTTTTAGTGCTAATGGTAGATGCTACTCTCATGAAGTAGTTTCCAATTGCTTTGTATAACATGTGGAAATGGCGAACTTCATCAGGCTCTTCTATATACCTCTTAGAAAATGTAATTATGTTGTTCAACAATACAGATATTTCGCTCATTCCATATAAGCCTGAACTATGTCTCCAACTTCGTCTTGACTCACCTGTAGGAACATAGATCATGTTTGTTACATGTAAAGACTTATACATATCCCATTCAATTGTATCTGGACTAAACACTATAGGACCTTCGTACGTCTCATCGTGTTTATGAGCTACTGCCGTCTGATATGCTACAGGCAGCTGCAATAGAAATCCATTTGGAATAAAGTTCTCATCACCAACAGTTCCTTTTAATGTTTCTTCAGTAAATATAGTACCACCGCTTTGGTCAATCTCTCTTAATTCAGCAGTGTTTTTCACTGGGACATCTGCAGGAAATTGAAACATTTTACTTTTAAGAATTTTAATATTCTCATTAATGCTTTCAATTCCTTGAGTGTATGATAATACTTCTCTCATTATCTCATTATCAGTACCAAACCTTGTTTCAAGGGCTTTGAACTCCACTGGAGAAAACTTCAAACCAGCAGTACGCAAATCCTTACCATTTGTACGGGTTGTAGCATTTCTATCCCATAACTGATCTTCAACTTCTTTAGATACTCCCCAGAAAATAGTACCACAAACTGCTGAAACGTCTCCAGCATAAGTATTGCACTGCCAAGTACATTCTTTATTATAACCGTACTTACTTAGCTCTAATGCAATGTATTTTGTGTCTTCTATTGTCTCATTATCTGCTACAACTTCATGTTTCCTGGAACGGTTTAATCTTCCAAAACATCCTGAAGTTCCAACACCGACATCAGTCCACTTAGATAAAGTTCTTATCTTGTGGAAAGCTTTTCTTGACTTGTAATCATATAAGTTATTGAATAGCATTTCCAATATTTGTCCATGATTCTTTCTTTTCTTATCAGATTTAGCAGATACTATAACATCGAGTTTCCTCTTTGTTCCAGTGTTAGGGTCAATGGCAGTTCCTAATTTAGCCAGTCTAATAACACCCTTGTTTCCATGTGTGTTAGTTATTTTGGTTCCGTCTTTTAGTTTACGACGCAAGGTTACTATAACATTATGAACTTCTTTTCTAATACCCCCTATTGATACTATACCTTTTGTAATTCTTTTTACCCTGGCAGCATCAGCTTTTATTTTAAAGTTATTTGTAGTTCCATCTTCAGTTACTGATAAGACGTCCCACAATTTAAGTTGTTGGTTTACTTTAACTTCAACTTTACCAAAACATTGAAATCTTCTATCACTTTCAATATATTTGTCTTTGTGACGTATATCTATCATAATTTGGTCTTCAAAAGTATCAGGAATATCTACAAACGCTGTAAACCAATTCCAGCCTTTACGTGTTATACCTTTGTCAATCAACTCCTGGCAAGAAGCAGACCGTAGCAGAGGCAGCTCATCCCCTTTCATACCCAAAGTAGAATACAAATTTCTTTGAGGATTGTGGTGAGATAAGCCAAACGCAGTATATTTTCTTACATCCTGAGTTAAAATATAGTTTTTGTCCACCAACGACCCATCTGAAAGACCGATGGATGTCCAACCTCTATCGTAGTACTTTCTGTTCTTTTCAATATGATATTCTAATCTTGACTCAGGATTGTCAAGAGTATCAAATTCTGGGTCTATTAAAATCAGCCTGTTGTTCATCATCCAACTGTTTAATAGTGTCTCATGTAATGGCATTTTGTTTACCAATTCATTGATGGCTTTTTGCAGATTATAAATTATGATTGACAAGTTGTCGTTTATAACTGCATATGCTATACTTTGAACAAACATAGTTTTCTTTACCGGAACGGTTGTTACTAGCCCAGTGTAATCACCAAGAAAAATACGCTGTATTGCATCTAGATAGGTTATTATTCTATCTGTCTGTACATCTAAATGATTGCACAGAGCTCTTTCTACTTCATTGAAACTGATTTTTACAACTCCTTTTTCCACGTATGGAATAGGCACAGTTATGTTGTGAACTTGTTCATTAGTTTTAACAGTAAACCATAATACACCATCTATAACTGATGTATCAAGCGTAACACCTTTGAAATCTTTGCCAGTAGACTTCCCCTCTATAGTAGTTCTGGCAACAAATTGAGATTTTATAATATTTGTTAAAGTTTCCACCTCTTTATCAAAACTATAAGATACAGCCATAAATTATGCTCCTTATTATGCATCATTTAATGTTTCAAATTTGGTTATCCAGTGAGTTATATAATCTGTTGTAATAGAGTAGTGATAAGAGTCAACCTCCTTTTCTGGAAAAGGTAAATTATTATTGTAAAAAAACCAATAAAGCGCGTATCGGTTATCAGGTGATAGAAAGTTAGTATCAAATTTCTTGATAGATTGAGCAACTGTTCTTCTCATATCTAAATGAAGATATTGTTTGAATTGTTTTATTATCTCTAACCGTTCAACTGGTCTGGTTTGAAGAAAACGTGCTAATTTTCCAATTTCTCCGTTGTATTTTACACACTTTCTAAGGCTTTCTTCTACTTCAGGAAGCCCTAATACTAGTTCTTGTTTTGCTTTTTTGATTTCATCTTTATTACCCAATGTCAATAGTTTATGAAATATACCGCTTTGTATTATACTTGAAATCCAAGCCTCAAATTCATTTTCAGTATTTATATTAGATTCTAAATTAGTTTTGGTTACAATAAGTATATCAAATTTGTTTAATTTTACCCCCTCACTTAGTAAATTACGTTTTAATATACTATGCATAGACATAGCTTTTTTAACTCTGTTGTTCAAATGTCTTCTAATGTTTTTTATTGCAGCATCTTTAGTTATCGGGAACAATAGAAACACTATTTTTGTTTCTGATCTACGTTTCTTTTCGAATCCGAACCTTGTAAACACTATTTTTGCTGGAACTAATAAAGATTCAATTTTATAATAAAATTTCGGGTTACCTAATACAGATACATAGCCAAGGCTTCCTTTTCTTACATTAGCTCCTGGTATATTATTAGAGCTTACTAACGTTGTAATTTTCTGCCCAGTAAAAATCATAATACCTCGCTATATATTCACTAGTTTTCTTTTTCCAACAATATTAGACAATCTTTCATTAATAAGAGTTAGCAACTTATGATCTTGTGATTTAAGTATTTGTTTTGTATTTTTTGCTAATTTAAGGAGTTCGCCTTTGTTCTTTATATTGTTGTCATTCAAACGTCGTTGAACTTCTTTAATCGCATCCTGTAAAACAGTATTAATTTTCCGCTGATACACTAATCTAGGTATCATAAGTCTAGTTTCGACATCAATCAATTCTGCCAATACAGCCTTTTTACCCTCTTTTGTGCAAAATAATCCTCTCACATGCTCAAAGTCTCCATGTCCAAACCAACTTAATGTACTAGACACTAACTTATTTAATAAAGTGTCTTTCTTTGGCCAGACGTTCATTTCTTTATAATCATACAGTCCAACTTTCTGCATCACCATATTTTCATGAGAATATGTTTTATTATCCAACTCTTTTGCAAATATACCTCTTGAAAGTATAGAGGCTATGAAAGTTACATCATCGTCTCGAGTTCTTTGTATGAGAGTATTATTCAATTCTGAAGTGGTGTCTATAGAAACAAATCCTTTTCTATCAGTTTCCTCATCATTGTAAAATTCCTCTAACGCAGGCACGTCGAATATTTGAGACAGAATTACATCGAATTCTAATCTTGGTTTCCCTTTCATACCTCTTCTGGTTGTAATTACTTTATGGAATACTATGTTAGGATTCGCACTATCAGGTCCCATTATAAATGAATTACATCCTTTAGTTCCAGGAGGAAACGTGGAATCTTTTATTGAGTCTCTTGCTATAAACAATGACCCAGCTGCGTTAATAGTATGTTTTATGAAATCACTCATTACTCATCTACCTCCTTTATAGTCAATATTGATTCGTCACTACAATCCATAGTAGATGACACTAAATCTGTATGCGTGTCTTTGCCAGTTTCTGATGTCATAGTAATTGGCGGGCTTACGAACATTTGTCTTGAAAATGTTTTTAACAAATCAGCATCCTTTCCTTCTGACATTTCAGTAGCAGTCATTACTATGTGACCAGCCAGTTCTTTATTATCTACCAAACTGTTTTTATCTATAAGGCTAACCACATCTTTTAGCCTTCTGGTTTCTTGTGTGAATACTCTAGAACAAACGCCAATATTTTCAGCAATTTTGGTGGCTTCCATTTCCGATGCTAAGCCCAATAATCTTCCTTTATAATTATATATGACTTCTGAACCGTTTTTTGTTTTTATCAACTCAACTTCTACTTTTATAGACATTACTTTTCCTTCTTATCAAAAATTTCAGTGTTTAATCTCACATTACTGTCTAACTCATTCCATCTGTCAATCAATTCTTCATCATCTGTTTCTTCAGCAGCTATATGTAATGAAGGCGACAGCTGTTTACCATAAAATATGAACACATCATCAATTGTTATTTTACTTGTGAATGCATCATTTGAACCTATCAATTTCTGTATGTAATCAGCTAAAGAATCAGGATCGTTAGGACCTTTATGAAACCAACCTTCATCTGAAGTTACTGGGAAAATAACTCGTTCAGGATTCCTGATAATAACATAAGGCGTGCACCCTTTTAAATTATTAGGTATATAAAAAGCTCTTAATAATACTCCATGATACATACGATAATGATCTTCATCTATAGCGCCATAAGTAATCTCATGAAGCTGTTCATTTGCTGCATCAAGATTCGTATAAGCATAAATCTCCGTGATTATATCTTCCTCTTCTTCACCTACGGTCATGATAAATATGGTTTTATCTTTAAGTTCTGAACTCATTATTACTCTCCACATTTGGAAATATTTTTGGTAAGATAATTTAATATTGATAAACTGTTAGTAGTTAATTTAATCTTACCAGTAACTACCTCAGAATGCAATTTGCCAATGTGTATGAAAGCCAACTGAAGTTGTGTTGGATCGTACAGTCTGAAAGTACACATCTCCTTAAGCTTGTAAATGAATCCTTTCAAACGTCTTTCTTGAAGAGATCCAACTTGTATCAGTGTTTCAAAAGACGTAAGTAACTTAAGTTTGGTCACTGTACTATTTCCTAAATACACTAATATTTCTGCCTCTATTTCGTCACCTGCATCATGATCATATGGAACGTGTGTCTCGAGAGATATGGATACTTTCCCACCTATATTTAGCGTGTTTGGATCTTGTGAGGTTATTAGCACCCTATTATCTGGTGATATTATAGTCCCGCTTGCATACAATATTTTTTCTGACATGGTTTCTCCGTATACATTTTGACAATATCATGAAAATCATCAATTGTTAATAAAGCTCTCGCTAATTCATAGAAGAATTTGTAACCATCAGTATTTATACCCATCATTTCTGGATGATATTGAGCACCTGCAGCATTTATATTTTCATATAGTACGACTTCTGGTTCTATATCTGGAGGTTCAATTTCTCTGTCATAATCACCATAATACGTAGTTCCCTGATGTTTTGATGACCATCCTATTATAGAAGCATCACTTGGAGGAATTACCATTTGATGGTGTAGCGAGTTGACTTGAATAGTACCATTATTTATAGTATCTATATCATGTCGTACA
>Ga0164313_10003088_pt1 | contig 14849 bp, 13 predicted proteins | sample GuaBasSedimGuay4_FD_113735 | JGI IMG/M metagenome (GOLD analysis project Ga0164313, IMG submission 113735) | Subseafloor sediment microbial communities from Guaymas Basin, Gulf of California, Mexico - Guay4, Core 4569-4, 0-3 cm | ecosystem: Environmental > Aquatic > Marine > Hydrothermal vents... | reverse complement strand
CCTGATTCAGTCGACTGCCCGTGTTACCGCCTATGTTAATTTGATGGATCCGGACGTGCGCGGGATTCATATGTCCCGTTTGTATTTGCACCTGGATCAGGCGTTCGGGGAAAGACCACTGACACCTTGTGCCCTGCGGCAAATGCTGCGTTCTTTTCTTGATTCCCATGAAGGCCTGAGTGACCGTGCACTGGTCCGGGTGGATTTTGATTATGTGATCCGGCGCAAGGCGCTGGAAAGCGACAACGTGGGCTGGCGCCGTTACCCGGTTTCCATGATTGGTATTCTGGAAGGTCAGGAGTTCAGTCTTGAAATGGGGCTGGAGGTTTTATACTCAAGCACCTGCCCATGTTCTGCCGCATTGGCGCGCCAGTTGGTACAAAATCAATTTAAGAAAGATTTTGACTCATCCGCCCCGGTGGATTTCAAAGATGTCCACGCATGGCTGGGTACCGAAGAGGGTATTCTGGCCACGCCACACAGTCAGCGCAGTGCAGCAGAGCTAAGGGTCCGGTTGACACCAACATTCCAGATGTTTCCGATTATCGAAATCATCGACGCGGTGGAAAACTCCCTGAAAACACCGGTGCAGGCCACCGTCAAACGTGAGGACGAGCAGGCATTTGCGTTACTCAACGGGCGCAACCTGATGTTCTGTGAAGATGCCGGCAGACGTATTCAAACGGCACTTAATGCGGATGAACGTGTGTTGGATTTCTGGGCGCGCTGCACCCATTACGAAAGCCTGCATCCGCACAATGCGGTTTCGGTGATCACCAAGGGTATTCCTGGTGGTTACGTAGCGGGCGCAGGTGCACCTGTACGACTGGATAATTCAGCCAACTAAGCCTACGGTAATTCGACCTTCTGCAAAAGGGGCTGGGGATCAACCCTCCGGTCCAGCCAGTTCATACGCCAGTCTAGATGTGGTCCGCTGGCACGACCGGTAGCGCCTACACGGGCAATCAAATCACCCTGCTTAACAAAGGCACCGGCCTCTACCAGTATTTTGCTCAGATGCAAAAAGGAAGATGACAGCCCCTGGCCGTGGTCTAGAATGATGGTGCCACCTGAGAAATACAGGTCCGGATGCGCCAGGGTGATCAGGCCGTCGGCGGGTGCATACACATCGCTGCCATGCGGGGCGGCGATATCCAGACCATAGTGCGGCCTGCGTGGTTCGCCGTTGAGTACACGCTGGGAGCCGTAAACACCGCTTATCCTGCCTTTTGCAGGCCAGGTGAAGCCGTTGACATAGTATGCCCGGTCACCGCGGTATTGACGTGCTGTAGTCACCATACGGGCGTCCTCAGCGATCCTGGCCGCCGCAGCAGGGTCGGGGTTAACGGTTGCCGGCGGCAGGCCGTTTACACGTTCGATGGCGTATTCTCTTGCTTTCACGACCAGGCTTTTTTGAAATACTTCACCATCGGCTGATATGACCTGAAGTTCACGGGTCCCGGTTTCGTCCCGACCGAAACCGATCACAAACTGTCCGTTTGCGGATAAGGCGACCGCGCTGCCATCCAGTGAAACACTGCTGCCGGAATCGGCGTGTCCAAATACCAGGCCCCCCTGAATTGCACTACCAGTCAATTCGACAGCGAAAGCTGTGCTGTAAATTGTTATCAGGGCAAAGGCCAGAAGGGAGCGCATAAATTAACCAGTGGTTTTTTAAAGGATGACCTTGATGGATTGCCCTGGCTGGATAATGGCGTTCTTGCTCAGTTCATTCCAGCGCATCAGGTCATTGACTTTGACCTTGTATCGTTTGGAGATGCTCCACAAAGAATCACCACGCCGCACCGTGTGTTTGATGGTACCACTGCGTTTGCTTGCAGCAGCGGGGGCGGGACTATGGAACAAGGTCAGGGTCTTGCCGGCCCTTAATTTTCGTGGATCGGAAATATTGTTCCATTTTTGCAACTCCCTGACCGAGACTTTGTAACGCACGGCTATTACCGACAGGCTCTCACCAGGGCGAACCTTGTGGGTGACACGCTCGGAAGCGATCAGGCCTGATTGAAGTTGTTGTAACTCACTGGCGGCAGCCACATACAGCGGATCAATCAGCAGTTGTTCGTCACGTGGCAGGCGTAGTTTCTGACCGATGCGAATCATGTCGCTTTTGAGGTCATTGGTGCTGCGTAAAACCGATACGGGTACATGGTGGCGGACGGCAAGGGCCGACAGCGTATCACCATCTTCAACCACCACCTGGTCCCATTTCATCAGTGAATGGGGAGCTTCAGACGCCAGGTGTAATTTCAATTTCTCGGCACCATCAACTGGTAAAACAATACGCCAGGGGCCCTCGGGAGAGGTTGCCCAGCGGCTGAAACCCGGGTTCAGACTGAACAGAACATCAATACTGACTTCGCTGAACTGCGAAATGAGTACAAGATCACTTTGTGATTCCATTTCAACGGCTGCGATGATGGCATGGTTCGGTGCTTTGGGTAATTCAATTCCGTAGCTGTCGGGATTCTTGAACAGGCATGACAGGCCAAGCAACTTGGGTACATAACCCTTTGTTTCTTTGGGCAAACGAATATTCCAGAAATCACCCGGCTGACCATTGTCCAGGTTGTATTTAACCCGCCGGGCAACGCGGTTTTCACCGGAGTTGTAACCCGCGAGGGCCAGTAGCCAATCACCATCAAATTTCTTGTTGAGATACTCAAGATAATCCAGTGCGGCGTGGGTTGATGACCAGACATCCCGGCGACCGTCGTACCACCAGTCCTGTCTCAAGCCATAGTGCTTGCCGGTTGATGCGATAAACTGCCAGGTTCCCAGCGCCCGGCCGCTGGAGTAAGCAAACGGGTCATAGGCTGATTCCACCACGGGCAACAGGGCCAGTTCGCCCGGCAACCCACGTGATTCGAGCTCTTCAGCGATAAAATAAATCCACGGCTGAGCACGTTTCATCACACGGGCCATGTATTCTTCGTGGTCAGCATACCAGTTGGCCCAGTTGAGGGAATCCTGTTGGTCATTGCAATTAGGCAGTGCAAAGCTGTCTACCAGTCTGGCCCATACATTGGTATGTTCGACTGGTATTTCTTCGGCTATTTCTTCTATTGATTCAACAGGTTCTGGCACAAACAGGTGCTCATCAATGGATTCGCCCGCACCCTTGGGCAGGTCTTCCTGGGCAGCCGCAAGCACCGCCGGTTCAGGCTCTGAACGGTTGTCCCGGGTGGTGGCGCAGCTGGCGAGGAACAGGCACAGCAATGGTAAATAAAGACGTGAAGTCAAACGGTTTCCATTAATTATCTGTAATCGTTCGCTATTATGATGTTTAGAACCGGTCTTTCCAAGCACGAATTGCTGCCATTGTCGATATTCCAGCAGCCGCTTTCGGGTCAAATTTGCGGGCGGCGTTCACGACACTGGTTTTTCGAGTACGCAAAAATGGATTGGTGGCCATTTCTTCATCGAGGCTGGTTGGCAGGGTGATTTTGCCTGCTGCCCGTAAACTGTCTATTTCCCTTGACCGGGCTTGCAGTTCAGGGTTGTCCGGTTCCACTTCGAGCGCAAAAGTGCAGTTGGCCCGGGTATATTCATGCGCACAGTAATTTTTTGTATCACCCGGTAGTGTGGCCAGTTTATCCAGGGATTTTTGCATATCAGCAGCGGTGCCCTCAAAAAACCTGCCACAGCCAAGGCTAAATAGCGTATCACCGGAGAACAGCGAATTTTCACCATAAAATGCAATATGACTGCGGGTGTGCGCCGGGACTTCCAATACACGGAATTGCGCACCCAGAGCAGGTAGCTCAATCGTGTCACCCTCCCTGCAAACCTGGTGAACAAAAGGAATCCTCTCATCGATTGGGCCAAAGACAGTGGCCTGGTATCGCTCAAGCAGGGCGGGTACACCACCGGTATGGTCAGGGTGGTGATGGGTTAACAGGATATAAGATAATTCCAGTCCCTCTTTTTCCAGCAGTTCTATCACGGGATCCTCATCGCCCGGGTCAACAACAGCGCAGTTTTTTCCAGCTCCCTGGAGTAACCAGATATAGTTATCATCGAACGCAGGAATGGCGGTGATGTTGAGGTCGGTGCCCGGCATGTGGTTTTCCTTCTATTGACAGGGTTGACAGTACACTATTTCGCCTTATGCTTACGCCTGTTCATCACGAAGTCAATATTTACCATGGTAGTTGCATCCACCGATCATCAGCCGACCCGGTCAGCCCAGCAAAAACTGGCTGTCCAGTTGATAAAGCCCTTGCTGGCCAGGCGTCGGCCCGAGCGGGTACTCGTGTTGAAGAATGCCTGTGCAAACGATTTGCCACTGGAGCTTGTGAATCCGGCGCAGGTAATCCGGCTCAGCACAGATCACTGTTGTGCCGATGCCCCTGTTCAGTGCCGGTTTGCGTCGCTTCCATTTGAGGAAGCTGCATTTGATGTTGTTATTCTCCATCACCTGATCAGTGATGGCAGTGAGGGCTTTTTGAGTGAAATTCTGCGGGTATTGATAGCGGGTGGTGACCTGGTTGTAAGCGGTCTGAACTCATCCGGTTTGCGGAATCGTTTTGGAAACAGGGATCAACAGGTGCCGGCACTTAAACTGGACAGGATTTGTAATTTTTTGAAATCACGATCATTTAACATTGAACAATGCCTGCTAATGGGTCTGGGCGGTTTTTCAAAACCTGCAGCCAGGGCAACATGGTATGGACTGGGTCTGCCCTTTGCAGACCGGGTTGTTTTACATGGACACCACCAGTCCAACATTAGTAATGCAAGTATCCTGCGGTTCAAACAAACGCGCTCTGCAAGGGTGGCTTCGGCCGCACTCGATGGCGTCAGTAACCGGGCAGCATCATCATGAGTGTCGTGATGTATACCGATGGCGCCTGTAGTGGCAATCCCGGACCCGGGGGCTGGGGTGCTGTTTTGATGTTCGGTCAGCATCGAAAGGAAATGTTTGGTGGCGAGCGCGAGACCACCAACAACCGGATGGAAATGATGGCCGTTATCCGGGGTGCTGAAGCATTGAAGCGGGACTGCAGCGTGGCTATTTATACCGACTCAAAATATGTCATGAAAGGCATGACCGAGTGGGTTGAGGGCTGGAAAAAGCGTGGTTGGCGTACTGCTTCGAAGCAACCGGTTAAAAATGTGGATCTGTGGCAGCGTCTCGAGCAGGCACTGGATGGTCACGAAGTAAATTGGAACTGGGTCAAAGGCCATTCAGGCGTACCGGAAAATGAGCGTGCAGATGAATTGGCCCGTCGGGGTATACCGTTAATCAGATGAGTTTTATATGCGACAGATAGTACTAGATACTGAAACCACCGGACTTGAGCCCAGGCAGGGCCACCGCATTATTGAAATCGGTGCCCTGGAATTGATTGACAGGCAATTAACCGGTCGGCAATTTCATGTCTATATTAATCCTGAGCGTGAGATAGAGCAGGGTGCTTTGGAAGTGCATGGCATCACAGAAGAATTCCTTCGTGACAAACCCCGTTTTGCTGAGATTGCCGATGATTTAATAAGCTTTGTCGATGGTGCGGAACTTGTCATTCACAATGCGCCATTCGATATTGGTTTTATCGACAATGAACTTTCATTGACGGGTCATGAATATACTTCCATCACCGCGATAAGCACCGTTCTCGACACACTGGAGCTGGCTAAAGACCTCCATCCGGGGCAACGCAACAGTCTGGATGCATTGTGTAAACGACATGATGTAGATAACAGTAGCCGCACCCTGCACGGGGCACTGCTTGATGCGGAAATTCTCGCCGATGTTTACCTGGCCATGACCGGTGGGCAGGTCGATCTTGGTTTGAGCCTGGAGAGTACCGTATCAACGGTCGAAGATGATGAGGCGGCCGCGCATACTGAACACCCTGACTTATTTGTATTGAAAGCCAGTGATGAAGAATTGGCTCAGCATGAAGCGCGCCTCAAGGATATCGAAAAGCAATCCGGGCATTGCTTATACACCCGGACGTAGGGACCAGCTTACTGCATCGCTACCAGCATCGGGTGTGCACGGGTCTCCATCCATACCAGGGTGTTGAAGTAGTTGCGTATGTTTTCAACGTACTGGCGGGCCTCGTAACCACGGGCATAACCGTATCGGGTCTGTTGGTACCACTTTTCCTGGCTTAACAGGGTTAATCGTTCATTGATGTCCTGCCAGCGGTCGGGGTTGCCACCCTGCTTCTGTGTCAAAACCCGGGCGTCTTCGAGATGTCCCATACCCATGTTATATGCGGCCAGTGCCATCCAGGTACGATCCGGTTCAGGTATCCGTGCGGGAATACGTTTTCGCATTTGTAGAAAGTAACGCGCGCCACCCTCAATGCTTTGTTCAGGATCAAGCCGGTCATTAATTCCCAGTTGCCTGGCGGTGCGCCGTGTCAGCATCATGATGCCCCGGACACCGGTGACCGAGGCGGCATCGGGATCCCAATGAGATTCCTGGTAACCCATCGCTGCCAGCAGTCGCCAGTCCATGTCGTGCGCATTGGCAACTTCCTGAAATACGGGTAACAGGGATGGGAGGCGGTTGCGCACCTGCTTCATGAATTGAAACATTCCGACATGATCCAGTTCGCTATCCTGGTTGTAATAGCGGTTCTGAATAGCTGCCAGTCGACCATCTTTTTTGATGAGTTCAAAAAAAGACCGGGCTTTCTCAACCAGTGAGTCATCATCACCCCGTATAAAGGCCCATGCATGCGGTTGCTTGTCGGTAAATGTAAAGCCAACATTTAATCTCGGGTAAAACTGGCTGTTGATACTAAAAATATTCGAGTCCACCAGTGTGGCATCCAGTTCGCCATTTGCGATGGCTAACAGTAAGCCTTCCATGCCCATGTCACTTTCAGTAGTCCACTTAAGCTCTGGCAGAACTTCCTGTGCCTTTTTGAGTAAATCCTCATAGCTTGAGCCTGAAATCACAGACAATCGCATGCCCAGTAAATCCGGGAGTTTTCGCGGCCGGGTTTTACCCCGTCGATATACAACGACGGTTTTGGCCTCGGCGTAGTCGGGACCAAACTTGAATTGTTTTTCCCGTTTTTGTGTCCGGGTCAGGTTGGCCGCAATCAGGTCCCCTTGTCTGCTTTCCAGCAGGGTGCCAAGGTCACCAAATGCGTCAGCCACGGTGACCTCGACTCGAAGACCAAGGTGGTCGGCGAACGCCGCAACCAGGTCATATTCCGGTCCTGTTCCACCCTCGGGCCCAATGAAATAACTGCTGGCACCATTGCGTGTCAGCAGGGTCAGGCTGCCGCGTTGTTGTGCCTGTTGTAATTGCGAGGGTTGATCATGACCGGAATAAAGGAAAGGCAACAGCGCAGCAAAGGCCAGTACCGTGTAAGCCGTCTGTTTCCATTGTCTGGTCGTTGTATTGTGCAAAAGCAAAACCGGTAGTCATTTGCATCAGTATAACAAAATTCGTGTTATTTCGTTAAAAGTTGAATAACATATTGAAATATATAAAAATATATTACCAGCACTCTGTCGGTGTCTTTGCATTGGACTGGTTCAGAGTAAGTGGATTACATGTCACTCCATCATCTTCATCATTGGCCTGGTCTCCCTGTGGACAGGCGACCAGAGTATAGAGGGTTCCGCCAGGTGCAACGGTGGCGCAATCAGAGCCTGTTGCGCGCACAAAGAAGTTATATTTCGAGTGGGTTGGTATTGTGAGTTGCGTGCTATCGGTTTGTAAGGCCCCATTGGCATAGGTCGTGTGGGTAGCACGCCAGATTTCCTGATTATTGGCCCAGTTCAAAAGTATTTGCAGTGCTTCTCCCCGATTCGCCCTACGTGTGTAGCTTGTATAACTAGGTAATGCCAAGGCAACTAAAATACCGACAATGGTCACCACGATCATCAATTCTACCAATGAAAATCCTTTTCTATTGATATTGTGTTTCATAAATATTCATCCCTGTTTGGTCCTTCCAGCAGAGCCGTTATACGGGTGCTTCTGGATGGGCGGTCGTATTTTCCTGACCGATGGTAGCCTGCCTACTGCTAAACGAACCGGTCTGTCCCTATAATATAGGTATCTACCGCATGATTGCCAAGGGAGTGATGGTTATGCAAGGTTTTTCGGGCTCATTGGGGGTCTTTGACAGGAAGTTGAAGCTCCCGGTCCAACCGCTGGGCCTGGATGTTCACCGCGGCTTTACGCTGATTGAATTAATGATTGTCATGATCATTGTAGCGCTGGTCATAACACTCGCAGTTCCCACCTACAAAGCCAGTGTGGAAAAACGCCAACTGGTTTCTGCCGCTGAAGAGGTAGTTTCATTTATGAGATTTGCCCAGAGTGAGGCAATCAAGCGCAATGAAAAAATCAGTGTGTCCTGGTCCAGCCCTGGCGGTCACAGTGCTAACTGGTGTATTGGTGCCGCGTTGACTACCTGCGATTGCACAGAAACCGATTCGACCGAGGCCGACTACTGCTCGATTGATTCCGTTCCTTACCGTTTGACCCAGTCAGATTTTGTAGACATGGATTTTGATTTTTTACATATGCAGCCTAAAGCAAGCAGTTTTGCCTTTGATCCGGTGCGCGGCATTTTAACCGATATAGCGGACCCGGAGAGCGTTGATGGCGATTGGCTGATTTACATTCATTCAGACATGAAAGTGGATGGACAACGGCTCTTTGAGCTTCAGTTGCTTGTAAATGCCACCGGGCAAATGAGCATATGTTCCGACACCGACCGTTACAGTATTATCGCGGGGTACCCGACATGTTAATCATCCGGAATTCAAGACGTCATCGAGCCCTTAAATACTCACAACGGGGAATGACCCTGATGGAATTACTGGTGGCGGGCGCGATCAGTATTATCGCGTCCAGTGGAATGCTGATATTAATGGCCAATACACTGGGAACCAGTTCGCATACCATCAAGATGACACGCCTGACCCAGGATATGCGAACCACCATGCAGCTGATGTCACGGGAGCTTCGAAGGGCGAATTACCACGCGGGTTTTCTCAATTGCTATGGCAAAACCGGTTGCCTATCCGATATGCCGGTTCTGGGTGACATCACTTCAAAAATAGGTACGATCAATATCACCGACAATGAAGACAGTGACTGCTTCTGGTTCTGGTATGACCGGCCTCAATCCGGTACAGCGGTGGCGGTGACGGCCGAGACGGTGACGGCTTTTCGACGTACGACCACGGAGAGTGTTGGAAAAATCCAGATGACGACCACACGGGTTTCCGCACCGGTTTGCAATGCAAATACCGACTGGGTTGATATCACTGACCCCAACATCATCGATGTGGAAACATTCAATGTCAGTGATGCAAGCTCACTAACCGAGACCATTAACGCGGAAGGCGACACACAGAGTGTCGAAAGAATCGCACTTTCGATAACGGCGAAATTGACAGCTGATGATGACAATTCCAGCTGGTTCCAGACTAATACCAACACAACACGGGAGTTACAGGAGTTTGTGACCGTGCGCAACAATACAACGGCGGCAGCACCCTGAATATGATTGGCAGCAAATTCATTGACGGAAGTGGCGAACGAGGCAGCTTGACTATCTTCACGGCTATCATGGTCCTGATCCTGATGACCCTGATGGTAGTCTACGCCACTCGCGTCAGTGTTTTTGAGACAAAGGATTCCGGTAACGAAGTTCGTCAAAAGCAAGCCTTTCAGGTTGCCGAGGCTGCAGTTGACCAGGGCATCATGTATTTTCAGTCCAATGTCGCACGTATACTCTCCAATCGTGAAAACGTGTTTCCGGATGGGACCGCATTTACCGGTGATGGCTGGTTTGTCACCGGAAAGTCACGCTGGTCCGCCTGCACCGATACCAATGTTGCTTTGGCGGATCACCCTTGTGGCGGTGATGTGCCTTCACCGGTGGGTTCATTTTTTTATGATGATCCTGATACTGATTCCGGTGTCGATTCGTTGCCCGTCAATCAAACAGGTTTCCCGACTGGTACAACGGCACGCCTGACTGCAGTCATGTGTTTTGTTGGTTTGGATAACCCCGGTGCGGGTACCTGTGCAGGTGTGCCCTTATCCGTGGAGGAGGAGGTGGACGCATCGTTGGTAATAACGCTATTGGCATATGGTTATTCGGATTGTACCAATACGGCTTCACCCTCTACCTGTTCCAGTATGGCCACGGTGGCGATGCCGGTATCAAATTATAAGAAACTGGCTGGCTCGCCAGCGGTGCCGCTGGTAACCAAGTCAGTTTTTCCTCCACAGGGCAGTGCAGAGATTGTAGGTAACCCGAACGGGGGTGGTGTCGGTGTCCCGTTATCGGTATGGCTCAATGAAAATGCAAGTTGTGGACCCACATCAACCATCACCGGATCAGGCACATGGCAGACCTGCGAAATGGAGGAGTGGTACCACACCAATGATGCACCTGAAGGTGTTGCCTGTACGGATAATAACTGCCTGTGTGGCCCGGGTGGCAATGACACAAAATACTTTCTAAGCTGGAACAAGGCCGGTGATACCCACATCGGGATTGACATAGTTTCAGATACCAATTTCCCCTGTGATCTTTTTGATACCTATTTCGGGGTCCCCGATAGCCTCTATCAGCAGATCAAGAGCACCGCACAGCTCCTGCCCGATTGTTCAAGCCTGGATACACAAAGTAATGGATTGATCTGGATCAGTGGCAGTGACTGCAATATTTCCAGTGGCAAGGTAGTGGGCTCGCTCAACGCCCCGGTCATCCTGGTATCTGCTACGACACAGACCACGTTCAACTCGGGTGCCAGTGTGTTTGGCGTGGTGTATATCTTTGATGGTGAGGAGAGCGCAGCACAATTGACAGCAACGGGATCAGCAACCATTTATGGAGCGGTTATCGTTGATGCAGCAATTGAGAAATTGCTCGGCAATTTTCAGGTGGTTTACAACGAGGAGGTGATTGCCAGTGCTGCGGGTGTGGCAGGTCTTGGTTCCTTGAATGGCGGCTGGCGTGATTTTGGCCTGCCGGGTATTACCTGGTAAGGAGAAATGTAAATGATTAAACATATTCAACATGGACAGGTTGAAAACGCACAGATCAGGTACTCCAGGCAAGCAGGCGTAAGTATTCTCGAGGTTGTTATCGGGATTTTTATATTTATCGTTGGCTTGCTGGCACTTTCTGCCTTACAGGGTGCACTGACACGTTCCATGGTAGATGCCAAGGTACGCTCCAACGCCGCGAATATCGCCGAGCTTGCCATTGAGACCAACCGCAGTTTCACCCGTTTGGTCACGGATGAGGTTAATGGTGTTTTTGCCTATAACGATATCGTTGATAATTCGAGTTCGCAGACCATGAGTGGTGTTACCTACACGGTTGCCATGGACATTACAGACTATTATTACCAACTGGCCAGTGATACCTACTCGACAACTTCAACCGGTGGGACCGCTTCCGACTATAAACAGGTAGAAGTAAGTGTGAGCTGGGATGCATCACAGAATTTCCGTGGTGACGAGGGTGTGGAATTGACAGCAGCCAAGCTTGGTAGTGGCGGTATCAAATTGACCAGTGTGATCCCTGCCATCATTACGGCGGCCTCGGCACGGGTTGCAGATGTATCCTCCGAAGAGGCCGTATCACCACCGGTAACTTATACACCCGGTCAGAAACCGGATATCGTATCGCTTTCATTGGGCAACAATAAATTCAAAGAGTCACTGACTCCTGAACCGGATGTTATCCGTGCCGATGAACTGGTTGAAACACGTTTTGAAGTGATTACTTATTCACAAGACAATTCGGGTGCCCAGTTTTTGCGCCGGGAAGAATTTGCTGCAGTATCCTGTGAGTGCACGCTCAAAGCTGCCAGTGCTTCAAATCTTGCTCGCAGGCCCGTGGTGTGGGCCGGTGACGAGTATGCGGGCGGGCAGTTTGTAGAAAAAGCTTACGGTATCTCTGCCAATAACCAGCAATCATCGTTATGCGACAGTTGCTGCCGTGATCACCACGATGGCGGAAGCTCAGCCGAGGATCATCCAACGGATAGTTATTACAATGCATACGGTCCTTTCAAGGGCGCTTCGGAGTATTTGAATACGCCCCGGGGGTCGGATCACAGGCATTACAAATCTGACGGCATAAGCCTGGCTGCAAACAACCAGGAGTATCTTGAAGCTTGCCGCCTGGTACGTGTGGATGGTTTTTTCCGGGTGACACAGGATTTCAGACGTGAAGATCAGTATATTTTTCCGGCCGACTACCTGGATGACAGCAATGAAATCAATACCTATTCGGCACAGGTAACCGGCTCAGCTGCCGCCTATGCCGGTGCCGTTTCCAGCGGGTATCCTTCGAACCCGCCATGTATTGGTGATAATGGCAGTACATGCCTGATGAACCCGACACTCGATGGCGCTTCACCGAATATGCAGGGTTCATATAGCACAGCCATTGCCATCGATGCTGTTACGGGTAACCCGCTATCGCTTCCATCATGGACGGTGGTGCAGGATGGTGGAGTTACGGAGCAGCAACTACGATCCCGTGGCGTTTATGTTGACTATATCAGCAATGATCTGCGTTCCTTCCTTAGCACCTGTATTGTTAATGGCGCTCTCGTGGATGGGTGCTCTGTCGGTGCTGTGGAGATGGATAAATCAGAAACCGGTAATGCACTCGAAATTCTGCCGTTTTTTGACGTGCAGATGACCAGGCTGGACAACTGGACACAAACGATAAAATCCAGTCCACCGATCGACCTTAGCAATGAAGCACTAAAAGACTCCAATACACACAGCCGTGGTGAAATAACCCGGGATATTACCGGTAGTACGGATGTGGCGGCGATGAGTCATCGTGGCAATATTGGATTCACCAACACATTGGCTATCGATCCACAGTTCAGCAGTCTGGTCAAAACTGCATCACTGAATATACAGTCACTCGATGCAGGTGGATCCGGCAGTACCGGGGACAGCGGTACAATGCCAACGGTGATTAAAGGGTCTTTCACAGAATCGGTCACAGGTAACCCTCGCATCGAAGTACTTGGCAAGGGAGGTGCGACCTGCACGCTGGAACCCAAGGGTTATACCTGCTCGGTGGCTGCCGATTCGGCCATTCCGCTTTTATTTGTGTATGGCTATGAGGACAGCAGGGTAAACAATAAGGAAACCCGTTACGCCTGTTCATCAAGGCTGTCAGGATTCAGCAAAACAGACACCGGTGATACCAACACGACGTTCTGGCTCATCAGTGGAGAGGGTGAAATACTATCTTCCAGCGCAACTTACGATATCGTTATCCAGAAAACGGCCTGCACTTTTTAATCCCTGTCTGAATCACGAGTCTCTGTTAAAATGCCGCCTTTCTCAAGGCGGTATTTTTTTGGCGATATGTTTTTGCCGGGCCACGAACCAGGAATGGAGATGATATGAGCACCCGAACCCGTTTTGCACCCAGCCCAACCGGGTTTCTACACGTGGGCGGCGCCCGCACCGCGTTGTTCAGTTGGCTGCAGGCACGTGCCAACGATGGTACCTATATTCTTCGTATTGAAGATACAGATCTGCAACGCTCGACGCCGGAATCGGTACAAGCCATTCTGGATGGCATGGAGTGGCTGGGGCTGGATTTCGACGAAGGTCCCTTTTACCAGACCCAGCGTTTCAAGCGTTATGCCGAGGTCATTCAGCAGTTACTGGACGAAGACAAGGCCTATTACTGTCATTGCAGTAAGGAACGTCTGGAAATTCTGCGTGAAGCGCAAATGAAAGAAGGCATCAAACCCCGTTATGACGGTAAATGCCTTGACCCGGAATCGGTACCCGAAAGCACTGAACGGGTGGTACGTTTCCGCAATCCCAAAGGTGGTGATGTCATTTTTGATGACCTGGTGCGGGGACAGATCAGCATATCCAATGATGAGTTGGACGATCTGGTTATCGCCCGGCCGGATGGCTCACCGACTTATAACTTTACCGTTGTTGTCGATGATATGGATATGAATATCACACAGGTTATACGTGGTGATGACCACATCAACAATACACCCCGTCAGATCAATATTTATAGGGCATTGGGCGGCCAGCCACCTGATTTTGCCCATGTGCCCATGATCCTGGGGGATGATGGTGCACGTTTGTCCAAGCGTCATGGTGCGGTTGGTGTGATGCAATACCGTGATGATGGTTATCTTCCACAGGCATTGTTAAATTACCTGGTCAGGCTCGGGTGGTCACATGGGGATCAGGAAGTATTCAGTGTGGATGAGATGGTTTCCCTCTTCGATATCAGGGATGTGAACCGCAAGGCTTCCGCCTTTAATACCGAAAAACTGGACTGGCTGAATCAACACTATATGAAAAATCTGCCTGCAGGGGAGGTGGCGCAACACCTTGCCTGGCATTTCGAGGACCAGGGTATTAACCCGGGCAATGGTCCTGCGCTTGAAGACATTGTATCCGTGCAGGCGGAACGGGTTAAAACACTCAAGGAAATGGCGACACAAAGTCGTATATTCTTTGAGGGTTATGATGAGCTCGATCCACAGGCAGCAAAAAAACATTTGCGCCCGGTGACCGAACAACCCTTACAGTTGATGCTCGCGAATCTGCAGTCTCAGGATGACTGGGCACCCGGACCATTACATGAAGTCATTGACCGGGTGGCGGCTGAGCTGGAAGTCGGAATGGGTAAGGTCGCACAGCCTTTGCGGGTTGCACTGACCGGATCCGGGGTCTCGCCTTCAATAGACAAAACCCTGTGGTTGATGGGTAAACAACGTAGCCTGGAAGGCATTGGAAAGGCATTGAAATTCGTTGAAGCGCGTATTGCGGCTATTTGAAATGTTGTGTGGGTTGTGGAGAAGAGCAGTGT
>Ga0164313_10003087_pt1 | contig 14850 bp, 11 predicted proteins | sample GuaBasSedimGuay4_FD_113735 | JGI IMG/M metagenome (GOLD analysis project Ga0164313, IMG submission 113735) | Subseafloor sediment microbial communities from Guaymas Basin, Gulf of California, Mexico - Guay4, Core 4569-4, 0-3 cm | ecosystem: Environmental > Aquatic > Marine > Hydrothermal vents... | reverse complement strand
CCACCACGCTGAGCGTCACCGCCGTCACGCTGCCCTTGGTCAAGCGGATCAGCTGCTTGGGCCCGATCACGGCGATGGCCGAGTCGTCGCTGGCCTGGAGCACGCCGATGCCCAAGGACTCGACGCCGCTGATGACGTGCCCGCCGGAGCTGCTCTGGCGGAAGAACAGATTGGATACCGGAGCGCCCAGGGCGTCGAGGTCAGCGGGCGAGAGCGGCGAGTCGAGCGGCGCCGCGACCACGCGGTAGACGCCGGGGTCGAGGCCCGAGAGGGTGAAGCTGCCGTCGGCGGCCGTGAGCGTCGAGCTGGCCACGCGCCCGTCGGATGCGCGGCACCAGACGTGGGCGCCCCCCATGGGCACGCCGTGCAGCTCGAGCGAGCCTGTGATCTGGCCGCGCAGGCCGGACGGGTAGCGCACCTCGGCCGCCGCCCGGTCGTCGTTGGACAGCATGCGCATGCTGAAGGCGCGCGGGCTCGTGAAGGGAGCCATGCTCGCGCCGCCCAGGGCGCTGTGTGCAAAGCCCGCCGCGTGGCCAGCCTCGTGGGTGGCCGCGGCGCGCACATCGAAGCTGCCGGCGCTGAGATCCGTGGACCAGCTGAACTCTGCGCCGTTGAACAGCACGTCCGCGTCCAACAGGGCGCCGCTGCCCGTGTCGAACTCGAACACCGTCACCGCCACCAAACCCACACCCAGGGGAAACAGGCCCGAGCTGCCGTCCTCGTCGAACAGGACCAGCCGGATGTCGTCCGCCTCCCAGTCCGTGCGGGCGGTCTGGACCGGATCGGTTTCGCGGGTCCAGGCCAGGGAGCTGTGCTGCACCTCGCTCCAGGCCGAAAAGCCCTGGCCGATGGCGACGGCGTCGCTGCCATCGGCGATGTCGTCTGAGCCGGCGTCCCCGATCACGTAATCCAGGGGCAGCTCGGCCAGATCCCAGGCCAGCGGAGCACCGAGGTCCGTCTGGTTGCCGGTCCAGGGCAGGCCGGGTCCGGCCAGCAGGCCCAGCAATCCAGCTACGACCAGACCGGCCCTCATGCCGGGCCTCAGACCACGACACGGCCCGGGCGTTCGCCCGAGCACCCGGGCGAGCCAGCGAGAGACGAGCGCGCCCGGGGTTCTCAGTGGTCGGAGTCCAGCAAGCGTTCGACCTCGCCGACGAGGGTCTGGTAGGCCAACTCCTGGCGCGCGGGCGTGTGCACCAGCGCGCCGCTGGTCGCGTCCACCAGTTCCAGGCCGGTGAGGTCGCGCAGCAGGCGGCGAGCGCCCGTGGCAGCGTCATAGCTCATGCGGTAGACGCCCTGGCCCAGCCCCACCGGCATGCGCCAGGCGCGCGCGCTGGGGGCCGTCAGGAACAGGAAGCTCTCGTCACCGGGTACAAACGTGGGCATGCCCGGGATGACCAGGCGGCGCCCGGCCAGCTCGCCCCCGGGAAACGTGAGCGTCAGGGTCTGGCCGTCCTCGGCGCCCTTGCGTCCACGATCCACATAGAAGCTGACATCTGTGACGATCAGCCCGCGAGCGTCCTTGCGAGACGTCACGCTGAGGCAGCGACCCTCGATCACCAGTTCGGCCCGTTGCACCAGGTCCGGCAGGGTCATACGCACGACCTGAGTGGCCCCCAGGGAGGGAACCAGCAGGCACAGCGCCAGGATGACGGTGGTCACGGATCTCATGTGCAGCTCCTCTTCGGTGAGCGCCTGGAGCATCTGAAGTGATTCCCCGGGCGACCTCTGGGGGCACCCGGGCCGGGCCAACAGCGCCTGGCCATGCCGAGCTCCGGCCCCCGGCTGTAGCGCCCGGAGACGGCAGCAGGCACACTATCTGACATGGCCCGGGATCTCGCCCGGGCCCCAGACAATCTGAGACCGAATGACCGAAGAGAACCCCGCGGGGCGCTCGTCGGGTAAGCGACGCCGTCGGCGTCGTCGCCCGGCTGGAGCCCGACCCCAAGCGAACGGCGACGCCTCCTCCCAGGACGGCGAGCCCTCCCCCACCGATGAGGGCCGCGCGACGGCCCCCGGATCCCAAGGCGACACGCCCGCCCCCAGCGCTGCCGAACCGGCCGAAGCAGCCACCGACGAGGCCGCTGCCAAGCCCCGCCGCGGAGGCGGGGGCAAGCGCTCCGAGCCGGAACCCGACGCCAACGCCATCCCCGTCGAGGACTGCGCCTTTGCGGAGTACGAGCTGAGGGACGACCTGGTCAAGGGTCTGGCGGCCAGCGGCTACCACACGCCCTCGCCGATCCAGGCCAAGAGCCTGCCCCACGCCCTTGAAGGGCGCGACGTGGTGGGTCAGGCCCGCACCGGCACCGGCAAGACCGCCGCGTTCCTGGTGCCCGCGCTGCAGATGCTGAGCGACAAGTCCGGCCCGCGCGTGCTGGTCGTGGTGCCCACCCGCGAGCTGGCCATGCAAGTGGCCGGCGAGGCCGAGCGCCTGTCGCGCCATATGGGCGGCGTGCGCTCGCTGGCCGTCTACGGCGGCGACCCCATGAAGCGGCAGCTCGACGAGCTGGACCGAGACCCCAAGGTCATCGCGGCCACCCCCGGGCGCCTGCTCGACCACCTCTCGCGCGGCACCATGAAGCTGCACGAGCTCGACATGCTGGTGCTCGACGAGGCCGACCGCATGTTCGACCTGGGCTTCCGGGAGGACATCGCCAAGATCATGACCCGCGCGCCCAAGCGCCGGCAGACCATGCTCTACAGCGCCACACTCACCGAAGAAGTGCTGAATCTGGCCGGTCGTTACATGAACGATCCGGTCAAGGTCTTCCTGGCGCCCGACAAGATGACCGTGGACGAGGTCGACCAGTCGGCCTTCCGCGTCGACCCGCAGTACAAGACGCGCCTGCTGGTCGAGGTGCTCAAGCGCGAGAGGCCCGAGCTCTCGATCATCTTCACGCGCACCAAGATCGGAGCCGACAAGCTGGCCATGCGCCTGCAAAAGAAGGGCCTCAAGGCCCAGGAGCTGCACAGCGGCCTGCACCAGAAGAAGCGCGAGCGCATCCTGGCGGACTTCAAGGAGCGCGTGTTCCCCTACCTGATCGCCACCGACGTGGCGGCGCGCGGCATCGACATCCCCGACGTGTCCCACGTCATCAACTACGACATCCCTGAGAACCCCGAGGACTACGTGCATCGGATTGGGCGCACGGCGCGCATGGGGAAGACGGGACGGGCGGTGACGTTTGTGACGGCCGATGACGGGTTCTTTCTGACGTCCATCGAGAAGTTGATCAACAAGGTGGTGCCGCCGGAGTCGTATGACGGCTTTGTGTGTCGGGATGCGCCGCTTGTTGTGGAGAAGAAGGACCCTCCGAAGGCGGCGAGTTACCAGAAGACGCTGATGGGGCATATCCGGAAACGGCCGCGGCGGTGACGCGCGGGGGGGGCTTCGGCGCTTCCGCGCGGACGTGGAGCTGATCACTTCGCTCTGGCACGGCATTCGTGACGCGCTGCAGAAGTGCGACGTCGAACAGAACCGTGGTTCGCTGCGTGATCAGCTCCACGTCCGCGCGGAAGCTCCAGTCGTGACGCGGGGGGGCTTGGGGCTTGGCGGGCTGGGGTCAGTCGTTGCGCGGGGGGGGTTGGGGCTTGGCGTTCCTGGGTCAGTCGTTGCGCTTGGGGGCTTGGGGCTCGGCAAGTCTGTTTCAGTCGTGACGACGTGGGGTTTGCGCTGTGGCTGAGGGGTTGGTCATTAGCGTGGGGTCGCGGTCGGTGCGGGTGCAGGTGCGGGAGTTGGGGGAGCTGCGGGCGACGTTGCGGGGCAACCTCTGGGCGGCCGAGCGCAAGGAGACGCGGCCGGTGGCGGTGGGCGATCGGGTGGCGGTCACGGTGGCGGGTGAGAGCGCGGTGATCGAGTCGGTGCATGAGCGGCGCAACGCGTTTGTGCGGCCTCAGCCCTTCGGGCGCTTCAGCGGCAAGGGGCGCGCGGGGCGCTATGGCAAGGCCCCGCCGGTGCAGGTCATCGCGGCCAACCTGGATCGCATCCTGGTGGTGGCGGCGCTGACCGATCCGCCCTTCCGGCCGGGGCTGGTGGATCGCTTCTGCGTGGCGGCGGCGGCCCAGGGCATCGACGCGTCGGTGGTGCTCAACAAGGTGGATCTGCCGGGCGACCGGGCCGTGATCGAGCCCTGGCGTGAGGCCGGCTACAACGTCTTTGTGGCCAGCGCCACCACCGGCGAGGGCCTGGACGAGCTGCGCGCCGAGCTGTCGGGCGGCATCTCCATGCTGGTGGGCCACTCGGGGGTGGGCAAGACGTCCCTGCTCAACGCCGTCGACCTCAAGCTGCAGCTGCGCGTGGGCGAGGTGGCCGTGCACCACGGCCGCGGCCGGCACACCACCACTCGCGTGACCCTGCTGCCCCTGAGCTGCGGCGGCATGGTGGTCGACACCCCCGGCATCCGCGAGCTGGCCCTGGCCGAGGTCTCCCCCACCGAGCTGGCCCGGCTCTTTCCCGGCTTCGGCGAGCTGCCCCACGCCTGCCACTTCAACAACTGCCGCCACCTGCGCGAGCCCCGCTGCGCCATCCTGCACGCGCTCGAGCAGGGCGACCTGGCCCCCGAGCGCTACGACATCTACCTACGCATCCTGACCGACCTGGAAGAGAGCGAGGGGTGAGCGGCGACACGCGCCTGCCCGTCACGGTGCTGACCGGCTTCCTGGGCGCCGGCAAGACCACGCTGCTCAACCGCATCTTGACGTCGCCCCACGGCCGCAAGCTCGCCGTGATCGTCAACGAGTTCGGCGAGGTCGGCATCGACGGCGAGCTCGTGGTCGGCAGCGACGAAGAGGTGGTCGAGCTGGCCAACGGCTGTCTGTGCTGCACCTTCCGCGGCGACCTGATCGACACGCTGCGGGGCTTGCTGGCCAAGCGCGTCGCCCGGGGCATCGAGCGCATCGTCGTGGAGACGACGGGGCTGGCCGACCCCGTGCCCGTGGCGCAGAGCCTGTTCGTGGCGCCGGACCTGCGCGAGCGGCTGGCGCTGGACGCCGTGGTGACGATCGTGGACGCGCGACACGTGGGGCAGCACCTGGGGGGCGAGGGGGAGACTGCGCAGGCGGCCAGACCGGATGTCACGAGTGCAACCGCCAACGAGGGCGGCGGCGCTTCGACCGGCGCAAGCAGCGCGACCGCTGCGACCGGGACGCCCTCGCAACCCCGCGGACCCGAGGCCGCGGCGCAGGTGGCCTTCGCCGACGTGCTGGTGCTCAACAAGATCGACCTGGTGACGCCGAGCGAGGCCGACGCCGTGGAAGCCCGGCTGCGCGCGCTGAATCCCGGCGCGCCGCTGCATCGCGCGCGCCAGGCGGACGTGCCGCTGGACGTGCTGCTGGACGTGGGCGCGTTCGATCTCACGCGCGCGGAGGCCGCTCACCCCGGCTTTGCCGCGGGCGAGGCCGCCAGCAGCACAACGCACGAGCAGGGCGTCACGTCCGTCGGCATCGACGAGGCGGCGGAGCTCGACCCCGAGTCGGCCACCATGTGGCTGCGCTTCCTCGCCGCGCGCAGGGGCCAGGACCTCTACCGCATGAAGGGCGTGCTGGCCCTGGCTGGGAACCACCGGCGGCTGGTGTTCCACGGCGTGCACACGTTGTTCGAGTCGCGCGCGGACCGGGCCTGGGGCGAGGGCGAGCAGCGCCGGTGCAGGCTGGTGTTCATCGGACGGGGGCTGGACCGGGGGGAGCTGCGACGGGGGTTTGAGGCCTGTCGGGTGGGGTGACGGCGACGCTGGCCACGCTCCCGGGCAGGCCCGCGTCCACGTTTGTGAGCAGGCGGTCGGCCGCGAACGCCTGGCGACGGTCGACACCAGCGGAGGCGCCCCCGGGGCGGTCATCCTTGCGGCCCTCTACATCAGGGTCGCGGGGCTGAACTGTCTCAGGCACGTTGGCACAGAGGGGCCAACCTGCGCGCCCAAGCAGCCGACGCGAAGCGGTCCCCGACGGGCCACCCCGCGGACTCACGGCCTGCGGGGCGCGGGCTGCGACTTGCCGCTCTTGCCCTCCGACGTTGCCAACTCGCCGAGCACGACCCGCAGCAGACTGGGAAGCCGGGAGGGCATGGGGCACAGCATCTTCAGGTGGACGAAGAACTCGGGCGAGGTGATGTAGTAGGCGCCGAAGATGCGCACGCGCATCTGGGTCAACGTCACGGCTCCGGGGCGCATGGTCGGAATGTAGAACGTGTCGGTCCCGTTGAGCTCGTAGAAGATCCACTCGCCGTCGTCGTCGACGGGCGCAAACGTCACCAGCGAACCGTCGTCATAGAGATACGTGAACTGCGGCTGGAACTTCACGATGACGTCGGTATCCGACGAGATCCTGAGCGCCACCTCGTACAGGTTCTGCCATCCCGCCTGGTCGGAGAGATCCGGCGAGATGAAGTCGAAGCGCCAGAGGCTGGCCGAGTCTCCCGACGTGTACAAAGGGCCGGTCAGCACCGTCAGGCCTTCGTCCGTACGCGCAAAGACGGGCGCGTAACCGCCGGGCGGAACGGGGTCGCCGTCGCCCACGTCGAAGATGTCGCCAAAGGTCCATCCTGCCGTCCCGGACTCCTCGTCGGACCATTGCTCGCAGGCTGCGGACGGGCCCACGAAGAACTGCAGCTTGTCGGTGTAAGTGGTGATCACCGGCGGCGGCAGATGGGCCGCGGGCGCGGGCTTGAAGTCCGCCATCACGCAGGCCTCGTAGGGCCCGTAGTTGAGCTTGTAGAGGCCGCGCTCGTAGATCAGGCTCTCGGTCTCGTGCATGGCCAGCGTCGGGCCGAAGACGATCTCCTGCTGGCGCGTAGAGCGCACGTGCACCGCCACGCTGTCATCGACCATACCGCCGCCCGGAGGCGCACGCAGCTCCGCCACGACCTTGACGGCCGAGCCGTGCGTGGCCTGCTCCACGGAGATCTCCTCGATCGAAGGCCCCAAGGCGAGGGGATTGCCTCGATTCGGATTGTCGACCACGCACTCCGTCGTCGAGCAACCGAGGCTGCCGAACGCGACGACACACACCATTAGCCAGAGCGACCTCATTTCAGACTCCTCAGAGCAGGACAACACACGTCAGTGATCACAGCGACGACACAGGCGCGAGGCGCGCAGGACCCCGACAAGCCGGTCAGCCCGCGCTCGGGTCTCGCGTCAAACGAGGCGACAACGACCCTGGCACCGGGGGCCCCGGAACAAGCGGCGTCAGAAGGGCTTCGAGTCCGTGCCGTCGCCACGCGGCAACGCATCGATCTTGGACGGCATGGTCACGGCGAAGTAGATGCCGACCAGGGTGGCGATCCCAAGCAGAGCCACGGGTAGGAACTCAGGCATCACGTCTCCTCCATCATCAGGGGCTGGGTGGCGAGGCCTCAGGCCTCAGTAGTCCTTGTGAAAAACGGCGTAGTTCCCGTCGAGGTGGCGCAGGAAGCCCACCACGTCGGCGCGGATGCGGTCGAAGCCGGGCCCGCCGGAATCCTGGCTGCTCGCGATCTGCTTCGCGATCTCGTGCCCGGTGAGCTTTCCGCTGCAGAAGCCATAGATCTGCGACCCGATCCGATTGAGCTTCAAGTGCTTCGGCGTGCTGTCGATCACGACGCAGTCCTGCTCCAGGCTGATGGGGTGTGAGAGCCGGGTGGGAAAGCGCTCCAGCAGCTCGTCGTCGGCGAACTCCGAGGCCGCCGGGAGGCCCTTGGCGCCGCCCACCAGGTTGAAGTACTCCATCATGCGCGGGAAGCGGCCGAACTTGTTGAAGTAGGCCGTGGCCACATCGAAGTCGCTGCTGAGCCGGGCGTGGGCCGCGAGCACATGCCGTGGCAGCTTGGGGATCAGCTCGATGATCGCGTCGTCCAGCTCCATCGAGAAGCGCCTGCGGAAGTTGTTGATCTGCTCGCGCGAGAGGTCCTGCGTCTCGGCGACGCAGTAGTTGAAGTTGGAGGACGTGACCAAGTCGGGGTCCAGCAGGCGCACCCCGTACAGCTCGGGGGACGAGCGGATCTCCGTCCCGGGCAGCGGCGTCAGGAACGAGACGTTGCACTCGAACATGCCGGGCGCCACCTCCAGCACCATGCGCTTGGCGAAGTCGAGCGTCTTCTGCATGCTGGCGAGCGTCTCGCTCGGACCGCCCAGAATGAAGCCGCAGTAGAGCGACGGCAGCCCCGCCGCGTGAAAGCGCGAGATGACGCTCTCGACCACGTCGGGCTTGACGTTGAGCCGCTTGTAGGCCTTCAAGACGCTGACGTCCGCCGACTCCACGCCGATCTGAACCCGCGCCACGCCGGCTGAGATGAGCGCATCGACCAGCTCGGGATGTTTGTTCACCACGTCGGCGCGCACTTCACAGAACAGCAGCAGGTCTTCCCAGGGCGTGAAGCGCTCCTTGATCAGTCGGCAGACCTCCAGCGTGTGCGCCACGTCGGATGTAAACGTGTCGTCGTTGATGGCGATGAAGGGGCGCCCGTAGCGTTCAACCAGATACTCGATCTCGGTCAGGATGTTCTCGGGCGAGCGGTGGCGATAGACGTTGCCCATGCGGCCTTCGAAGCAGAACGTGCACTTGAACGGGCAGCCGCGACCGCTGATGAGGTTGACCGCGTAGCGCACGCCCTCAGGCAAGAAGTCATGGTCCGGAATCAGGATGTCGTCCAGCTCGTCGATCGGAGCGCGAGCCTCGGTGAAGACCAGCCCCTCTTCCGTGCGGTAGCAGATGCCGGGAATCTGCGCGAGGGTGCCTTGCCCCCGCAGCAGGCAGTCGGCCACCTCACGGGCCGTGTACTCGCCCTCGCCGATGACGAGCACATCGGCGGCGGAGTTCTGCATGATCTCCTCGGCCTGGCCCTGGGACGCGGGGCCGCCGAAGATGATCTTGATCTCCGGCGAGAGCTCCTCCTTGATGGCGCGGCTCATGCGACCCGCAGAGAGCAGATTGTCGGTGTCGATCGAGAAGCCGACCATGCGCGGCTGGGATTCCTCGATCGCGCGCAGCACTTCGTCGCGTCGGGTGATGCGATGGGCGCAGTCCAGGTAGCTCGCCGTGTAGCCGTGGGCCTTCAGGCTCGTGAGCACGTAGAGCATGCCGAGGTGCGGCACACCGTCCGCGTAGTACGACTCGTACGGCGGGAGGTTGACCAGCAGGACGTCTGCGTTCATGGCGACGGACCCTCGAGCGAGCGTGGTGCTAGAGCTGCTTGCCCTTGGCATCAGGCGCGAGCGTGACGGCCTTGAGGCGTGCGCTGGCCCCGGTCTGCTTCATGACGTTGACGTACTTCCGCAACGACCGGCTGGTCTGCGTCAGCGCGACCACCCAGGTGCCCACAGCCACCGCCGAGGTGACCACCAGGGCGACGGACGCCTGGCCGGCGAACGCCGCGGAAGAGGTCTGCTCGACGACGACGAAGGCTGGCGGTTCGTAGATGCTCATGAACAGTCTCCGGTTGGACTCTGACGACACAGCGAAGCGAAGGGGCTGGGCGCGAGCGCACGGGGCGGCACGTCCTGCTCACGCTGCCCCGCGAGCGCCACAAGGGCGCACAGAACAGGCGGGCTTCGACGGCAACACACCATGGGCGGTCTCCCTCCCCAAACTCGGGCTGCGCTTTCCATGGTGTGGGTCGCTGTTGCGTCTTCCTGTCGCAGCCAACCGCATGATGCGCCGATTCCTCCCAGCGGACAAGCGCTGCTTGGCGCGAACACGGGCTGAATCGCGGATCCGGGCGTGAGATCACGGCTGAAGAAGCCCGTGGTGAGCGCGCTGATCAGCCCGCGCTCAAGCTGCCCCAGATCCGATAGACCAACGCCCCCACCAGGACGATCGCAAGCAGGACGGTTGGAAACGCCACCCATGGTCGCCGCTCGACCAAGTCCAGCACGGTGATGAACGCGAGCCCAGCAATCGAAGCGCAGGCCGCCGGCCCGAGCGTCGCCCTCGCTTGAGCGATCCGCTCCCGCGGTACACTCCCGAGTCGCGTATCGGGCTTCGTTGGGGGTGCGCGGGGCGCTGACGTCTCCTGAGCCTGGGCTTGCCCCCGGTACCAGGCTGCGTGTCGCCCCGCGATCCACGAACGGGGGGTGATCGCCATGGACTCAACCAACGCTCCACTGGCAGCTCGCATGACAGCGTCTCTCCCCATCACGCCGCGACGGATGCCGCCTTGGTCCTATTGCCGGATCCTGCTGCTGCCGATCGCCGTCCTCGCCGCGGTCTTCGGCCAACCCTGGCTGGACCCGTGGACGCTGCTCGCCGACCCCGTGCAGTGGATCCAGAACGAGCTGCCCCCGGACTCGCCGGGTCCGCCGTTCTACATCGGCGTGGTCTCGATGCTGGGCGGACTGATCTGGTGGACGGGCGCCGTGGCCTGCGGCTTTGCCGGGCTGCTCCTGCGCGCCACGGGCGAGCGGCGCCTGGGCGCGTTCCTGCTGAGCGCGGCGGCCTTCACCAGCCTGCTGGCGCTGGACGACCTGCTGCTCATCCACGACGGGTACATGGCCCACTTCCACGTGCCCGAGGCCGTCACCATGGGCGCGTACGGCCTGTGGTTCCTCGCACACGGAGTCCACTTCCGGCGCGAGATCCTGGCCACGGAGCACGGCCTGCTCGCCCTGGCCCTGGTCCTGCTCGCCGCCAGCGCTGGCATCGACCTCCTGGCCCCCGGCACCACAGCCTGGGGCTACGGCGAGGAGTCGTTCAAGTTCCTGGGCTTGAGCAGCTGGTGTGCCTACCACTGCCGCATCGCCTGGATGCTCACGCGGCCCAGCCCCTGAGCGCGATGCCGCCGGCTGCGCCCAGGTGCGGGCGGGCCGGCGCCGGTTGGTGTTCAGCGGGCGGAGGTTGGACCGGGGGAAGCTGCGCGGGGGCCTTGAGGCTTGCCGGGTGGGGTGAGAGGTCGTCATGGCTTCTCAGTTTGCGGGCCAACGACCGCCTCGGTGAGACGTCGCCGCGATTATCCTGCTTCCAACCTCCCAGCCTCCCCCCAAGGAGCCCCCGTGCCGGCCGTCAACAAGATCGACCACGTCTGCATCGCCGTCCGCGACCTCGAGGACGCCAAGACCACCTGGGCGCCGCTGCTCGGCAAGCAGGAGCCGGACGACTGCTACGTCGACGAGCCCGAGCAGATCAAGGTGGCGCGCTACTACGTCGGCGAGGTCGGCTTCGAGCTGATGGAGTCGACCTCCCCCGACGGCGACGTGGCCAAGTTCATCGCGCGCAACGGCGAGGGCGTCATGCTGCTGTCGTTCAACGTGGACGACACGCGCGCGACGATCGACGAGCTCGGCGGCAAGGGCTACCCCTTCATCGGCGGCGCGCGACCCTTCCGCGGCGGTGAGTTCGCCTTCGTCCACCCGAAGGCCACCAACGGCGTGCTGCTCGAGTACATCGACGACGGCACCAGGTCCGCCAGCGGCAAGGGGAGCTGACGAGGCGCTGCGCCCGCCGGCCCCGCGAGGCGCCGACGGGCAGGACGCAGCGCGCGCAAGCCGGGCCGCCGCCCCGCCGCCCTCCCCCTCAGATGCGCACGCCCAGCTTGTAGCCCTCGTGCACGGCGTTGTGCAGCGCGCGCGGCAGGACCGAGTCGCCGATCGAGTACAGCTCGTCGGCGGAGAACTCGAGCTCGTGGATGAGGCGGTCGTTGCTGCTGCGCTTGGCCGAGAAGATGACCACGTCGGCGGGCAGCTCCTGCTCGCCCTCGGCGGACTCGATGCGGACCCCGCTCTCGGTGATGGCGGTGAGGCGCGTCTCCAGGCGCGGCGTCAGCTTCAGCTCCTCCAGCCAGGTCATGTGGCGCCACTTGAAGGTGGGGATGACGTCGGCGTAGAGGCGCGTGCCGGCCTCGAGGATCTCGACCTCGTGACCCTGGCTGGCCAGGAACTCGGCCGCCACCAGGCCGGCGCGCTGGCCGCCCACCACCACCACGCGCTTGCCCACCTCGCGGTCGACGGACAGGGCCTGCTGCACGTCCAGGATCTCGGGGCCGTTGGCCGGGCGCTCGATGCGCGGCACCAGGTAGCTGGCTCCCGTGGCCACCACACAGACGTCGGCGCCCGTGGCCTCGACGGACTTGCGGTCGGCCGGCGTGTTGAGGCTCACCTCGACGCCGTGCACATCGAGCGACGCGCGGTAGTAGTCCACCACCTCCTCGAAGATGTGCCCGCCGCCGATCTCGCGACGCGCGGAGCGTAGCTGGCCGCCGAGGGCATCACTGGCCTCGAACAGCATGACCTGGTGCCCGCGCTGCGCGGCGGCCAGCGCGCACTCCATGCCCGCCGGTCCGCCGCCGATGACCAGCACGCGCTTGGCGCGCACGGCGGGGCGGATCGTGTACTCGGGCTCCACCTCGTGACCCAGGCGCGGGTTCATGGCGCAGATGTAGGGCAGGTTGCGGAACATGCGCGACAGGCACAGCAGCCCGCCGACGCAGGGGCGGATAAGGTGCACCTTGCGCTCGCGCACCTTGTTGAGCAGCTGGGGGTCGGCCAGCATGGGCCGGCACACCTCCCAGAAGTCGATCTTGCCGGCTGCCAGGGCGTTCTCCGCCAGCACCGGCGAGCCGAAGCGCGGCCCGAAGGCGATGGGCACGTCCACCACGGCCTTGGCGCGCTCGGCCAGCTTGAGCCAGTGCTCGGTGGGCACGTCGCGGCCGAGGGCGCCCTTGCGCGACTCGTGCCAGCCGACCACCAGCGAGATCATGTCGACGCCGGCCTGCTCGGCGATCTGCATCACCTCCAGGCACTCGGCGTCGCTGTTGCCGCCCAGGTCGGCCAGCAGCTCCGAGCCATTGAGGCGCACGATCAGCGGCACGCCCTGCCCGATGGTGGCCCGGATCTCCTCGATCAGCTCGACCATGAAGCGGCAGCGATTCTCGAGCGAGCCGCCGTACTCGTCGCTGCGCTCGTTGGTGAAGCTCGAGATGAAGTTCGACAGCAGGTAGCCCATGAAGCTGGTGATCTCGACGCCGTCGAAGCCGGCCTCCATGGAGCGCCGCGCGGCCTCGGCGTGGTCGCGCTGGCAGGCCTTGATGGCCTCCACCGACATCTCGCGCGGCGGCCGGAAGTGACGCAGCGTCTGGGGCTTCTTGGACGGCTGCACGCAGTAGCCCAGGTCGATGCCGCCGTAGCGCCCGCCGTGCAGGATCTGCTGGATGGCGATGGCGCCGCCCTCGTGGATCATGTCGGCGATGGCCGCGTACTGCGGGATGTAGCGGTCGTCCGCCAGGCTGAGCATGCGCTGGTACGCCTTGCCCTCGCCCTTGGCGTCCGGGTACGCGCCCTGGTTCGTGATGATGCCCGCGCCGGTGCCCGAGATGACCTTCATGCGCGCCAGCTCGCGCTCGGAGATGCTGCCGTCCTCGTGGTTGAAGTTGGACACGCTGCAGGCCGCGTACTTGACCCGGTTGGGCGAGCGCAGGGCGGCCAGGGGCGCGGGCGAGAGGAGCGTCGAGAAGTCGTGCGTCTCGGTCATCGTCAGGTGACTTCCGGGAGTGGGTGGGTGGCGGTGTCAGGGGTCGCAGGCTGCTCGGCCCGCCGTCGGTCGCGCTCGGCGAGGGCGGCGAGCACCTTCTCGGGCGTGATCGGCAGGTCGCGGATGCGCACGCCGATGGCGTCGTACACGGCGTTGCCGATGGCTGGCGCGGTGGGAATCAGCCCCGCCTCCCCCACGCCCTTGGCGCCGAAGGGGCCGGTGCTCTCGTGCGCCTCCACGAAGTTCAGCTCGATGGGGAAGTCCATCTCGTACGCCGTGGCGATCTTGTAGTCGGCGAAGTGCGAGTTGACGATGCGCCCCTCCTCAGAGCGCAGCTCCTCGAACAGCGCGTAGCCGATGCCCTGGGCCAGCGCGCCGTAGGTCTGCCCCGCGAGCGTCTGCTGGTTGAGCACCTGGCCCACGTCGTGCGACGCGACCATCTTCAGCAGCGTCACCTCGCCGGTCTCCTCGTCCACCTCGACCTCGGCGCCCTGGGTGCCGTACGCGTAGGAGGCGGACATGTTGCCGCGGCCCTTCTCCCAATCGGGCAGGTCGCTGGGCGGATCGTAGAAGGCCTCCACCGTGAGCATCTCGCCGCGCTCGCGGAAGTGGATCGCGCGCAGGAAGCGCTCGAAGTTGAGCCGCGCCCAGGGCTCGTCGGGCGCGCCCTCCAGCGTGATCCAGCCGTCCACCAGGTCGAAGCGGTCCTTGCTCGCCGCCGCGCGCACGTCGAAGGCGGGCGGCGTCGCGTCCGGATGACGCTTCTTGTGCTTCTTCAGCGCGCGCTCGACCTCGTCGGGGAAGACCTCCTCGGCCAGGCTGAAGATGCGCTCGCGCAGCTTGGCCACGGCCATGTTGGCGGCGTTGCAGGCGGTGAAGGCGCCGCGGCTGGCGTGGGTGCCCACGTCCCACGGGCAGGTGGCCGTGTCGGTCTGCACGATGAAGATCTTGTCGGGCTTGACGCCCAGGCTCTCGGCCACGGTCAGCGTGAGCGCCGAGTGCAGCCCCTGCCCCATCTCCACGCCGCCGCTGGCCACGTAGACGTTGCCGAAGTCGTCCAGCCGCAGGATGATCCCGCTGGCGTCCGAGCGGTAGATGCGCCCCGACCCGCCCACGTGGATCAGCGACGCCATGCCGACGCCGCGGCGCTTGCCGCGCCCCGCGCCGCGCTTCTCCCGCCAGCTCAGGCCGTCGGCGGTCTTCGTCAGGCACTCGTCCAGGCCGCAGGAGCCCACCTTGGCCTCCATGGGCGTGACCTCGCCGGGCTGGTTGCAGTTGATCCGGCGCATGTCGAACGCGTCGATGCCCGCGGCCTGCGCCAGCTCGTCGAGGTTGCTCTCGATGGGCCAGGTGATCTCGGGCGTGCCGTAGCCGCGCATGGCCTGGCAGTAGGTGTTGTTCGTGTACACGATGCGCGTG
>Ga0164313_10003086_pt1 | contig 14855 bp, 18 predicted proteins | sample GuaBasSedimGuay4_FD_113735 | JGI IMG/M metagenome (GOLD analysis project Ga0164313, IMG submission 113735) | Subseafloor sediment microbial communities from Guaymas Basin, Gulf of California, Mexico - Guay4, Core 4569-4, 0-3 cm | ecosystem: Environmental > Aquatic > Marine > Hydrothermal vents... | reverse complement strand
CTGACCCCGGCGGCGAGTGGCCGATAGTTTTGCGACAGACCCCAGGGCGCGACGAAAGTCGCGCCCTTTCTGTTGCCGTCCAACGGACGACAAGTTAGGTTTTTCCCTCGGAAACTTTATTACTGAGAAGAACTTTCTCGAAAGGGATTCCATGCCCCGCCCCCTCCTGTATACCATCGGCACGTTTTTCGGCTCCGGTTTTTCCCCCTTTGCTCCCGCCACGGCGGCCAGCTTCCTGTTCATGGCCATCTGGTGGCTGGCCTGGACCTTTCTCGGTCCGATCCCCCTGTGGCTGACCCTGGTGATGCTGGGCGTCGTCACCCTGATCGGTATTCCGGTGGCCGGTCAGCTGGAAAAGATCCACGGCGAAGATCCTTCCCTGGTGGTGATCGACGAGGTGGCCGGCATGCTGGTCACCTACATCGGATTGAGTGCCGGCCTGACAGGCTGGATACTGGGATTTTTCTGGTTCCGCTTTTTCGACATCCTCAAACCCCTGGGAGTCCGCAAGCTTGAAAAACTGGGCGGCGGAGGTGGCCTGGGGATCATGGCCGACGATATCGGCGCGGGGGTTCTGGCCTGTCTGGCCACCCACGGCACCGTCCTGCTGCTGGCTCGCCTGGGGTATTGAGCATGTCCGGGGCGCCTGCCGAACCGACGGTCCGGATCATCGCCATCGGGGATGAACTCCTCGAAGGCCGGACGGCGGACACGAACAGCCGTCGTATCCAGCAGGCCCTGGGGGCCCACGCGGTTCAGGTTTCGTTGATCCAGGTGGTTCCCGACCGCGAAGAGGCCATTGTCCAGGCTCTGGATCGGACCGGGACCGGGGACCTGGTTTTTGTGACCGGAGGGCTTGGGTCCACTCCCGATGATCTGACCCGGGATGTGGTGGCCCGCTGGGCGGGGGTGGAACTGGTCGAGGATCCCGCGGTCAAGCAGTTGCTTGAAGAGCGCTGGAAAAAGCGGGGCATCCGGACTTCGCCGGGTTCCGGGCGCCAGTCCCAGGTTCCGCGGGGGATGACGCCCCTGGCCAACCCCGTGGGATCGGCGCCGGGTCTGGTGGGCAGGTTGTGCGGACGGACCCTCGTTCTTCTTCCGGGAGTGCCCCAGGAATTGCAAGGCCTTCTGCCGGCAACAGTGCAGTGGTTGGACGATCAAGGGGATCTTCCCCGGCCGCGGCGCACCCTGCTGTGGCGAACCGCCCAGGCGTCCGAACTGGCGCTGGTGCGGGCCTGCTCCGACATCAATTTGAAATATTCCCGGTTGGAATGGTCCTGGTGGTTGACGGACTGGGGGGTGGATGTCCGCCTGGCCGCGCCCGGCGATCAGGCCGGAGCGGAAGACCTCGCGGCGGCCGGGCTGGAGATTGAAAAGGCACTGGGCCGCATGATCTACAGCCGTGAAATGGAAACCCTCCCGCAGGTGGTGCAGCGTCTGATGCTCGGCAGGAAAACGACCCTTTCCGTGGCGGAATCCTGTACCGCCGGGATGATCGGAGCCGCCATGACCCATCAGCCGGGATCATCGGGATTTTTCCGCGGCGGCATCCTGGCCTACGCCGATGAAGTGAAAACCGGACAGCTCGGTGTGCCCCGGGACCTGTTGTCAGATAAGGGAGCAGTCAGCCAGGAAACGGTGTTGTACATGGCTGCCGGATGCCGTCAGCGGATCGGGACGGATTACGCGGTGGCCGTCAGTGGTATTTCGGGGCCGGATGGTGGCACGGTGGATAAACCCGTTGGGACGACCTGGATCGGCATCGCCACGCCCGAAGCCGTGTTCGCCCGCAAATACCGCTTCCCCTCGGACCGTGAACGCAACCGGTTGCTGACTGTGGCCGCGGCGGTGGATTCGCTGCGCCGCGTGCTCGAACTCGGCGACGGCGATCCTCCCTGGCAACCCACCGATTCCTGGTGCCGACCGTCATGAGGGTCTTTCTGGCTGTCTCCTGCGGGGAACAGTTGACCAAGGTCCTGACTACCGCCCTGGACAAGTGGCGCACCGGACCCGGCGGGGAACAGCCCTTGCGCTGGGTACGGCCCGAGGCCTGGCATCTGACCCTGCAATTTCTGGGGGATTGGCCTCCAGAGCGCCTCAGCACCCTGGAAACCGGCCTCGAGAGGGTCCGTGACCAATCCGCTTTTTCCCTTTATCCCGGGCTTGTCGGCGGTTTTCCGAATTTGGAATCTCCCCGGGTTCTATTCCTGCATATGGAGGATGACGGTCAGGTGAGCGGGTTGGCGAGGCGGGTTCGGGAAATTGTGAATGAAACCTGGAGCGATGGGCCTCAGGACAAGCGCGATTTCCGCGGTCATCTGACCTTGGCCAGGATCAAGGGGAGGCTGCCTGGTTCGGGAGTCAACTTGTTGCAAAATTTGGAGTTGAATGATCTGCCCCCGGTTCAGGTATCGGGATTCAGCCTGATGGCCAGCGAGCTTCGACCCCAGGGACCGCTGTACAGGGAATTGGCTTTTTACGCGTTGCGAAAATAAGGCGAAAAAACCTGTTGCGCAGGAATCCCGCTTCGTGCTATCTTGACCATCAAATCAATGACATGAGCCCTGACCGGCCGCCGGGAAGGCGGAGTAACTCAGGGACGAAATTTTGGGGAGAAAACGCCCCATGACATGTCCGGACGGAACCGGGTTTGAGGTTTCGGGCGGGCCATCCGGGAGATGACAGGAATGGCTCTGAACAAAACACAAAACAAGAACAAGACAGAGGGAAAAACCATCGGGAAATCCAGTAAGGGTGATGATCGGGCCAAGGCCCTCGAACTGACCCGCGCCCAGATCGAAAAGCAGTTCGGCAAAGGGTCGATCATGCTGCTGGGCGACACGAAGATCTACGACAACTTCGATGCCATCTCCACCGGGAGCCTTTCCCTGGACATCGCGCTGGGTATCGGCGGATTGCCCAAGGGGAGGGTGGTTGAGATCTACGGCCCCGAAGGCAGCGGCAAGACGACCGTGGCCCTTTCGGTGATCGCCAACTGCCAGAAGGCGGGCGGCACCGCGGCGTTCATCGACGCCGAACACGCCATGGATCCGATCTATGCCCGCAAGCTGGGCGTTGATATCGACAACCTGCTGGTCAGCCAGCCGGACACCGGTGAACAGGCCCTTGAAATCACCGAAATGCTGGTGCGTTCCGGAGCGGTGGACATCCTGGTGGTCGACTCGGTGGCGGCCCTGGTGCCCCGGGCCGAGATCGAGGGTGAGATGGGGGACCACCACGTCGGGCTGCAGGCCCGGCTCATGTCCCAGGCCTTGCGCAAGCTGACCGGCGCCATCGCCAAGACCAACACCCTGGTCATGTTCACCAACCAGATCCGCATGAAGATCGGCGTGATGTTCGGCAACCCCGAAACCACCACCGGCGGCAACGCCCTGAAATTCTACAGTTCGGTGCGGCTGGACATCCGGCGCATCGGCGCCATCACCCAGGGTGAAGATGTGGTCGGCAACCAGGTGCGGGTCAAGGTCGTCAAGAACAAGGTGGCTCCGCCCTTCAAGAAGGCCGAGTTCGACATTCTCTATGGAGAGGGCATCAGCAAGGAAGGCGACCTGATCGATCTCGGTGTCGAAGCCGAGGTCATTCAGAAATCCGGCGCCTGGTACAGCTTCGGCGAGGAGCGTCTCGGCCAGGGCCGGGAAAATGTGCGCATCTTCCTGAAGGAGAACAAGGACCTGTACGAAACCATCAAGGAACTTGTTTTCAAGCACTACGAAATCGGCGAATTTGCCCCTGAATCCACCTCTGATCTTCCGGAGCAGTCATCCGACCAGTCTTCCGCTGAAAGGCCCGCGGCCGCCACGGTCAACGGTACGGTGGAAGGAAAGAAAGCGGCGGCCGCGAAGGCGGGAACCGGGGGACCTTAAGGTCCGGAAGTCGAGGTCCGGATCATGATGAGCCGGTTTTCCCGGCGCGGCCCCTGGCCACGCCGGCAAGATGATTCCGATGAGCAGCCGGGCCTTCCCGCACAGGAGGCCCGGCTGCTTGACGTCCAACACCAGGACAATTCCGTGGTCCTGATCCTGGATGACGGCAGTTCCCTGGAGTTGGCGGCTGAATCGGTTCCGCCGGGTTTGCCGGAAATCGGCGAAATGGTGGCTGGTGAGCAACTCGCCATGCTCAGGCTGGGGGCCGAACGAAAAAAAGTGGCCCGGATGATCTTCGCCATGCTGGACCGGCGCCTCCATCCCGTGGCCAGAATCCGGGACAAGGCCATGGAAAAAGGGTACAGTGTGGCGGCGGTGGACGCTGTTCTGGAACAAATGGCCGCACGCGGTCTATATTCGGACCGAAGGTACGCGGAAGCCTATTGCCGGGATTGCCTGGCCAGCCGGGCGGTGGGGCGCCGTTACCTGATCGACAAGCTGCGGAGTAAAAGGGTGTCTGGGGCGGTAGCCGTTGCGGCGGTTAAGGAGATCCTGGACCCGGATACCGAAGCCGATCTTGCCGCCCGGGCCGCCGAGACCAGATGGAAACGCATCAAGGATCCCGACGACATCAAATCGTTGGCCAAGGTGGTCCGGTTCCTCCAGGGACGCGGCTTTGACGCGGGAACGGCGAATCGGGTCGCGCGGCAAATGAAACCGGTATGCGGCGACGAATGAAGGTTGTTCCAAAAGCAGGGTGAGTATTCCCATGAAAATTCTGGTCACCGGTTGCGAGGGCATGCTGGGGCGTTCGGTGATGCGGCGCCTGGACGGGGACCACGATCTGCGGGGTGTGGATCTGGCGGATGGCGACCTGACCGATCCCCGGGCGGTTAAGGAGATATTTACCGGAACGGATCCCCAGTGGGTGGTTCATTGTGCCGCCTGGACCGATGTCGACGGGGCGGAGGCTTCCCCGGACGAGGCCATGTCAGCCAACGCGGGGGCGACGGAGAATCTGGCCCGTGCCTGCGACGCCGGTGGCGCGGGTCTTTGTTATATCAGCACTGATTATGTTTTTGATGGCCAGGGTAATGGATTCGATGAAGACGATCGCCGCAATCCCATCAATCACTATGGTCTGACCAAGGCCCGCGGCGAGGAACACGTCGCGGCCATGACGGCGCCCTGGCAGATACTAAGGACGAGCTGGTTGTTCGGGGATGGGCGGACCAACTTTGTCAAAACCATCAGGGGGCTCCTGGCCGTGAAGGACACCCTGCGGGTAGTGGAAGATCAGCGCGGCTGTCCGACCTCCGCCGAAGATCTGGCTTCCGTCATCGGATTCCTTGTTTCCGGGCGCTTCCGTGGTATCTTCCACGGGACAAACGCGGGAGACACCACCTGGTTCGGTTTGGCCCGGGAAATCGCGCGGGGGTGCGGGGCTGATCCGGAACGGATCGTCCCGTGTCCGAGCAGTGAATTTCCTCGAGCCGCCGCCAGGCCGGGATGTTCCATTCTGAACAGCAGCCATTTGGAAAAAATTGGCTGTCCCGTCCGTCCGCGGTGGCAGACCGCGGTGGGCGATTACTTGCGTTATCTGGATTCCGGTCAGGCCCTTTTTCCCTGACCCACACTTTATCCGGCCAGGCCGAAAGGACCCGACAGACCATGTCTTCCTCCCGGAATACTTCCTCACCCCAGGACGCGGCCCTTCTTTTCAGGCAGGCGGTGGATGATCTGGTAGCCGCCCTTGGCCGGCTGGAAACTTCCCATCTGGATGCGATCGTCGCTTTGGCCGGGGATGTGCACGCCTCCTGGGGTAACGGAGGGAAGCTGCTGGTGTGCGGAAACGGCGGCAGCGCCGCTGACAGCCAGCATATCGTCGCCGAACTCGTGGGCCGGTTTCTCGCCGAACGGCCCGGTTACCCGGCCCTCGCCCTGACCGCCAACACCTCGACCCTGACCGCCGTCGGCAACGATTACGGCTTTGATCATATTTTTTCCCGCCAGGTCCAGGCCATGGGCGGGCCGGCCGATGTACTGCTCGTCATTTCCACCTCCGGCAATTCCACCAACTGTGTCATGGCGGTGGAAGAAGCCCGGCGCCAGGGAATGAAGGCCCACGGTTTTCTCGGCGGCGACGGCGGGCGGCTGCTGCCGCTGCTCGACGGGGCTCTGGTCGCGCCGAGCGATTCCACACCCAAGATTCAGGAAATTCACATCACCATGGGGCATCTGCTGTGCATGATTCTCGAATTACAGCATGACAACCAGGCAGGATGAACGCAGCGTGATGATCATCTTCAAGGCTATCCTGGAAAACCTGAGGCCGCGCCAGTGGACCAAAAACCTTCTGCTGTTCGCGGGGATTATTTTTGCGCAGCGGCTGGGGGAGACCGCTTGTCTGACCCGGGCTTTCCTGGGGTTCGTGGTTTTTTGTTTCGCCTCGGGCGCCGTGTACATTTTCAACGACATGGCGGACGTGGAACTGGACCGGCTCCATCCCTATAAAAAATTGCGCCCCCTCGCCTCGGGGAGGTTGCCTCTGGAGTGGGCGGTGCGCGCCTGCCTGGTGTTGTTGGTATTGTGCCTGGCGAGTTCCTGGTTGCTGGGCCCTGAATTTCTCGGCATGGTCGGACTGTTTTTCCTGTGGAACTGGTTGTATACACGCTGGCTCAAGCGGGTTCCGGTCCTGGATGTGATGGGCATCGGCATGAGTTTTGTGATCCGGGCCACCGCCGGGGTCATGGTCCTGCTGGGTTCGTGTCCTGACGTCGGGATTTCCCCCTGGCTTTTGCTGTGCACGTTTTTCCTTTCCCTGTTCCTCGGTTTTTGCAAACGCCGTGATGAACTTCTGCGCCAGGCCAGCAGCCCGGGGACGACGCGTCCGGTGTTGCGGGAATACTCCGAGCCCATGCTCAACGCCCTGATCGGCGGCAGCTTTGCCCTGACCGCCATGATGTATGCCCTGTACACCATGTGGCCCTCGACCATCGAACATTTCGGCACCCGGAATCTTATCTATACCGTGCCTTTTGTCCTGCTCGGCATGGGGCGCTACCTGTATCTGGTTTTTCTGGAGGACATGGGGGGCAAACCCCACGAGATTCTTTTGAACGACGCCTTTATTCAGATCATTGTTCTGGGTTGGATCGGTGTGGCCATCAAGATCATAGGTATCTGATAATTATCCGCGTCAGGGACACCAGCCCCGGAGGAAATCATGCGAGCGATTGTTGCTCTGGTGGAAGCCCGCCCCGAAACCATTGTCGAGGATTACGCGCGGGTTCTCGGTCTGGCCGGTCTGGCGGATACACTGGGGGATGATCCGGTGGCCCTGATCCCTCAAGCCCATGCCCGGGGTTGGTTCCCCGGGGAGGGAAGCCCGCCCTGGCAACTCGATGGGGTATTGGGCTGGCTGGAGAACCGGACGGACCGCAAGCCGGGCCAAACAGATCCGGGCCGGAAGGCGCCGGTTGTTTTACCGGTGTCATCCACCGGGGGAGCGCCTGGATCTTCCGGGTGGATCTGGGAGGATGTCCTGGCCCGGCATGGCGCACAGACGGCCTCGGAACATTTTCGCAGTCCGCGCTCCTTCAGGGCGGAGCCCCCTCTTGCCGGTCTGGAGACCGCTCTGCCGCGGGGCTTGAACCTGCCGGCGGGGCTGCGTGACCGAGCCACTCTTTTTCTCCCCGTACCGGCGTGGCGGCGCGCGGAGCCGGTATCAGGGGCCGTGGATCTCATGAGCGCGCTTCTGGCGCCGAACCAGCGCAAGGTCAGTGGCCTGGCTTTCGAGGAAGTGCGGGCCGACATCATCCGCTTCGCCAGGCAGGCCCTGCCCGGCCTGGGTGTGGTCATGGACGCGGTGCTTTGGGGAGTTGGGCGTCGGCCTGGAACTCGCCTGCCGGTGGCCCGCAACATCCTGCTGGCCGGCAACGATCCGGTGGCCGTTGACGCGGTCGCTTCCCGGCTGGTGGGCCTGGTGCCGGATCGGGATCCCTGGTTCAGGTATTGCCGTGACCATGGGGTGGGTGCTGTCCGTGAAGATGATATCACGTTGGCCGGACGTGGGGATTTGATGGATCTTGATTTCGGGATTCCTGATCGGGCCGGCTCCGGTTCGATCATGGAAGCGGACAGGTTCCCCCTGGTGGATTATTATTACCGCACATTCAGGCGGTCATCCCTGTTGAAACGTCATGCCCGGACTCCCTGGGGCAAACTTTTTGATGACTACAGTGTCGGCAAACCGGCAGGAGAACGAGAATGAAAGATGTCGGGTTCACCAAAGGTCGCAAGGAAATCGGCCGTACGGTCGGCGTCCGGGCTCCGGCGAAAGTTAATCTCCATCTGGAAGTCCTGCGCCAGCGCCATGATGGTTTTCATGAAATTGAAACCATTCTGCAGGCTGTTTCCTTCTTCGATGAACTGCGGGTGACCCTGGTCGAACAATATCAGGGGGGCGAGCCGGATATCAAGATGACCGTGGTCGGGGGCCGGGGCAAGGTTCCCGCCGACGAAACCAACCTCTGCTGGAAAGCGGCGCGAAAATTCTGTCTCGAAACCCGGCTTTCCGGCCGGATTCAAATCCATCTGGAAAAGAATATTCCCACCGCGGCCGGGCTGGGCGGGGGCAGCAGCGATGCCGCGGCCGTTCTGGTGGCCTGCAACCATTTATTCAAAACCAGGCTGGATCCGGGCGAACTGGAGAAGATGGGGGCCGATCTGGGCTCGGATGTCCCTTTCTTCATCCGGGGGGGGACCGCCATCGGGCGGGGGACCGGAACCGACCTGTCACCGTTGCCCGCGGTCAGGGCCGGCCAATTCCTTATTGTCAAACCCGCCTTTGACTTAAAGACCCCTGATGTTTACGGCAACCTCAAAATGGGATTGACAGTCAACAGCGCTAAAGCTAACATCCGAGTAATAAGGCCCCTCTTGGTCAGATTCCCACAGAAATCCTGGCCGGGATTCAATCGGCTTGAGGATGTCGTATTGCCTTCCCAGCCGGTGCTTCAGCGAATTGTGCTGGAGTTGAAACAACTGGCGCCGGTTGCCATGCTGTGCGGCAGTGGCTCCGCCGCGGTGGGCATTTTTACCGAAGGGTATGATCTGACGGAGATCGTGGAGGAGTTCACGGAACCGGGATTGTTTTTGAAAGTTGTCGGGCCGCATGCGGCGGGTGTTGAGATTACGGATGATTGAGGACCCTGCCGAGCCTTGCAGCAATAGCGTTTTGGTTCAGCAATGGCTCGCTACGGAGAGGGAGAATCTTGGATATTTCCGAAATCAGAATCACTTTGCGCGATGACAACAAGCTCAAGGGATTCGCCAGCATCACCCTGGAAAATGCTTTCGTGATCCGGGGATTGAAGATCATCGAAGGGGCCTCGGGTCTCTTCATCGCCATGCCCAGTCGCAAGCGCAAGGATGGGACTTTTCAGGACATTGCTCATCCCATCAATATGGCGACCCGGGAATGGATGGAAAACCAGGTCATTGCCGCCTATCGGCAGGAAGTTCAACGCGTGGAGAATGGTGAGGTCCCCCCTCCGACACGTCATGGGAACTATGACGATGATGACCACGGTTCCGTGATGGAGGAGAGTTTTTGATCCTCTGGTCATGACTGGGGCGTCGTCAAGTGGTAAGACACAAGGTTTTGGTCCTTGCATTCGCAGGTTCGAGTCCTGCCGCCCCAGCCAACCACTTAACCTTGTATTTCACCTGCCCCGCAAACCCCGCTTCATTCTCTTTGGAGGAATCGACCCATGCCCAATGAACTTGTTCTGATCGGTGGCAGCGCGCATCCGGTTATGGGGGAACGCATCGCCGAGTGCCTGGGCCGCAAGTTGCTGGATGTGGAAATAGGTCGGTTCTCCGACGGTGAAATCGACATCAAGATCATGGAAAACATCCGTGGGACGGATGTTTTCATTATTCAACCGACCATGCCGCCGGCGGAAAATATTCTTGAACTCCTGCTGATGATCGATGCCGTCCGGCGCGCCTCGTGCCGCCGGGTCACGGCGGTCATTCCCTACTTCGGTTACGCGAGGCAGGACCGCAAGGATCAGCCGCGCGTGCCCATCGGCGCCAAACTGATGGCCGACCTCATCACCGGCGCGGGCGCCAACCGTGTCCTGACCATCGATCTGCACGCGCCCCAGATTCAGGGTTTTTTCAATATCCCTCTGGATCACATCTATTCGGCGCCTGTTCTCTTGAAGCACTTCTGGGAATACCCGCGGGAAAACATGTCCGTCGTGGCGCCTGATGTGGGTTCCATCAAGATGGCCCGCGCATTCGCGAAACGTCTGGATGTGGGGCTGGCCATCATCGATAAGCGGCGGCCCCGGGCCAACGAAGCGGTCGTCATGAATTTCATCGGGGAAGTAGCCGGGAAGGATGTCCTGATCTTCGACGATATGATCGACACCGCCGGCACCCTGGCTGACGCCGCCCGGGTCATCATCGAGGAACAGGAAGCCCTTTCGGTAACCGCCTGCTGTACTCATCCTCTCCTGTCCGGCAGGGCTCTGGAAAGGCTCACCGATTCTCCCATCAAGGAAGTGGTGGTCAGCAACACCATTCCCTTCGACCGGTTCGACAAGTGCCCCAAGATCCGCGTATTGGACATGGCTCCCCTGTTGGCCGACGCCATTGAGCGGATCCATCTGGAAAAAACGGTCAGCGCCCTGTTTGTCTGATGGAAGGGGCTGCCCGACGGCTGCCTGCCTTGACATCAGCTGAAACAGGTGCTTCTTTAAGCAGTCATTTTCCGGAAACGCAGCTTTCCGCCCGGAGTAGCTTTCCCTTGTGGTTGGCGGAGCCGCGATTTCCATACAGGCCTTTGTGCCAGGAGGATCCTTGCCACCCAATGCGGCGAGTCCTTGTTCCCGGCTCCCGGCCCTCGGCTCGGGACCAGAATTTGCGGAGGAGACACCATGGGTCTCATTAATCTCGATATCTTTCCCCGGTCCACCACAGGCAAAAACGCCAACCGTCGCACCCGCGCCGCTGGCCGTGTTCCCGCCATCATCTACGGCAAGGACCGGACCCCCGAAAACATGGAGCTGGATGCCCATTCTTTCGGCGTGATCCTGTCCCGAATGGCCGGTAGCAGCGCCATTTTCCGGTTGAATCAGGAAGGCGTGGACGAAGAGGCCATCGCTCTGCTGCGCGAAGTCCAGCAGAACCCCGTGACCGACGAGATCCTGCACGTGGACCTCATGGAAATTCCCCGCGGCGTGGATGTGACCGTGGAAGTTGTCCTTCAGGTCGTCGGAGTGAACATGGTCGTCAAGAACGGTGAAGGTTCCGTGGCGATGGCGCTCAACGCCATCGACATCAGCTGCCGTCCGAGCCAGCTGCCCGATTTCCTCGAGGTCGATATCAGCGAGTTGGAGCTTAACGACAAGATCTTCGTCAAGGACGTGACCACGCCGGTGGGTGAAATCCTTACCGATCCCGAAGCTCTGGTCCTGAATATCAAGCCCCTCGCAGCCGAGATTATTGAGGAAGAAGAGCCTGAAGAAGGTGCCGAAGGTGAAGAGGGTGCCGAAGGTGCCGAGGGCGCCGAGGGTGAAGGTGAAGGCGAAACCAAGGACAAGGAGAAAAAGGACGACTGACAGTCCGGTTCACCTGAACGTTGTTTTTTCCTGTGCAGCCGGTCCCGTTTCGTGGCCGGCTGCTTTTTTAAGACTGCCCCGACCGCGGGCATGTCGCTAGGAGCCTGTTTTGAGGGATTCGTCGCTAAAATTGATTGTCGGCCTGGGAAACCCCGGGGAATCCTACCGGTTGCACCGACACAACCTGGGTTTCCGGGTTATTGACGAACTCGCGCGGCGTCTCGATATGACCTTCAGGGCACCGGGCCCGTCCTATGCGGTGGCCGCGCGGGAGGACCCCGCCAGCTGGATTGTCCTTTTGAAGCCGCTGACGTACATGAATCTAAGCGGCCAGGCGGTGGCTGCCTGGTCGGGCGACGCGGGCGTGGCGGTGACGGGCATACCGGAGATCCCGGACACCGGAGATATGGACTCTAAAGCGGTGCGGCCCCTGGTTGTCTGCGACGATTTGAGCCTGCCGCTGGGGTCGGTTCGGCTCAGGCCCCGGGGCTCCAGTGGGGGCCAGAACGGCCTGGGTTCGGTAATAGATCATGTAGAGGGGGAGGATTTCCCCCGATTGCGGCTGGGGATAGCCCCGCTGGAAGGGAATATTGATCCCGAGGCCTGGCCTGACCATGTGCTGGCTGATTTTGACCCGGAAGAGACGGCCACGGCCGCGGATCTGGTAAAACATGCCGCCGATACCCTGGAATTCTGGCTTGAACACGGTCTGGAGCCCACGATTTCCCGCTTCAACCGCCGGGTAAGGCCGGAGACCGAAGAAGTGGAGTGAGGTTTCTTTCTTGCGGGATGCCGGGGTGGTGGATATATTGCCTCCTTGCCGATAATGGCTGACACGGTCGAAAAGACCGGCGAAAAATTGAATACCAGCTGAAAAGCTGAGTACTCACATCCCTACCCGGGCTGACGCGTGTGGGCGGTCACAAGCTGACCGACTGCGTGAATAAAGACTCGGGTCATCAGTCCGAAGGGAGGTGTAACCAGTGAAAAAATACGAGCTTATTTTCATCCTGAAGGCTGACCAGCCCGAGGCTGAGATGGTGGCGCGCGTTGATCGTGTCCGGGAAATCCTCGGTCAGTTCAAAGGCGAAATCACCCAGGAGAACCACTGGGGAGTGCGGCGTTTAGCCTACGAGATCCAGTATGAAACCCGCGGGAACTACATGTTCCTCAGGTTCAAAAGCGGCGGCCTGGCGGTTTCCGAACTCGACAAATTCCTGCGTCTCGACGACCAGGTGCTGCGGCATCTGATCGTGGTGGACGAGGAATGGGACGATCGGAATCGCGCGGCCATGGCCAAGCGGCGGCAGGACCGTCCGCAAGAATCCGCCGGAGCTCCCGAATAGGGAACCGGCTCATCTATGAATCAGTCCTGTTCCGTTTCCCGGCTTCCCCGGTGAAACACCTGTGCAGGACAATGTAAAAAGGAGAATCCGATGGCCCGTAAAAACCTTCGGATCAAGAAGAAGAAAAAGAAAAGAAGGCATGGCAAACAGAAGGTCTGCTTTTTCAGCAAGACCGGCATGATTGCCATCGACTACAAGGATGACGAGCTGTTGCGCCGCTTCGTGACCGAACGTGGCAAGATCGCTCCCCGGCGAAATACAGGGACGATTCCCAAGTTCCAGCGTCCGTTGGCTGTTGCCATCAAGCGGGCACGGCACCTGGCTCTGTTGCCATTTGTGAAGGAATACTACCGGTAGCTTCGGCTGCGATGGAGCGGAACCGGAATGCCGAAATCGTGGCCCGGATACCTGCCGCCCATGTTGGCGGCAGCGGTGACACTGATGCTGACCGCGGCTTACGCCGCGGCCAGTGGCGGTTCCGATCCGGTCGGTCCCCTGATGGGTTTGGTCATTCTTCTGTTGATTCCGGTCCCGGTAGGGATAGCGGTGATCTGGGGAAGCGCGATCCTGACCTGTCGGCCATACCAGGCGGCCTTTGCCGGAGCCGTGGTTTGGCTGGTTCTGAGTTACTTTCTGTTGCCGCGGGACATCGTCTGGCAAATGTCGGGCAACGTTGCCGCGGGTCTGGCCGCCGGGCTGGCCCTTGGCCGTCGCTGGCGGTTGGACACGGCGTTGACGGTGGTGGCTGCGGTCCTGCTGCCGGTGATTATCTGGGCCGTCGTTCAGGTCCCGGTCACCGAGCAGCTTCAAGTCGTCAGCGATCAGATGCTCAACGTCCTGGAGGAAAATCTTCCGGCGGGCGCCAACGCGGAACAACGGATTCTGGTCCTGGCTAAAGAAAAGCGCAACCTGGAGAGCATGGCCGCCCTGGCGGCCAAGATCTATCCCTTCGTGATTGGGATGGGCCTGCTGGGCCAGGGGGGAATCATCCTCGGGCTCGTTTTGTTCACGGTCAGACGGCTGGGACTTCCTGTGGGGGGTTGGCGGCTGCCACGGTTCTCTCACTGGAGTTTGCCGTTTTATCTGGTCTGGCTGCTGGTTCTCGGCGTCGGCCTGATGTTGACCAGGATGCCTTATGCAGCCACTGCCGGTCTGAATCTGGCTTTATTCGTGGCCTGCGTGTTGAGTGTTCAGGGAATCGCGGTTCAGTTCCATGTGACGAACCGGATGCTCTCGAAGATGGGAAGGCTGCTCTACTGGTTGGTGATGGGGTTCTTTTTCGCACCCCTGATCCTCGTCAGCGGGACGGCGCTCGGGTTGCTGGATCAATGGGTTGATCTGCGGCACCTGAGGACCGGGTCCGGCGAAGATGACGGGAACGCCGATGATTCCGGGAACATTGAATAGAATGATTAACGTGAAGAAGGTGGTTTGAGATGGATGTGATCCTGATGCAAAGCGTGGACAACCTGGGTGAGATGGGGGAAACCGTCTCCGTCGCCCGTGGTTACGCGCGTAATTACCTGGTTCCCCAGGGGCTGGCCGTTCTGGCCACCGAGGGACATCGGAAACTGGTAGCCGAGCACATGAAGCTCGAAGCCAAACGCGACGATCTGCGTAAGGCCGGAGCCGAGGAACTGGCCGCCAAGCTGGGCGAACTCTCCTGCACCATCACCGTGCAGGCCGGAGATGACGACAAGCTTTTCGGTTCGGTCGGACCCCGCGATATCGCCGACGCCCTCAAGGCCGACAGTGGCGAATTCGACCACAAACAGATCGTGCTGGATGAAGCCATCAAACAGCTGGGTGTCTATTCGGTGCCCGTGAAACTTCATCCCGAGGTGGAAGTGACCGCCAAGGTCTGGGTCGTCAAGGCAGCCACCTAGGGGCCGGGCGCACATGAGCACCTTGTGGAACTCTTCTTCCCCTGCGGACCGGCGGGGAATCTGCGTCATCATGGCGGGGGGCCGAGGCACGCGCTTCTGGCCCCT